>Ga0065165_1002732_pt1 | contig 14090 bp, 12 predicted proteins | sample AraplaMF_Cvi_mMF_FD_63813 | JGI IMG/M metagenome (GOLD analysis project Ga0065165, IMG submission 63813) | Arabidopsis root microbial communities from the University of North Carolina, USA - plate scrape MF_Cvi_mMF (version 2) (version 3) | ecosystem: Host-associated > Plants > Roots >...
GGCGCGCCGCACCCCCCTCACGTCCAGCATGGAGACGCTGATCAGGACCACGGCCGACACGCCGGCGAACACGCACTGGCGCACCGCGAAGTGGAAGGGGTCGCCGATGTTCATCCGCGCCGCGGCGGCCGGGCTGGCGGCGAACGACATCAGGACGCCGATGCAGATCAGCAGGGCCACGACGCCCAGCATCCAACGGTCGACGGTCCACCACCACACGCCCACGGACGAGCGGTCGGACCGGGGGAAAGCATGGGCGTTACTGGCGGTCGTCATGCGGCCCCCCCACTTGCTTTTTCGGGCGTTGTCTTGCCGGCGGCGATGGCGTTCACGGCGGCGCGGAACGCCTCGCCCCGGGCCTCGAAGTCGGCGAACTGGTCGAACGAGGCGCAGGCCGGCGAGAGGAGCACGATGGCGTCCCGGCCCGAGGCGCTGGCGTCCTTGAAGGCGGCTTGCGCCGCGACGGCGATGGTCCCGCTCTGCACGGCCTCGACCTTGCCCTTCAGCACCTTGGCGAAGGCCGGCGCGGCCTCGCCGACGAGATAGGCCTTGATCACCCGCGGGAAGAGATCGGCCAGGCCGTCGATGCCGTCCGTCTTCGGCTGGCCGCCGGCGATCCAGTAGACCTTGGGATAGCTGGACAGGGCCTGGCGGGCGGCGTCGGCGTTGGTCGCCTTGCTGTCGTTGACGAACCGCACCTTGCCGACCACGCCCACGGTCTCCATCCGGTGCGCCAGGCCCGGGAAGGTCAACAGGGCGCGGGCGGCCGTGGCCGGCTCGATCCCCAGGCCCTTGGCGGCGGCGTAGGCCGCGGCGGCGTTCTGCCAGTTGTGGCGGCCGGGCAGCGAGCGGGCCCGCTTCAGGTCGGTCACCTCCGACGTCCGCTCGCCGGCGGCGTCGTACAGCAGGCCGTCCAGGGCGTAGACGCCCCGGCTCATCGCCTTGCTGGCCGAAATGGGCACGATGGTGCGGCGGTTGGCGGCGGTGATCTCGGTGCAGATCCGCTGGCCCCAGGCGTCGTCGACGCCGATCACCGCGGTGTCGCCCTTGCCCTGGTTCAGCAGGATCCGCTTCTTGGCCGCGACATAACCCTCCATGTCTCCGTGCCGCTCCAGGTGATCGGGCGAGACGTTGAGGATGATGCTGACGTCGGCCTTCAGGCTGGAGGTCAGGTCCAGCTGGTAGGATGACAGCTCCAGGACATAGACCGCGCCGCCGTGCATGTCGTCGAGGCTGAGCACGCCGGTGCCGATGTTGCCGCCGATGCGGACGTCGCGGCCGGCCTCGGCGCAGATGTGGCCGATCAGGGCGGTGGTCGTCGACTTGCCGTTGGTTCCCGTGATGGCGACGATCTTGGGCCGCTTATGCTCGGCCGCCGCATTCACGGTGCGGGCGAACAGCTCGATGTCGCCCAGGATCTCGACCCCGGCCGCCTTGGCCTTCTCCACCGTCCAGTGCGGCTTGGGATGGGTCAGCGGCACGCCCGGCGAGAGCATCAGGGCGGCGAACTTCGACCAGTCGGCGACGGTCAGGTCGGTAACCTCGAAGCCCTCGGCCTCCGCGGCCTCGCGGGTCGCCGCCTTGTCGTCCCAGAGCGCCACCGTGGCGCCTCCGGCCATGAGGGCGCGCGCCGCGGCCAGGCCCGTGCGGGCCAGGCCGAACACGGCGACGGTCTTCCCTTCAAAGCCGCGGACCGGGATCATCAGACGGTAAGCCTAAGCCCCTCCTACCGCAGCTTCAGGGTGGCGAGGCCGACGAGCGCCAGCATCACCGCGACGATCCAGAACCGGATCACCACGGTCGACTCCGACCAGCCCAGCTTCTCGAAATGGTGGTGCACCGGCGCCATGCGGAACACCCGCTTCCCCGTCAGCTTGAACGAGGCCACCTGCACCACGACCGACAACAGTTCCGCGACAAACAGGCCGCCGATGATCGCGAGCACGATCTCGTGGCGGGTGGCGACCGCGATCGTGCCCAGGGCCCCGCCCAGAGCCAGCGAACCGGTGTCGCCCATGAAGATCTTGGCCGGCGGCGCGTTGTACCAGAGGAAGCCCAGTCCCGAGCCGATCAGCGCGCCGCAGAACACCGCCAGCTCGCCCACGCCGGGGACGAAGTGGAGCTGCAGGTAGTTCGCGAAGACGTAGTTGCCGACCAGGTACGCGATCAGGCCGTAGGCCGCCGCGGCGATCATCACCGGCACCGTCGCCAGCCCGTCCAGGCCGTCGGTGAAGTTCACCGCGTTGGCCGCGCCCACGATCACGAAGGCGCCGAACAGCAGGTAGCCCCAGGAGAGATCGACGAACAGCTGCTTGAAGATCGGGAAGGTGACCGCGGTCAGCAGTTCCGGGCTCTCGGGCGGCTTGGCGGCGAACAGGATGATCAGGGTGATCGCCACCATGGCGATCGCCGCTTCCAGCACCAGGCGGATGCGGCCCGAGATGCCGGCCGTCGTCTGCTTGGTCACCTTCGAATAGTCGTCCAGGAAGCCCAGCAGGCCGTAGCCGGCGGTGACGATCATCACCGCCCAGACGTAGACGTTCGACAGGTCGGCCCACAGCAGCGTGCCTGCGAACAGGCCCGCCAGGATCATCACTCCGCCCATGGTGGGCGTGCCGGCCTTCTCGACGATATGGCGCTCGATACCCTCGGCGCGGATCGGCTGGCCCTTGCCCTGCTTGGCCTTCATCCAGCGGATGAACCGCGAGCCCAGCAGCACGACCACCAGCTGGGCGGTCACGATCGCCAGGCCGGTCCGGGTGGTCTGGTACTTCAGCAGGTTCAGGATGGGGACGTAGCCGGTCGAGGCGAACGTCAGGTAGAGCCAGTAGAACATCAGCCGCGCTCCCCGGAACCGACGGCGAGCAGCGCCTGGGCGATAAGCCCGGCCTTCGACCCGTTCGACCCCTTCACCATCACCACGTCGCCGGCCTCTACAGCCTGTGCGAGCTGCGGCGCGAGCGCGGCAGCCGTTTCGGCGTAGCCGCCCCGCCGAGTCGGCGGAAGGGCGTCCCAGAGTGATTTCATCAGAGGACCGGCGCAGAAGACGAGGTCTATCGACGCACCCTCCAGCGGCGTGGCCAGGCCGGCGTGGAACGCCTCGGCGTCGGGCCCCAGTTCCAGCATGTCGGTCAAGGCCACGATCCGGCGGCCCGCGGTCGCCCGGGCGCCCAGCGTCCTGATGGCCGAGGCCATGGAGATCGGGTTGGCGTTGTAGCTCTCGTCGATCAGCGTGAAGACGCCGCCCGTCAGCGCGACGGTGCTCTCCGCGCCGCGCCCGGCCAGGGGCTCGAACGCGCCCAGCGCCGCCAGGCTCTTGTCCAGGTCGACGTCCAGGGCCTCCAGCATCAGCAGCACGGCCATGCTGTTCAGGCCCCAGTGGAGCCCCGTCTGCAGGATCGGGAAGTCCATGGCCTTGCCGTGCAGGCGCGCCTGGACCACGGCGTGGCCCCCCGGAACCTGGAAGTCGATGAGGCGCGCGTCGCAGGCCTCGCCCGTGCCGAAGCTCAGCACCCGGCCGCCGGCCTTCTCGGCCTCGCCCTTGAGCAGGTCGAACCACGGATTGTCGGCGTTGAGGATGGCGACGCCGCCGGGTTCCAGACCCTCGAACACCTCGGCCTTGGCGCGGGCCACGCCCTCTTCGCCGTCGGGGAAGTTCTCGGTGTGCACGGGCCCCACCGTCGTCACCACCACGGCGTGGGGGCGGACGAACCTCGTCAGCGGCCGGATCTCATCGGCGTGGTTCATGCCGATCTCGAACACCGCGCGCTGGGTGTCGGACGGCATGCGGGCCAGGGTGAGCGGCACGCCGATGTGGTTGTTGTAGCTCTTCACCGACGAGTGCGCCCGGCCGGCCAGGGTCAGCCCGGCCATGATCGCCTGGGTGACGCTGGTCTTGCCGACCGAGCCGGTGACCGCGCCGCGCCTCGCCTTCGTCGCCCGGTCGCGCGCCGCGACGCCCAGTTTCTCCAGGGCGGCCAGGGTGTCCGCCACCTTCACGAACGGCGCATCGACGTCCTGCGAAACCAGCGCGCCGGCCGCACCCTTGGCCATCGCCTGGGCGACGAATTCGTGGCCGTCGCGCACGCCGGCCAGCGCCACGAACAGGTCGCCGGGTTCGATCGAGCGGGTGTCGATGGAGACTCCGGTGGCGGAGAACCCGCCGCCTTCCGCCCCGCCCGTCGCCCTCGCAATGTCCGCTGAGGTCCAGAGCGGGTCAGCCATGGACAAGCTCCAGGGCTTTGGCCGTCTCCGTCACATCGTCGAAGGGATGGGTCACCCCGCCGACGATCTGGCCCTGCTCGTGACCCTTGCCGGCCACCACCAGGATGTCGCCGTCCTGCATCATCGCCGCGGCCGCGCGGATCGCCTCGCGCCGGTCGCCGATCTCCTTGGCGCCCTTCGCCCCGGCCAGCACGTCGGCGCGGATCGCGGCGGGGACCTCCGAGCGCGGGTTGTCGTCGGTGACGATGGCCACGTCGGCCAGTCGCACGGCGATCTCGCCCATCAGCGGGCGCTTGCCCTTGTCGCGGTCGCCCCCGGCCCCGAACACCACGATCAGCTTGCCGCGCACGTGCGGGCGGAGCGCCTTGAGCACGGTCTCCAGGCCATCGGGCGTGTGAGCGTAGTCGACATAGGCCTCGCCGCGCGAGGACCCCGCGCCGACCCGCTGCAATCTCCCGGGCGCGCCCGTCAGCTGCTCCAGGCCGGCGAAGGTCTCCTCGAGGCTCATCCCCGCGGCGCGGCACAGGCCCGCGGCCACCAGGGCGTTGGAGGCCTGGAAGGCGCCGGCCAGCGGCAGGCGCACGTCCCAGATCTTGCCCTCGGCGCGGATCGACAGCCGCTGGCCGTCCGGCAGCAGGCTGCGCTCCAGCAGTTTCAGCGCCTGGCCGGTCTCGCCCACGCTCATCACCCGTTGCCCCGACACCACGGATGCGGCGGCGAAGAACGGGAAGGCCTCGTTGTCGGCGTTGAGCACGGCGGTCGCGCCGCGCGGCATCAGCTGTTCGAACAGCCGAAGCTTCGCCTTCATGTAGGCGTCCATGGTGTGGTGGTAGTCCAGGTGGTCCTGGCTGAGGTTCAGGAAGCCTGCCGCCGACAGCCGCACGCCGTCCAGTCGCCGCTGGTCGATGCCGTGGGACGAGGCCTCCATGGCGAAGTGCGTGACGCCCAGCTGGGCGATATGCATCAACAGCTCGGCCACGTCGCCTGCGTCGGGCGTCGTCAGGCCGGGCGGGGTCACCTGGAGGTCCGACTGGCCGGGACGCGAGACGGTGACGCCCAGGGTGCCCATGCTGGCCGAGACGTGCCCGGCGCCGGCGAACATCTGGCGGCAGAAGTTGGCGACCGAGGTCTTGCCGTTGGTGCCGGTGACCGCCACGCAGGTCTGCGGCTGGCGGCCCCAGAAGTTGGCGGCGGCCAGGGCGTAGCCCCGGCGCGGATCGCGGCAAATGACGGTGGGGACGGACAGGTTCAGGTCCTGGTCGGCGATCACCGCCGCGGCCCCCGCCTCGACCGCCTTGGCCGCGAAGGCCGCGCCGTCGACGTGCGACCCCGGCAGGGCGGCGAACAGGAAGCCAGGCTTCACCTTGCGGCTGTCGGCCGTGACGCCGGTGATCTCGGGATCGACCCCGACGTGCCGTTTCACCAGGTTGGTCAGGCGCAGGCTCATTGGCCCTCGCCCATTTCTTCGACCGTCGGCTCCAGGACCGGGATCGCCTGGCCGACGTCGGCGCGGCGGCGGACGTCCAGGAACGGCGCGATGCGTTCGATCACGCGGCCGGCGGCCGGCGCCGCCACCCAGCCGCCGGTGGAATAGCCGGCGCTGCGGGCCGAGGCGTGCGGCTCGTCCAGCAGGATCAGCACGAAATAGCGCTTGGTGTCCGCGCCGCCCGTCGTCGGGAACACCGCGGCGAACGAGGACACCTGCTTGGAATGGCTGTAGCCGCGGATCGCCGGATCGTACTTCTCGCCGGTGCCGGTCTTCCCGCCAACCGACAGACCCGAGATGTTGGCCGACTTGCCGCTGCCGCCGGTGACGTTGGCGCGCATGATCGACAGCATCTGCAGCGAGGTGCGCTCCGACATGACTCGGGGACCATCGACCTTGGCGCCGGGTTCCAGCTTGTGGATCGTCAGCGGGATCAACTTTCCGCCGTTGAGGATCGCGCCCATCGCCCGCGCCACCGCCAGCGGCGTCACGTTGATGCCGTGGCCGAATGAGGTGGAGGCCACCGCGTCCTCGTTCCACACCTTGGGCGTCAGCGGCCGGGCGCTCTCGATCAGCTCTACCTTGGCCGGCGTGGTCAGGCCCAGGGCCTTGAAATAGGCTCCCGTGCGCTGGGGCCCGACCGCCTCGGCCAGCTTGGCGGTGCCGATGTTGGATGAGTGCTGGAACACCTCGACCAGGGTCAGGATCTTCCGGGCCGCGTGGTAGTCGGTGATCGTCCGATAGCCCAGCTTGTAGGGGAAGCGGGCGTCGAAGGTGCTCTCGGGCGTCGCCACGCCGGCGTCCAGGCCGATGGCGACGGTGAACGCCTTGAACGTCGAACCCATCTCGTAGACCGTCGCCGCGGCGCGGTTGGTCTGGGCGTAGACGCCGGCCTTTCCGGGCTTGTTCGGGTCGTAGGCCGGCCAGCTGGCCATGCCCAGGATCTCGCCGGTGTGGACGTCGGTGACCAGGCCCACGGCCCCCTTCGGCGTGAACTCGGCCACCGCCTTGTAGAGCTCGTCCTCCAGCGCGCCCTGCACCCGCAGGTCGATGGACAGCGCCACGGGCGTTCCGGCGCGGGCGGCGCCGCGGATGTCGTCGTTGAACGCGGCCTCGGCGCCCGAGATGCCCTCGCCGCCGGCGTCGGAGAAGCCGACGATGTGCGCGGCGGACGTCCCCAGCGGATAGACCCGGCGCTGTTCGGGCTCGAAGCTGATGCCCGGCAGGCCCAGCTGGTGCACGCGGTTGCGCTCCTGCGGCGTCAGCGCGCCCAGCACGAAGATCCGGCGATTGCCGCGCAGCGCCCGTTCCAGCCGCTCCGGCTCCAGGTTGGGCAGCAGCTTCAGCAGGCCGCGGCGGGTCTCGGCGGTGTCCCAGATCTCGCGCGGGTCGATGTAGAGGCCGTAGTGCAGCAGGTCGGCGGCCAGCAGCATGCCGTTGCGGTCCACCAGGTCGGCGCGCGAGGCGCCCAGCGAGGCCATGGCGCCGCCGCCGCGCGCATCCGAGAACAGCGCCGCCCGCGTCGCGCCGATCGCCAGGGTCATGAAGCCCAGCGAGAACAGCGCCAGGACGAAGAAGATGCGCAGGCGCGTGTCGTCCTCGGCCTTGCCCGACGCCCGCGCCCGCTCGAAGGCGTGCTCGAGGCCCCAGATGCGCTCGATCAGCCAGCGCGGCAGGCCCGAACGGCCGAAGGTGTTCTGGCTCAGGCTCATCGCGCCACCTTGGCGGGAGCCTGAGCCTGGGCGACGCGCACGGGATTGGCCTCGGCCGGCGGGGGCGGCGGGACGCCCGGCACGCCGTTGCTGCCGTCGATCAGGCCGGCGACCGCGGACACGGCCTTGGCCTTCTTCGGCGGCCCGGCGCGGGCCAGGTCGATGATCTGGTCGGGCGTGGCTTCGCGATGGGCCGTCACCGGCTCCATCTTCAGGTAGGTCACCGACAGGCGCTCCAGGCGCCCCGGCTGTTCCAGGTGGGCGACCTCGGCCTGCAGCAGGCGGATGCGGGCCTTCTCGGTCTTGATCTGGCGCTCGATCTTGGCGATCTCGGCGCGCTCGCGGCCCGCCAGGGTCTTGGCCAGGTACACGCCGACGATCACCGTCACCAGCAGGCCGATGCCCACGAGGTCCAGGAGGCGGAAGCCGCGCACCCGGCGCGTGAAGACACTCACGCCGCGGCCCTCCACACCGGCGCTTCGGTGCGCACGGCGGCGCGCAGCTTCGCCGAGCGGGCGCGGGGGTTGGCCTTGATCTCTTCGTCCGAGGGGCTCTGGGCGCCGTTGAACAGCAGCCGGAAACTGGGCTCCGCGCCCTTCTCCACCGGGGGCGCATGGCGCGAGCCTGCCGGCGTCCGCCCGGCCCGTACGCTGAGGAAGTTCTTCACGATGCGGTCTTCCAGCGAGTGGAAGGTGACGACGCACAGCCGCCCGCCGGCCTTCAGCACCCGCTCGGCGGCCACCAGGCCGGCCTCGATCTCGGACAGCTCCTCGTTCACGGCGATCCGCAGGCCCTGGAAGGTGCGCGTGGCCGGATGGATCTTGGCCCCGCGACGGCCGCCCAGCGCCTTCTCGACGAAGGCGGCCAGCTCCAGGGTCCGGGTGAACGGCTGCTCCTCGCGGCGACGCACGATGGCGCGGGCCACCCGGCGGCTCTCGCGCTCCTCGCCATAGACGAAGATGATCCGCGCCAGCTCTTCCTGTTCCAGGGTGTTGACCAGGTCGGCCGCGGTCGGGCCGTCGGCGCCCATCCGCATGTCCAGCGGGCCGTCCTGCATGAATGAGAAGCCCCGCTCGGCCTCGTCGATCTGCATCGAGCTCACGCCGAGGTCGAGGGCCACGCCATCGGCGTGACCCTCGCCCAGCACTGCGTCCATTTCCGAGAATCTCGCCTCGACAAGGCTGAAACGATCTTCCGGAAATCCCGCAGCGAAGCGACGGACCGTAGGGTCGCGGTCAAAGGCCACGACCTTCGCTCCCGTCGCCAGGAAAGCGCGGCTGTAGCCACCCGCGCCAAAAGTGCCGTCCACCACGGTGTCGCCCGGCCCGATGGCCAGGTTCTCGAGCACCTCCTTCAGGAGGACGGAAACGTGAGGGGCGCTCATGCGGCGCCTCCGAGGCGGGCGGCGCGCTGCTTCGCGCGCATGTCCGCCAGGCCGGTCCGGGCGCGCTCGCGGTCGGCGGCGCGCTGGGCGCGGTAGGTGTCGCGCTCCCAGATCTCGAAACGGTCGCGCAGGCCGACCACCGCCACCCAGTCGGTCAGGCCGTACTGCTCGCACAGCTGTTCCGGCAGGGTGATGCGGCCGGCGGTGTCGAACGAGAGCTTCTGCATTTCCCCGAACACGTTGCGTTCGATGGAGTCGCGCAGTTCGTCGCCAAATTCCAGCTCATCGGCCATCGCGCCGTAGCGGTCGAACAGGGCCTGGCCGCCGCCCTCGATGCAATCGGAACGAATGGACGGGAACACGAAGACGCCGTCCGCCGGACCCGAGAGCGCGGCGCGGTAGTCCTGCGGCACAACGATGCGCCGCTTCGCGTCCAGCTGCTTCTCGAAGGTCGAGAGAAACATCTCTCTTAGCGGCCCCCTGCCCCTCGCCGATCCGCCTGAGTACGCGCCCCGACCCGCTACTCTGACCGACGAATTGCAATTGGGTTAACATGGGACACAGTGGGTTTCAATGACACTCAGTGACTATTTGGGCGAAAACAAAGGTGTCGCGGTGTCGCACGGTTAATGCGGCCCGCTTATCCACAGAACATACTTGGAACGAATGATTAACGGCGCAGCTTCAACAGCATTCGCGACCATCCGCGCAGACGTGGCGGCAGGCTGCGGGACGGCAGTGTCACCGCCGCCCATGCCGTTCGATCCCTGTGGAAATCGCGGCCCGAAGGCGCGCGGCGCCGTCTAGCGCTTGCGCAGCTTGACCTCGATGAGGGCCATGCGCTTGCCGTCGCTGATGCGGCTGAGCGTGCCCACGCAACGCCGCTCGTCGCCGGTCGTCTCGTCGACGTGGACCCGGTAGACCAGCTTGTCCGCGGCGCCCGAGTTGGCGAAGTAGCAGATGTCCCGCGCGATCGGGGACCACTCCAGGGCCGAGCCCGGACCCAGGTGGCGCATCAGGCAGATGTCCGAGATCGTCGGATAGGCCGCGAAGTAAAGCAGGCCCACGCCGTTGATGTCGTGCTGGGCCAGGATCTCGTACTCGGTCTCGAAGATGGCCGGCGCGGGCTCGGTGGCGCGCTTCTCGCGGTATTTCACCGCGAAGTCGGGCATCTCGGGCAGGCTGGGCACCACGAAGCCGTCGGGGATCGCCGGCTGGCCCTTGGTCAGCGAGGTGTTCTCGCCGCTCTCGCCGAACTTGGCGAAGCTGGACATGATCTCGAACTCGGCCGTGCGCACGTCCGACTTGAGCTGGACCGACGAGAAGAACATGCCGGCGCCGAAGCGGGTCATGGCGGCGACGGCCGAGATTTCGTCGTTCTCGCGGAAGTCCGACAGCGGCTCGCTGGCGCTGTAGCGGATGCGGGTGAAGGTGGCGTACAGGCGCTCGCCGCCCTGGTCGGCGATGTCGCGGCTGCGGACCCCCAGCGCCGACGTGAGCAGCGACCAGTGCAGGTCGCCCATCTCCTTGAACAGCCAGCTCTCCGACAGCCCGCCCAGGGCCATCTGCGGCATGTTGATCTCGTAGTTCCGCCGTGCGGTGGCGCCCACCACTTCGCCGGTCCGCTGGGCCTTGGGCTTGGTGATGAAGCGCAGGAGGTCGGACGGGCGCTCGATCGAGGTCCAGTCCTCGTCGGAGATGAACGAACCCTCGTTCTCCTCGATCTCGGCGCGCAGGGTCACGATGGTGAAGCTGTCGATGCCCTGGTCGGCGAAGGGCACGGCCGGGTCGGTGACCGTCGGCAGGTACGAGGCGAGCAGCTCGGCAGGGGCGGCGCGGACTGCCGGCGCGGACGGCGCGGCCTTGACCTGCGGGGCGGCCTTGCCGGGGATGATGCCTTCCTGGGCCAGGAACTTGGGATTGCGGATGCCCCACTTGCCGGTGACGATCCCGCGTTCGACGACGCGGGCCGGATTGCCCAGCACCGCGCAGTTCGCCGGAACGTCGGTCAGGACCACCGAGCCCGGACCCACGATGCAGTTATCACCGATGGTGACGCCCGGCATGATCGTCGCGCCGGCGCCGATCAGGCAGTTCGAGCCGATGGTGACATCGGCGTCGCGGCCGTTGACGAAGTCGTGGGTCAGGATGGTCGCGTTGAAGGCCACGGCCGTGTAGTCGCCGATCTTCACGCCCTTGGGGTTGGTCTTGTCGACGTTGGCCTTGCGCGAAATCCGCACGCCCTCGCCGATCGTCATCCCCCAGTGCTCACGATAGTGCCACCGGAGCATTGCCGTGGAAGCGTTATACGCGGCGAGCTTCGCGGAGCTGAGCATCTCGACCTGGCCTTCGTGTTCCTAGAATGGACGAGGTTCCGCACGCGAGCGTCGGCCGGAGGCACGATCCCTGGCCGTCATCTCGCGCACCGAGCCGCGTCGGTCAACACTCCACCAAGGTGGTAAATTTTGTCGCACCCGACCCGCGCGGATCGCCGCGGGTGGGGGAAAAAGATCAGACGGCCTGTAAGCCGGGTTCTGTGCCGCCCCTTGCGGGACGCGGCGGCCATTCCTCTGGACCGACCCTCGCGGGCCGGTTCTCGCGACCTACCCGGAGCCCTCGGAGCGGCGACGCTCCTACCCGCCAGTATCCTTACGGACTTGGCCGGCGCGGGATCCCTATTCGGTCTTGCTCCTGGTGGGGCTTGCCATGCGATCCCTGTTACCAGCGACCCGGTGCGCTCTTACCGCACCCTTTCACCCTTACCTTCACCGAAGCGAAGGCGGTCTGCTCTCTGTGGCGCTATCCCTGGGGTCACCCCCGGCGGGCGTTACCCGCCACCATGTCGTCGTGGAGCCCGGACTTTCCTCGACCCCCGAAAGGGCCGCGACCGCCCGGCCGTCTGATCCGCGCGGAAGAGGGAGGCTTTGGCGTGGAGAGTCAAGCCGCCCCTCCTCTCCTCTTGCGAAGCGAAAGGGGAGAGGCGGTTCTCAGAGGAACCTGACCATCGCCAGGTCGTCCTCGTAGCTGCCGTCGGCCAGGCGGAAGCGACGCACGAAGCGGCCCTCCTGCACGAAGCCCATCTGCTGGTAGAGCCGGATCGCGTGCGTCAGGCCGTGGCGCACCACCAGTTCGATCCGCTGGACCGGCGGGTCCAGTCCGCGCGACGCCTCGAACAGGGCCTCGAACAGGCCACGACCGACGCCGCGCCCTTGGAATGCCGGGTCGGTCGCGATGGTGAGGTCCCAAAGGACGTGCTGGAACTGGACCGACGGCATGCGCGGCGCCTTGATCAGCCCGGCGAGACGCCCTTCGATCCACGCCCCGATTGCAACGCCGCCTTCGAGCGCGCCCGAGATCGAGCCCTCGATCCAGGCGATATCCATCTCGTGCGGCAGGCGGCCCAGGCCACCCGAGGCGGCCTGCATGACCGCCAGCGCGGCCGGGGCGTCGGCCAATGTCAGGGTCTTGTGGACCGCGCCGGTCAAGAGGCGAGCCTGAGCAGCGCGATCAGCCGCGCGCGGGTCTCGCCGTCCGCGATCCCGTCCACCCCCTCGGGTCGCCAGTGCCGCTGGAAGGCGCGAACCACCGCGGTGGTGTCGGCGTCGAACCGGCCCGACGGCGGCAGGTCGTAGCCCAGCCGGGTAAGGCCGGCCTGCAGGGCGAAGACGGCGGCGCCCTCCTCCCCCTCGCCGATTGGATTGCCCGGGGCGGCGGGCCATTCGGCCCACAGTCCGTGACCGGCCTCCGCCAGGCGCTTCCAGGGGAACAGCTCGCCGGGGTCGTCCTTGCGCGCCGGCGCCACGTCGGAATGGCCGACGATGTCGCGGTCCTCGATATCCCAGCGGGTCCGGATGTCGGCGGTAAGCGCGATCACGGCGGCGATCTGCGCCTCCGGAAACGCCCGGTAGCCCCATTCGTGGCCCGGATTGACGATCTCGATGCCGATGCTGTCGCCGTTGACGTTGCGCCGTCCGCGCCAGAACGACACCCCGGCGTGCCACGCCCGCCGCTCCTCGGGCACCAGCCGGAAGATGCGGCCATCCTCCTCCACCACATAGTGCGACGAGACCCCCGCTTCGGGATCGCGCAGCCGTGCGATCGCCTCCTCGCCTGTCTTCATGCCGGTGTAGTGCAGCACCAGGATGCTGGGCGTGGTGGTCCGCGGGTCGAAGTTGGGCGACGGGGCCTCGATCACATTCATTCTGGTCGGTTCCGCATCGCGAGCAACATGGCGATCACCTGGTTCCCCCGGAGCGCGATGATCAGCACGCCCGCAAGGGCCAGCACGCTGCCGATCGCCATCCTTGGCCCGAACGGCTCGTGCAACACGGCGACGCCCAGGCCGATTGTGGCCAGCGGCGTCACCAGGATCAACGCCGAGATCAGGTTGGCCTCGTACTTCTGCAGCAGCGTCACATAGAGCGTGTGCGCGCCCACCGAGACCACGATGGCCGAGAACACCAGCGCGGCCCAGAACGGCCAGCCGGCCGCGATCGCCGCGTCCGCCTGCCCCGGCTCCAGCCAGGCCGACAGCAGCGCCATCGGCAGCACCGAGACCAGCCCCACCCAGGCCTGGAAGGTGATCGGCCGCATGCCCTCGATCTGCTTGGTCATCACGATGCCGATGCCCGACATCACCGTGGCGCCCGCCACCAGCAGCAGGCCCGGGGAGAGCGCGAACCCGGCCGGGTTCCACATCACCGTGAGCACGCCGGCGAAGGTGAGCGCGATGCCCAGTCCGCGACGCCACCGGATCCGCTCGCCCAGGAAGATCATCGAGAGGATTAAGGTGATCGGCATGCCCAGCTGCAGCACCACCGCGGCCGTCGAGGCGGTCGAATACTTCAGCCCCACGAACATCAGGCCGAAGTTGCCGCCGCCCATCAGGAAGGCGGCGAGCACCAGCCGCCAGAGCGGCCGCGGCGCGGGCCGGAGGAACGGGACCAGCGTCACCGCCACGATGACGAAGCGGGCCGCCGCATAGAACAGGGGCGGCACGTCGAGGTCGGTCACCACGTACTTCGAGATGATGTTGTTGACCGCCCAGACCACGCACATGGCCATCAGCAGGCCAAAGTCGCGGAGGGCCATGGCGTCTCGGTAGGCCGCCACGCCCCCTCGGCGCAACCTAAGCCTTGAAGAACGCCTCCAGGTCGGCGTTCAGCCGGTCCATGTGGGTGACGAACAGGCCATGCGGCGCGCCCGCATAGACCTTGAATTCGGCGCCCTTGATGCCGGCCGCCAGCCGTTGGCCGGTGATGGCGAGGGGCGCCGAGGCGTCCCT
>Ga0065165_1002734_pt1 | contig 14085 bp, 3 predicted proteins | sample AraplaMF_Cvi_mMF_FD_63813 | JGI IMG/M metagenome (GOLD analysis project Ga0065165, IMG submission 63813) | Arabidopsis root microbial communities from the University of North Carolina, USA - plate scrape MF_Cvi_mMF (version 2) (version 3) | ecosystem: Host-associated > Plants > Roots > Endosphere...
CCGCAACCGACAACCTCACCGTCAACGGCGCGACCGGCCTGGCCACCCGCACCGAAACGCAGCAGACACTGTTCAGCCAGGTCACCTACGACGCGCTGGGCAATGCCATCACCAACCGCGACGTCGCCGGCAACTACAGCTACAAGGCTTACGACAAGCTCGGCAACGTCAGCTACGAGGTCGACAGCCTGGGGTTTGTCACCGGCTACACACGCAACGCCATGGGCGAGGTCACGCGGCTGGTGCGTTTTGGCTCGGCGACGACCTTGCCGAACGGCAATCCCGCAAGCCTGTCGGCGGCCCAGGTCGATACGGCGGTCAATGCCGCCGGCTTCAACCACGGCGCGGACCGCAACCTGCTGACCCAGTACGACCGTGTGGGCCGTGCCGTCAGGATCACCGAGCCGCAGAGCTATGTCTACGACCCGGACGCCGCCAGCGGCGGCCAGTATTTCATCGCCGGGAAAACCACCCGCAACACCTTTGACGCCTTCGGCAACCTGACCCGCGTCTCGCTGCTGAAGAATTCGGCGACCGACACCTGGACCTCGACCACGAACTATTTCGACAGGCGAGGCCAGCAAACCGCCAGCGTGGACGCCCTGGGCTACCTGACGACACAGGCTTTCGATGCCGCCGGCAACCTCAGCGCGCGCACAGAGTTCGCCACGGCGATCACGGGCTGGAACGGCGCGGCCCCTGCCGCCACGGCGCCGGCCGCCACGGGTAGCGCCGACGACCGCAGCACGCTGTACACCTTCGACCGCGGCAACCGCAAGACAGGGGAAACCCGTGTCAACGTCGAGTACAGCGACAGCAGTAACGCGACCAGCGTGCGCGGCAACCTGAGCACGACTTACGGCTACGACAGCGTGGGCAACCTGACCCGCACGACCGATGCCGCAGGCGCCTCGACCTACAGCTACTACGACGCCATGGGCCGCGTCACCGCGATCGCCGCCCCCGCGCGCACCAGCACCGCCGACGGCAGCGCGCTGACCCCATTGACGGTGTTCCGCCGCGACGCCTACGGCAACGTGGTTGTCAAGACCGATCTGGCCAGGGGCGCCAGTGCCGCCAGCGAGAGCGCCTACACGGCGGCCGCGGCCGATGCCGCGGACCGCAGCACCATGGCCTACTTCGACCGCTCGGGCCATGTGACCCAGCTCGCCGACGCGCAAGGCTACAACCACTACAGCTCCTACGACGCGCGCGGCAACATCGCCAAGGAATGGCAGGCCGTCACCGGCAACGACGGCGTCACCCGGACCCAGTTCCGCGCCTACCAGTACGACAAGCTGGGCCGCCAGACCCACGTCATCGACCCGGCGTCCACCACGGTGCTGCAGGGCGGCCTCAACACGGTGCAACTCAGTTCGGCCTTCGCCACGGCGGATGGCGCGGGATCGCTGACGCTGTCGGGAAGCAACAGCGTGTCCCTGACCTGGTCCAGCCTGATCAACGCCGCGGGCGGCCTGGTGCGGGTGCAGGTGGACTACCAGACGCTGTCCACCTACAGCCCCGCCGGCTCCGACGAGTCCGGCATTATTTACGGCGGCCTGCTCAGCCACGCGGCCAGCCAGGTGCAGGATTTCAGCGCCGCCGCGGCAAGCGGCGGGGCCACGCTCACCTGGGGCAACGCCAGTGCGACGGACGGCGGCATTTCACAGCTCAGCTATATCCGCATCTGGCAGCAGGATGCGGGCGGCAACTGGATCGCCAAATGGGAAGGCAGCGCGGCGCAGGCCACAGGCTCCGGCGTGACCACCGTCAGCCAGGCGCAGGCCGGTGTGGTGGACACCGCGGTCGAGTACAACGCTTTCGGCGAGATGACGCGCAAGGGCATCAACGGCGGGCGCCAGGAATATTTCGACTATGACAACGCCGGCCATATCTGGCGGACCAACAGCGGCGACGGCGTCGACAAGGTCGCGCTCTACGACCTGCAGGGCCACCAGACGGCGGACATCCGCAGCGCCGGCTCGGGCCGGGGCAACACCAACCTGCAGGCCTTCACCAGCGCCGACCAGGTCGCCGCGCTGACCGACGTGCGGCGCACCGACATGCGCTACGACGCGATCGGCCACCTCACGCAGCAGCTGCAGCCCGAGCGCCTGCAGACACAGGGCGGGGTGCTGGTGCGCCAGAACGCCACCCATGCCGCTGTCTACACCTCTTCGAGCATCGTCGGCCGCGATGAGTCCGGCAACGTCCTGGGCTGGACCGGCACCAACAGCGTGGCACTGAGCTGGACCAGCCTGGCAAGCCTGGGCAGCGGCGACGTCAAGGTGGTGATGGACTACGAGACGGCGGCCTACACCAATGTCGTGGGGGGCACCGTCATCGGCACCGACGAGGCCGGCCAGCCCATTTACGCCACGGACGAAGCCGGCAACATCATCGGCACGGTTGTGCAGGCCGGCGGCGTCGCAGGCAGCCGCAGCCAGATACTGACCGCCGAGCAGGGCGCCAGCGGTGTCACCATGAGCTGGCAGGACCCCGCCGGCACTATCAACGGCGGCCTGGGCCGCGTCATGCGCCTGACCCTCTACAAGAAGGACCTGCAGGGCAACTGGCAGCAGATCAGCGCCCAGCCCACCCTGGGCTGGGCCGGCAACACCATTGAAGTGGCCGTGCCGACCGATCCCGGCACCGACATCCAGCTGCAGCTGCGCCCCGCGGGAACAACGGGAACCGGCGGCTGGAGCAATGTGAGCCTGACCAATTTCGGCGACGCGTTGCGCTATGACGCTTCCGCGCTCGGCCTCGGAAACTATGAATACCGGGTGTTGACCACTCCGACCGGCGCCGCGACGCGGACCACTGCCACCGGCACCGTGTCCATGGCCATGCCGCCGCTGTCGACCATCGGCGTACCCCTGAGCTTTATACAGACCGGCATCTACGGCTGGGCAAGCCCCGGCGCGGGCGTCGGGCAGGTGCTGCGCATCAGGCCGCTCGGCAGCACCGGGGCCTGGGAGGTTCGCACGGTGGCCGCGCGCGGCGGCGGTTATGACGGCGCCGACTTGAGCAACCTCGGCGCGGGCGTTTACCAGTACGAACTGCTCTGGTCGCAAGCCGGGGAGGGGTCGCCTTACGCGCATGCCACCGGCAACATCGAGGTCGTCGCAGCCCACACCCAGACCCAGTGGATCAGCCCGGCCGACCCGGCCAACTACATCACCGGGTACACGAACGCCCAGTACAGCGCACCGGTGATGTACCAGACTGTGACCGGCTACGACGAAAGCGGCGCGCCCATTTACGGCACAACACTGGGAGAGCATTACCAGTGGAGCGGCCACGTCGTCGTCGGCGTTCCCTATCCCGTCTGGACGCTGACCAGCTATACGACGGTGTACTACACCGTCCAGGTGCCTACCCAAGGGCCGCCCATCTTTATCGGATACGACGAAAACGGTCAGCCGATGTATGCGACCGATGAGGCCGGCAACATCATCTACCAGACGATTTACGTCCCCACGACCTACAGCTATCAGTCGCCGGTGTATTCGAACGTGTGGCACACCCCGCCCGACCCGGCCCAGTACCTCACGGTCCCGAGCAAGCCCATTTACGGCCCACCCGTTGCGTACCAGGTCGTGACCGGGTACGACGAAAGCGGCGCGCCCATTTACGGAATGCAACTGGCCGCGCACTACCAGTGGAGCGGCAACGTGGTGGTGGGCGTGCCTTATCCCATCTCCACCTACATCCCCACGGGCTACTTCTCCAGCAACACAACGGTCCCGGGCAGCATCGCGGTCAGCCAGGGCGGAGGCGCCCTGCTGGGCCAGACCCCCGCGCAGAACGGGGACAGCCAGTGGGTGCGCCCGGTCGTCAACCAGAAGACCGACCGCTGGGGCAACGTGCTGGAAATCAACGACCCGCGTTCGCTGAACTGGAAAACCAGCTACCGCTACAACGCCAACAACGAGCTGGTCGAGCAGACCCAGCCCGACAGCAACGGCAACCAGGGCGCGGGCAGCCCCGTGACCCGCGTCTACTACGACCGCATGGGCCGCCAGGTCGCCTTGAAGGACGCCAACGGCAACATCAACGGCCAGGTCTTTGACGCCGCCGGCAACCTGGTCCAGGAGATCCATGCGGACGCCGCCGTCTCCAGCTACCGCTACGACGCCTTCGGCAACCGGGTCAAGGCCACCGACGCGCGCGGTTTTGTCACCACCTTCAACTACGACAAACTCAGCCGCCTGCTCAGCACCGTGCGCCCGGCCGTCGGCATCTACAGTGTCAACAGCGCCAATTCCGCGTACTACATCGGCACCAGTGCCATCGTGGAGTCCAGCACCTGGGACCAGGCCGGCCACAAGCTGACCGACACCAACGGCAACGGCGAGACCCTGAGCTACACCTACGACCTGCGCGGCAACGTGGTGGCCACCCGCCAGCCGCTGGGGCAGACCGTGCGCGCCACCTTCGACCTGCAGGGCCGCAAGTCCGGCGAGGCCGACGCCAACGGCTACACCAGCACCTGGAGCTACGACTACTTCGGCCGGCTCTACAGCCACACCGACCTGGGCGGCGCCAAGTACAGCTACAGCTATGACAACGCGCGCCAGCTGAGCTCGCAGACCAATACCCGAGGCCAGAGCCTGGGCTACATCTACGACGCGGCCGGCCAGCTCACCCGCATCACCGACTACGCGCTCGGCAAGGTCACCAACTATGCCTGGGACCTGGCCGGCCACCAGGTGCGCGAGCAGATGTCGCAGAACGGCACGGTCTACCAGGACAACCACATGGCCTACGACGCCCTGGGCCGGTTGCGCTGGGTCAACGACACCCATGCGTTCGTCAACATCGACTACGACAAGATGGGCAACCGCACCCATATCCAGACCCACGTCATCAACGGCGACACCGCCAACGACAGCAACCGCTACTTCCAGTACGACGCGATGAACCGCCAGACCGTGGTGGACGCGGTGGACGCGGCCGGCAACCTCGGCGCCCAGGGCCACCGCATCACCTATGACGGCAGCGGCAACCGCACCAGCGACGCCTATTACGGAAACCGCGTTTACGCCACGCAGGTACTCGACCACTACAACACCGTCTACACCAACGTTCCGGTCTGGGTTCTCGACGAGTCCGGCAACCCGGTGCTCGACGAATCGGGCAACCCCACCCCCGCGCTGGACCAGAACGGCCACATCATCTACCAGACCGAACAGGTACCCGTGTACCGCACGGACTACAGCGCGGGCCAGGGCCTGACGACCGAGGTTTACAGCTACGACGGGCTGAACCGCCTGACCGGCGTGGTGCGCGACGACGTGCAGCTGGACTACCGCTTTTACGACGGCGCCAACCGCAACATGCAGACCGGCCCGGCCGGCCACCTGCCGGTGGGTTACATCAATGCCCTCAACGGCGGCGCGTCCAGCGCCAGCGGCACCGAAACCCGCATCAACCGCTTCGACGCCAACGGCCGCCTGGTGCACCAGCGTGTGTTCAACAGCGACGACAGCGCCAAGTACGAGATCGACTACAGCAGCTACGACGCGGCCGGCAACCTGCAAAGTTACACCCTGCAGAACTACCAGGGCACGGCGTACACCAACACCTACAGCTACAGCCAGGCGCGTTACGACGGCTACAAGGAAGCCAGTGTCTACGGCACCAGCTCTTATTTCTCGCCCGGCACCACCACCAGCAGCTACGACGTCAACGGCAACCTGTCCGCCGTCACGGACAGCACCGCGCCGGCGAACAACCGCAGCATCATCAGCGACGCGGCCGGCAGGGCCCTGTACGTCAACCAGAACGGCCAGGTCCAGCGCCAGCTGGTCGTCGGCGGTGAAGTGCTGGGCCGCTACGGCAACGCCGCCAGCGGCGCCAACGTGGCCGACTTCAATTTCGGCTACCAGCCCATTAACGGCAACTACCCGTCGGCCAGCCCCGGCATCTACATCGTGGCGCCCGGCGACACGCTGCAAAGTATTGCCAAGAGCGCCTACGGCGACAGCGCCTTGTGGTACCGCATCGCCGAGGCCAACGGCCTCAGCAGCGATAACGATCTCAAGGTCGGCCAGACCCTGACTATTCCGAACCGCGTCGGGACGCTCAGCAATAACGTCAACACCTTCAAGCCTTACGACCCGAGCGCGATGGTGGGCGACACCACGCCCAACCTGCCCACGCCGCCGCCGCCGGCGGAGGATGACGGTTGCGGTGTCATCGGCCAGATCGTGGTGGTCATCATCACCGTGGTGGTGACGATCTTTGTGCCCCTGCCAGCCATACCTGCCGCCATGCTGGGGTCTTTCGTGGGCCAGGTCGCCGGCAATGCGCTCGGCGTGCAGGACGGGATCAGCTGGGAAGGGATCGCCCTTGCCGGTATAAGCGCCGGTATTGCCGAAGGCGTTGGCGGATTCATTCCCAAGGATGTGGCCACGGCGCTTGGCGAGACAGGCACGGCCATCGTCAAGGCCGCGGTCACCAACGCCCTGACACAGGGCATCGGTGTCATCACCGGTCTGCAAGACCACTTTGACTGGAGAGGCGTGGCCGCCGCTGCGCTGGGCTCCGCCGTGGGCAAGGCGGTTGGTGACGGGCTGGGCTTGCCCGGCGACGGCTTACGGCCCGCCGAGATGGGCGTGGGCGAGTTCATCGCCAAACAGGCCGTCAAGGGCCTGGCGTCGGGCGCTGCCGCCGCAATCGCCCGAGGCGGGCGGGTGGCTGTGGAGCAGGTTGTGAGGGATGCGTTTGGCAATGCGTTGGGCGGAGCATTTGCGGACAACATGCGGAACCCTGAGCAGCAGACACCGACAACGGGCGACTTTGCGCGCATGGATCGCTCCAATGATTCTGCTCGCGCCCAGGATGAGCTTAACCGTACACCCGGAGATTTTGCGCGTTTGGACGGTGCCGGCTATCGGAGTCAACCATATCAAGCACCTTGGACTGGCGGGCCGGACTGGGCGGCAGATGTGGCGGCGCGCAGAGCGGGTAGGCCAAGTTGGGCTGCAACGCCCGTGATTTCACAGCCTCGCTCGGTAAGTGCGGGCGACTATGGCGGTTCGATGGAGCGCATTGCGCGGGCACAGCTTGGTTCAGGTGCCACCCAGCGCGACATCAACAACTATGTGGGGCAGCTGATCGAGATCAACGGCATCAAGAATCCGCGTGCCGTAGGAAGCGATAGGGACATTGTTTTGCCAAATGGTGACACCCCTGCTGCCACGGGTGGACTGGGCGTTTATGGAAAGGACATCGCACTCGGCGAGCAGTTAAAAGCTGCGGCACGGGCTGCGACAAATGCCAACGCAGGATTTGCTGATGGGCGGGATGCGCGAGACATGCGATTGAGCTTTGGATACCAGTCGATGATGTCGCGTGAATTGGGCGATATTACGGCGTTGGCTGATTACCAGTTGCGCCTTGCGACCGGCCCACGACTGACTGCGTGGGATGGAGTGAGTCGCGGTTCACCGGCACAGGAATACCTGAATAGAGAACGCGGTGGTCTTGATGCGGTTCGCGCGAACGACTTTACGTATCAAGCAGCGCGAAGCTTGCCCGATGCGGCCGTTAATGAAGTTGGCGGTTTGGCCCTTCGTGCTGGCTTTAGCCTTGTAAGCGCCGGCGCAAACCTAACTCGCGGCGTCTTGTTTGGCGAGGAGGCCGTGCTTCGATCGGAGTTGAATTCCACGATTAGAGCTGGGCTTCAACGCGATTTGCCCGAGTTGGCTCGCTTGGAAGGAGTCGCTGGGGCGCGAAATGGCGAGCGGATGATTCAGGTGTATCGAGGAACAGCGTCCACGGCGGAGATGAATGTCTATGAGGGGACGGGGCATTTGTTGAGCGATGCGGCTCGTCGCGGTTACATAGAGACTGGTTCTCTGAGCGAGGGTTATAGGGCAGCATCCGAGGTTCACGGCAAATGGGTTAATCTCTGGGGATCCGAAGGACAGTACGTTGAGGCTCATGCTGCAAGGGGCTCTGAAATGCCGAAGGAATTTGGTATGCCTCGTACATTTATGTCAGTGACGACGGACCGAAAAATTGCTCGCTACTACGCTGGAGATGACGGAGTGGTCTACGGTGGGTTGGTCTCGGAGTCGACCATGTTAAGACAGACCTTGAGCACCTCTGGCGAAAGCGAGTATCTTGTTCGCTTCGGGACCAAGTTGATGAAGCCGCTTCCGCCACCTTGATGACAACAACTATGTATGCAAAACGAAGTAATGGTCAACAACCAACAGATACTTCTGCTCGGTGATGACGAATGGGACAAGGCTCTTCGTAGCGGAAGGTGGAGAGAGTTGTCCTTGTGCTATCCTCGCACGCGGCCCGTGATTGAAGCGATGCTGCGATTCACCCGAGCGCATAGCGATGCGTTTCGTCTTGGGCTGTGCAGAGATGGTGCATTTGCCAAGACGTGGACAGTTATCAGTTTGCTTATCACCCAAGATGGATGGCAACGCGTTCATGTTGAACGCGTGCGATGCGGTGCTTGTGATGCGAAATTGGTGATTGCCAACCCTACCGTTGCCGATTTGTATCTGGGCGTGAAAGACTGGGCGGAAGCGATGAGGCGTGCGACGGTATCAGGGGCTGTGCGCTGCGTTCGTTGCAACGAGAGTTTGCCGCGCTTCGCTATTTGGGCTGAACTTCTCAAAGATGAATGAAGGTGGCATGGACAAGAAGACAATCCGACCGACATGGCGGCCTAGCCTCGTTCCTAGTAGCGAATGGACAATCGAGCATCTGCGGAAGTATCTCGTTGGACGCTCGTTCACGTTGTATTCCCATGGAACCTGCGTCGTATGGATTGGACCTAGTGAGCCCGGAGTCATCGAGACCAATCAACGGGTCCGTGCTGTGACGCAGGAGAGCCCAGACTTCAAAGTTCAGCGTCATGTCGACGGCAACTACCTCGTTACATTTAAAGGTGGCGTTGGCGGGCTTATGTCCGGCGAACTCTTGACGGCTCATTTAGCAAGTCTTCGGCAGGAGGCACAGACCTTAGGCAGACTGCCCTCTGAGAGATTGCTCGCTGATCGCCATGATGACGCTGAAGAACTGGACATGATCGCAGGCCTGTATGTTCGTGCACAGCTTTACAGGGATGCGGACGAGCTTGTTGTGACGGCAACCGTTCAGCGATAGTGTTCTGTCAAGGTGAATTCGTCACCGCACGGCCATCTTTGGTTTAACCAATAAAAAAGGTACTTGACATCCCGGCCACTGCGATTGGAGTCGCGAGGGTATTTTTTAGTTCCAAGGGCACCTACCCCAATCCCCCAACCGCATACCCATCAAAAATAATATGCACCCGCGGCGCGTCGGACAGATTCGCAGCCCTGTGCATCACCTTGTTGTCAAAAAACCAGAGCTCACCGGGCTTCACATTAAAGCGGTTGTTGCCGGACTCCAGCACATTGCGCTCGCCGCAACTGAGCACCAGGTGGTAGCGGTCTCTCTCCTTTAAATACTCCTCGTCGTCAAAGTGCCGGTACACCTGGCTGTGGGAGGGCAGCTTGACCAGCGCGACGCGGCCCAGGGCGATGCCGAGTTCCTGTGCCAGCGAGAGCACGAGGGCATTGGTTTTGGGGTACTGCCTGGAGAAGTCCATCTCCACGCTTTCGTGCACGCCGTCGGCCGGCTGGTAAGCACGTTCATGCGCCTTCCTGTTCCTGACCAGGATGGACTGCGTATGGCGGTGGTGGTCAAGCGCCTCCTGCCTGCGGGTGTGGACGCCCCACCAGTAGGGCGCAATGCTGTCCACTTCGGCGGCAAGCTCGCGGACATCCACCATTTTCTGGAACACCAGGTATTTCTGTTCGCCGGTGGCCGCGGGCGGCATCAAGCGCGTCGCGCGCGAGAGGCCTCGCAGCTGGCGAAAAATGGTCGCCCGTTTCCAGAGGGAGAGCTCTTTTGTCTGGAGCGCGATCGACAAAACTTCGCGCAGGCTGTCGAAGTCCGGGGGTGTCCAGTGCGCGAGGGTGCCCAGCTGCAGTTCGCCGCCGCGGTACAGCGCCGCCGCCGAGGCGAGGGCGGCCTGCAGGATGTCGGCATAAAGGCCTTCATGCCCTTTTTTCCCGGCGCTCCACAGCATTTCCAGGTGGCCTTGCATGAAAAAAGGGTCCTGGTCCAGCAGGGTGGCCACATGCCTCAACAGTTCCGGCTCAAAAAGGCTTCGGCAAAGCAGCTTGTCAAAAACGTCCCGGGAGCAGTTGGCTTTTTGCATGTCAATTCGACCGGTTTTTAGGAGGGGAACGGATGGCGCCCGCCCTGTTTTTTGGGCGCATCCTGCGCCTGGCGGGCTGTATTTGAGTGTAGTCGCGCAAGGCCATGTTGCATGGTTTCCGGCTCAGGATGGGCGTGGTTTTCCGGGTGTGAATTTTTAACAAGCTGCCCTAGCCGTGGCCCTAAACATTCCCCCAAAACCCTGGATATATTGCTTGTCAGGCACTGGAACGACCCAAGAAGCCTCTTGGGAAGGGATCCGGAATTCGTCAATCAACTGGAGTCGAACATGGCTGGAAATATTACAAAGGGTGGTCTTTTTGTCGGAAAAGACGAGTCGTTTGTCCCGAGCAGGAATGCCCAGGATGACCTGAACGAAGGGTGGTCGGTGACCAAGCGGCCTTACCGTTCGGCGCCACTGGACCGGACGGTTCAAGACGATGCCAATGCCGATTCATACGCTTCCTGCGGCAGCTGCTCCTGCTTCGTGGCCGGCAACCGGGTGTTGATGGCCGACGGCTCCAGCAAGCCGGTTGAAGACATCGTGGTGGGCGACCTGGTGATGACCAATCTGGGCCCCAACCGCATTGCCGCGCTCGAGCGGCCCACGCTGGGCATGTCGCGCAAGATCATCGAGTTGCGCGGCCTGGGCGACCAGTGCCTGATCATCTCGGACGAGCACCCGCTGTGGGTCAGCCGCACGCAGGACGGCGTGGCCTCGCAAGGCTGGGGCACGTTCAATGTGAACCATTACCTGTATGAAAAAAGGAACTCGGCCAGCCCCGAGCTGCCGTCGGCTGTTCCTCTCGCAATCGACCTGCCCGAGCAATTCGCACACGTTTCCGGCTGGGTGCATGCGCGTCCGGTGTTCCACCACATGGCGCCCGAAACCCAGCTGTACAACCTGATCACCGAAAACGGCTGCGGCATTTTTGTGGAAGGCTTCCTGGCTTTCAGCCCGTGCCGCAACGGCGCCGTGCAACTGGACGCGCCATGGCAAGCCCTGTCGGTTGACGCCGCTGCCGCCAGCTTTGTGGAGCAGGTGGGTACCATTGCCGCGTGAGCGACAAAACCCATAACAACGACAAACCTCAGTTCGACACCGGCACCCGCCCTGTACTGGCGGGCGCCGCCCTGATCCAGGCCGGTGTCCTGACGCTGCGCGCCGAAGGTGAAGAGCTGACCGTCAAAGCGCCTGCAAAATTTTTGCGGGCGCTTTTTCATTGGTGCGACGGCAGCAAGACCCGGGCGGAGCTGGCCGACATGGCCGAGGCCCGATGGCCTTCTTCCCGCTTTGGGGGCTTTGTGGATGCCATGCTCGGGGCCGGTGTGCTGGTGGATCACCGCTTTGTGGTGGATCGCCTGATGCAGGAAAGGCGAGTGCAGCGGCCCCGCCGGCCGGCCGCCCAGGGCGAGCGCCAGGCCACCAGCCTGCAAGCCGGCGACATCGAACTGGTGCGGCCCCGCACTTCGATGGCGGAGCAGGCCGGCGCGGCTGCAGCGCTGCCTCTGGACGCATTGGCCACCTTGCTGGCGGCATCGCTGCAGGTGGATGGCCCGGGCGGCCTGGTCGGGCCGTGCACGTCGGGGCTGCGGCCGGTGGTTTTCTTGCGTGAGGCCCTGGACTTCATTGAGGCCGGTGCGTATGAAGTGCACGGGGCGGCTGCCGGTGTGTTTTTACGGCCGCCCGCAAGGTCCGCCGATGTTCCTTATCGGGCCTTCCCCGATCTTTACGATTTTTTCCGCAGCCGCGCCTTGCTGGCCTTTTTTGCCCCGGCCGATGTGCCGGACTACCCCATGGACATGGCCTTGATGGACGGCGGTGCGGTGCTGCAAAGGCTGGCCTCGGCGGCAGCCGCCGCGGGAATTGCTTGGGTGGAAGCCGGAGCCTCCTACGCCAAGGCCGTGGGCACGCTGTGCGGGCCGGACAAACACCTGTTCATCGCCGCCGCATGGATAGGCGTCGGCTCGCTTGCGGACGAGAGCGCCAAGCCCGCGCCGCTCAGGCCGACGATCAGGATCGTCGACTACGGCGAAGGCAGGCAGGACTACCTGGCGGCAGCCCAGGTGACGCATGCGGGCGGTGCCACCCGAACGGGTTGGGGACGTTCCGGCGACGCCAGGCTGGCCTGCGCCAAGGCGCTGTCGGAGGCGGTCGAGCGCCATGCCTACTGCGAACCGCCCGACGGCCTGCTGTTCGAAAAAGGCAGCGAGCTTGCCGGCAAGCTCAGCCCGGACGAACTGGTCCGGTTCTCGGACAAACAGTACCGCGACAAGGAGGCAATGGGCATCCGGCGCTACCGCGACGATGCCGAGCGTTTCTGGGTCGGCGCCACTTGCCTGGGCAGCGGCGAGAAGGTTTTTGTGCCCGCCGACTGTGTTTTGTTCGGCCCGTGCCTGCCGCGGGTGTCCGAGACCGGCATGTTGATGCGGCAAACGTCATCGGGTTGCGCCAGCGATGTGTCCCTGGAGGTGGCCATCGAGCGTGCGGGCCTCGAGGTGCTTGAGCGGGATGCCTTTACCAGGCACTGGCTGGCGCAGCGCCCAGGCCTGTTGCTGGCGCCTGATTCGCTTCCGGCCAACATTCAGGCCAAAGCGCTTGAATGGGAAGGGCGCGGCTGCATCTTGCGCATCGGCGTCTTCGCGGGTGACTGGGGTCCGGTCATTTTTGCCGCGATTGTTTCCGGCGCCCACTGTTTTTCCGTGATCGCGGCGTCGTGTTCCGGCTCGGCCGAAGCCTCCATGGCGCATGCGCTCGGCGAAGCGGAAATCGCCGGATTTTCCGCCCTGGAATTCAAGACTCCCAAGCGGCTGGCGCCAAAGTCCGTGCTGACGCCGGCGGATCATGGCCTTCTTTACAGGCAACCGGCCCACTATTTAAAGATGTCGGCGATCACCGAGGGCGGCGAAGTGACCGGATTCGCGCAACTGCAGGAAAAATGGCCGGCCTCCCTGGCGCAAAGGCTGCGCGCCGCGCCCCGGCCCTCCAAGGCAGTCTGGGTGGACCTGACCCATCCGGTTGCGCCGCGTTCATTTGACGGCCGGGTGATACGCACTGTGCGGGTGCTTGTTCCGGGCGCCATTCCGATGGCATTCGGGCACGACGGCCTGCCATTGGGCATGGGTGAAAAAATTGCCCCCGGGGGGAAGTTCCCCCATCCTTTTAACTAGCCGCGCGGCGGCTTCCCGCAACCGGCACTGACTGGCGATTTATGGCTCTTTCCACTTTTTTTGATCACTTCCGCGCTGTGCGCAGATGGGCGGCCCAGCATGACGCGAAGGTTGAGATGGACGTGAGGTCCATGCAGCTGGAAATACGTTGCGCAAACCTGTACTTCACGTTTTTTCCGATTTTCGCGGCATCCCTCAATGACAGGCTGGTTCACATCGAGGACCTGGCGGATTCGGCGATTGCGTTTGGCGGATGGCGCCCTTACAAACCTTATTCCACGCGGCTCTCTACCGAAAAGCTGCTGTTCAAGCAGCACCTGTCGGAAGCCGGGGTCCGCACGCCGCAACTGTGGCCGCCCGGCCAGCAGCCAAGCCTGGGCTACATCCGCAAGAAATCCCGAGGCTCTTTCGGTTACGACATCCAGGGGCCTTTTCAGGCGACGGTGCCGGTGCTGCCGCCGGGGCCGGGCGGGCAGGACGCGGCCTTGTTCCACGAGCAGTTTGTCGCCGGGAAAATCGTGAAAATCTGGTATTGGGGACATACGGCCTTTTTTGCCGAGACGCAGGATTACGCCGTGATCACCGGTGACGGGTCTTCAACGGTGGGTGCCCTGGCCGACGCAAAGGTCAATCAGGACATAGGCGCCAATGTCCTGGCGGACAAGGCGATATTGGCATCCTGCGTGGCCTATCAGG
>Ga0065165_1002736_pt1 | contig 14081 bp, 11 predicted proteins | sample AraplaMF_Cvi_mMF_FD_63813 | JGI IMG/M metagenome (GOLD analysis project Ga0065165, IMG submission 63813) | Arabidopsis root microbial communities from the University of North Carolina, USA - plate scrape MF_Cvi_mMF (version 2) (version 3) | ecosystem: Host-associated > Plants > Roots >...
GAAGCATTCGTCGCGTCCCGGTTGACCCGGCGGCCGACCCCCGCTTGTGTCGGCGCCAGAGGCGGGAAGCGCCACCGGAAACGACCAGGACCTACGCATGAAACTGAAGCTCATGGCCGCCTGCGCGCTGGCCGTCCTCGCGTGCGCCGCGCCGGCGACCGCCCAGCAACCCAAGCCCACGCCCGCCGAGGCCAAGGCGTTCGTCGAGAGCGCCGAGGCCCAGCTCGACAAGGTCAACGCCTTCGCCAACCGCGCCCAGTGGGTGCGGGCCAACTTCATCACCGAAGACACCCAGTGGCTCGAGGCCAAGGCCAACGCCGAGCAGAACGAGCTGGTCACCCGCCTGGCCACCGAGGCGGCGCGGTTCAACGGCGTGGCGGTCGATCCCGTCACCGCCCGCAAGCTGAAGCTGCTGAAACTGTACCTGGTCTCGCCGGCCCCGAACCGGCCGGGCGCGGCCGAGGAGCTGGCCGGGCTCGTGACCAAGCTCGACAGCACCTACTCGTCGGGCAAGTTCGTCTACAAGGGCAAGCCGATCACCCTGAACGACGCCGAGGACGTGCTGGCCGAGAGCCGCGACCCGGCCGAGTTGAAGGCCGTCTGGGAAGGCTGGCACGGGACGGCCGCGGTGATGAAGGGCGACTACGCCCGCTTCGCCGCCCTCTCGAACGAGGGCGCCAAGAGCCTGGGCTTCAAGGACACCGGGGCGCTGTGGCGCTCGAACTACGACATGGACCCCGACGCCTTCGCCGCCGAGACCGACCGGCTGTGGAAGCAGGTGGAGCCGTTCTACAAGAACCTGCACTGCTACGTGCGCGCCAAGCTGAACGAGAAATACGGCGACGCGGTCCAGCCCAAGACCGGCCCGATCCGCGCCGACCTGCTGGGCAACATGTGGGCCCAGCAGTGGGGCAACATCTACGACATCGTCCAGCCGAAGACGGCCAATTCCAGCTACAGCCTGGACAAGCTGCTGGAGGCCAAGGGCTACGACCCGGTGCGGATGGTGAAGACAGGCGAGGGCTTCTACTCGTCGCTGGGCTACGCGCCCCTGCCGCAGACCTTCTGGGAACGCTCGCTGATCGTGCGCCCCAAGGACCGCGAGGTGGTCTGCCACGCCTCGGCCTGGGACCTGGACGACAAGAACGACATCCGCATCAAGATGTGCACCAAGGTGAATGCGGACGACTTCCGGACCATCCACCACGAGCTGGGCCACAACTACTACCAGCGCGCCTACCAGGCCCAGCCGACGCTGTTCCGCAACGGGGCCAACGACGGCTTCCACGAGGCCATCGGCGACTTCGCGGCGCTGTCGGCCTCGACGCCCACCTACCTGAACCAGATCGGCCTGCTCGACACCGTGCCCGGCGCCGAGGAGGACATCCCGTTCCTGCTGAAGATGGCGCTCGACAAGATCGCCTTCCTGCCGTTCGGCCTCTTGGTCGACCGCTGGCGCTGGGAGGTGTTCTCGGGCGAGGTGACGCCGGACCACTACAACGACGCCTGGTGGGCGCTGCGGCTGAAGTACCAGGGCCTGGCGCCGCCGGCCCAGCGCCCGGCCGACGCTTTCGACCCGGGCGCGAAGTACCACGTGCCGGGCAACACGCCGTACACGCGCTACTTCCTGGCCCACATCTACCAGTTCCAGTTCCACCGGGCCGCCTGCCAGCAGGCCGGCTGGAAGGGCCCGCTGCACCGCTGCTCGGTCTATGGCCAGAAGGCGGTGGGCGAGAAGTTCGAGAAGATGATGGCGCTCGGTCAATCGCAGCCCTGGCCGCAGACCCTGGCGGTGTTCTCGGGCGAGACCCGGACGGACGCCAGCGCCGTGGCGGACTACTTCAAGCCGCTGGACGCGTGGCTGACCCAGCAGAACAAGGGCCGGCAGTGCGGGTGGTAGGCTTTGCGCTGACCTTCTCCCCTTGCGGGAGAAGGTGGCTCGCGAAGCGAGACGGATGAGGGGTCGAACAGACCTTTCGATCCAAAACGAAGAAGGGGCCGCCGGACATGCCGCGCGACCCCTCATCCGTCAGCCTGCGGCCGACACCTTCCCCCACAAGGGGAGAAGGATAGGCTTGGCTTGGGCTAGGCCAGCTTGATCTCCTTCAGGCGCTCCTGGAGGTAGCCGTCGGCCGTGATGGGCTCGGGGTTGCGGTCCGGGTGCTGGGCGTCGACCGTGCTGGGCAGGGTCTGGATCAGGTAGTCCGAGTTGAAGTGCAGGAAGAACGGCGTCGAGTAGCGCGGGAAGCCGCGGCGCTCGGGGGCCGGGTTGACCACGCGGTGCGTCGTGGACGGCAGCTTGTGGTTCACCAGGCGCTGCAGCATGTCGCCGATGTTGCAGACCAGGCTGCCGGCAGGCGGGTTGATCGCGATCCAGCGGCCGTCGTGGTCCTTCACCTCCAGCCCCGCCTCCTCGGCGCCGAGCAGCAGGGTGATGACGTTGATGTCCTCGTGGGCGCCGGCGCGGATGTGCGGGCCGTCCTTGGGCACCGGCGGATAGTGCAGCAGGCGCAGGATGGAGTTCCCGACGTCGACCTTGTCGTCGAAGAAGTGGCGGTCGAGGCCGAGGTAGCAGGAGATCGCCTCCAGCACCTTCAGGCCCATGGCGTCCAGGGCGTCGTACAGCCACTGCACCTTCTCGCGGAACTGGGGCAGCTCGGCGTCGGGCCAGACGTTGTCGGCCATGTGGTCGCGGAACTTGTGGCCGGGCGGCAGGTCGCGGCCGACGTGCCAGAATTCCTTGAGGTCGAAGTGGGTGTGGCCCTTGGCGGTCTCGATGCCGAAGGGCGTGTAGCCGCGCTGGCCGCCAACGCCGAGCTTGTACTTCTTCTTCGTCTCCTCGGGCAGGGCGAAGAACTGCTTCATCTGGTCGATCGCGGCGTCGACCTTGTCCTGCGGCATGCCGTGGTCGGAGATGACCGCGAAGCCCCAGCGGGCGTAGCTGTCGCCGAGGCGTTGGGTGAACGCCTTGAAATCGGTGGAGAAGAGCTCGAACGAAACGGGCTCGATTTTGTCTTGGAGGTCGAGGGCTTGGCTCATTTCCCGACTTCTACACCCGGCTGAGCGCCCTCGCCACTCGCGCGGCGCCCTCAGCTCGCCTCCAGCCGGCGGGCGTCCTCGGTGTCGTTGTCGGCCTCCTCGGCCTCTTCCTTGCGCAGGCGGCGCATCTCGGCGGCCAGCAGCTTCTCCATGGTCTCGCGGCTGTCGCGGACGGCCATGGCGTAGCGCTCCTCCTCGCCCCACACCGGCGCGAGGCGCTTGAAGAGCGCCTTGTCGTGGTCGCGGAACAGGGTGACCGCCTTGGCGGCCCGGCGATCGGACAGGCCCAGGCGCAGCAGCGCCTTCTTGCCGAACAGCAGCGCGCTCTCGAAGGTCTCGCGCACGATCTCGTCGCCGCCCACCCGGACCAGTTCGTAGGCGTGCCGCCGGTCGTAGGCGCGGGCGATGATGGTGAGGTTGGGGAAGTACTCGGTGGCGGCCTTCACCAGCTCGACGGCCTTGTCCTTGTCGTCGATGGCGACCAGCAGCAGCTTGGCCTTGTCGGCGCCCGCGGCGCGCAGCAGGTCCAGGCGCGAGGCGTCGCCATAGTGCACCCGCCAGCCGAACCGCCGGATGGTCTCGATCTGCTCGATCGACGAGTCCAGCAGCACCACCTTGAAGTCGTTGGAGATCAGGAGGCGCGTAGCGATCTGGCCGAAGCGGCCGAAGCCCGCGACGATCACGTCAGGCGCCTCGTCGTCGAACGGCAGCTGCTCGGGCTCGGCCTGGCCGGCGGCGCGGTTCAGCACGAACTTCTCGTAGAGGGCGAAGGCGATGGGCGTCAGCGCCATCGAGAGCGCCACCACCGCGGTCATCAGCGACGCCTGCTCGGGCGTGAGCACGCGGGCCGCCAGCACGAAGGCGATCAGGACGAAGGCGAACTCGCCGCCCTGGGCCAGCGAGATGGCGATCGTGCCGGCGTCGCGACGGCCGCGCCGGAAGACGAGCGCCACGGCGCCCATGGCCACGAACTTGGCGACCATCAGGCCGACGGTCAGCGACACCACCAGGACCGGCTGGGCCATCACCAGGCCGAAGTTCAGCCCCGCGCCGACGGTGATGAAGAACAGGCCCAGCAGCAGGCCGCGGAACGGCTCGATGTCGGTCTCCAGCTCGCGGCGGAACTCGCTCTCGGCCAGCACGACCCCGGCCAGGAAGGCGCCCAGCGCCGGCGACAGGCCCACCAGCTCCATCAGCGCGGCCACCGCCACCACCAGCAGCAAGGCCGAGGCGGTGAAGATCTCGCGCAGGCGGGCGGCGGCGATGAAGCGGAACAGCGGCCGCACCAAGTAGCGCCCGCCCACCACCACGAAGGCCACGGCCCCGAAGGTGGCCAGTACGCCCACCCATTCGGGCTGGCCCTGCAGGATGTTGCCGTCGCCGTGACCGCCGGCCGCCGCCGCGCCCGCCTGATGGCCCACCGCCAGCAGCGGCAGGAAGGCGAACAGCGGGATCACCGCCAGGTCCTGGAACAGCAGCACGCCGAACGCTGCCTGGCCGACCGGGCCTTGCCTTAAGCCCTTCTCCTCCAGGCTCTGCAGCACGATGGCCGTGGACGACATGGCGAGGATCAGCCCCGCCGTCGCCGCCACCCGCCAGTCGGCGCCCAGCAACAGGGCGACGGCGCCTACCAGCGCGGCGGTCGCGAGCATTTGCGCCATGCCCAAACCGAAGATCGACGTGCGCATTTCCCACAGCAGGGCGGGCCTCACCTCCAACCCGATGAGGAACAGCAGGATCACCACGCCGAACTCGGCGAAGCGCATCACGTCGCCGGGCTCGCCCACCAGGTTCAGCACGAACGGCCCCACCAGAGCCCCGGCGATCAGGTAGCCGAGGACGGAACCCAGCCCCAGCCGCTTGGCGATGGGCACCGAGACCACGCCGGCCGTCAGATAGACCAGCGCCTGGATGAGGAAGGAATCGGCGTGCATGGGAGCTCCACTCTAAGCTCCGACACGTGGGTGTGACGCCCAAATCATCAATCGATGAATTTTTTCCCGCCCCCGTTCCCAACCGCCGTTTTGGGGCGTATTGGGCGGCGATGGCGGACAAGGTTTCCAAGGACGCGGTCGAGGCGCTCGCGGGTCGGCTCTTCGACGGCATGACGATCATGGCCGGGGGCTTCGGCCTCTGCGGCATCCCCGAGAACCTGATCGCGGCGATCCGCGCCTCAGGCGTCAAGGACCTGACGGTCGTCTCCAACAACTGCGGCGTGGACGACTTCGGCTTGGGCGTGCTGCTCGCCGGCGGCCAGATCCGCAAGATGATCTCGTCCTACGTCGGCGAGAACAAGCTGTTCGCCGAGCTCTACCTCTCGGGCAAGCTGGAGCTGGAGTTCAACCCGCAGGGCACCCTGGCCGAGCGCATCCGGGCCGGCGGCGCGGGCATCCCGGCCTTCTTCACCAAGACCGGCGTCGGCACCCTGGTGGCCGAGGGCAAGGAAGTCCGCGAGTTCGACGGCGAGCTCTACGTCATGGAGCGCGGCCTGACCGCCGACCTCTCAATCGTGAAGGCGTTCCAGGGCGACCGCGAGGGCAACCTGACCTACCGGATGACCGCGCGGAACTTCAATCCGATGATGGCCACCGCGGGCAAGGTCTGTGTGGCCGAGGTCGAGAAGATCGTCGAGACCGGCACGCTCGACCCGAACAACATCCACACGCCCGGCATCTTCATCGACCGCATCGTCGAGGGCGTGCAGGAGAAGCGCATCGAGCAGCGCACCGTCCGCAAGCGGGAGATCGCGTAACATGGCCTGGACCCGTGACGAGATCGCCGCCCGCGCCGCCACCGAGCTGCGCGACGGCTTCTATGTGAACCTGGGCATCGGCATCCCGACCCTGGTGGCCAACTACATCCCGACCGGCATGCATGTGACGCTGCAGAGCGAGAACGGCATGCTGGGCATGGGCCCCTTCCCCTACGAGGGCGAAGAGGACGCCGACCTGATCAACGCCGGCAAGCAGACGATCACGGCCCTGCCGTCCAGCAGCTATTTCAGCTCGGCCGACAGCTTCGCCATGATCCGCGGCGGCCACATCGACCTCAGCATCCTGGGCGCCATGCAGGTGGCCGAGAACGGCGACCTGGCGAACTGGATGGTGCCCGGCAAGATGGTCAAGGGCATGGGCGGCGCCATGGACCTGGTGGCGGGCGTGAAACGCGTCGTGGTGGTCATGGAGCACACCGAGAAGACCGGCGCGCCCAAGCTGCTGCCAGCCTGCACCCTGCCGCTGACGGGCGCGGGCGTGGTCGACCTGGTGATCACCGACCTGGCGGTGTTCGACGTCAGTCGCGGCAAGAAGCCCCTGACCCTGCTGGAGATGGCCCCCGGCGTCACGCTGGACGAGGTGAAGGCCAAGACCGGGGCCGCGTTCCAGGTCGCGGACAAGGCGGCGGCTTAGCTTTCCCTCCCCTTCATGGAGAGGGTGGCGAGCGTAGCGAGACGGGTGGGGAAGCCCCGACCGGGCGCCGGCGCTTGAACCTTAGTTCCCCACCCCGCGCGCCTGCGGCGTGTCGACCCTCCCCATAAAGGGGAGGGAAAGGGGCCTTGAAGCCGCCACAGCCATGCTCACGTAATGCCCCTGTAGGCGCTTGCCGGGCGGGCAAGACGTGAGGAATGCTGAAGTCCATGAAAGTCCTGACCTTCGCCGCGACGACCGCGGCTGCGACCCTTCTCGCCTCGGCCGCCCCGGCCGCGGCCACCAAGACCGCGGTGTTCGCCGGCGGGTGCTTCTGGACGGTCGAGAAGTTCTTCGAGGAGACGCCGGGCGTGACCAAGGCCGTCTCCGGCTACTCCGGCGGATCGTCCAGCAGCCCGACCTATGAGAACCACGCCGGCCACCTGGAGTCGGTGAAGGTCACCTACGACCCCGCCAAGGTGAGCTACGCCCAGCTGGTGGACGTCTTCTACCACCACATCGACCCGACCGACCCCACCGGCCAGGTCTGCGACAAGGGCCCGTCATACCGCACCGCCATCTTCGCCGGCGACGCGCAGGAGCGCGCCATCGCCGACGCGGCCAAGGCCAAGTACGAGAAGCAGCTGGGCGCGAAGATCACCGTGACCACCCGCAACGCCGCGCCGTTCTACGACGCCGAGGGCTACCACCAGGACTTCTACAAGAAGAACCCGACCCACTACGCGGCCTACCGCGAAGGCTGCGGCCGCGACCGGGTGCTGAAGGTGATCTGGGGCGGCCGCTAGCCCCTACTGTTTGCGTGGGCGAGGGGCGAACCCCTCGCCCACGAACATCTCGACCTTGCGCTTGTGGCGGCGGTCCAACCAGACGCTACCGATCTCCAGGCCCTGGGTCTTGCGGAAATCGGCCTGCATCTCGGCGCGGCGCCAGCCTTCGTAGGACACCATCAGCACGCGCCCGCCGATGGCCGCGGTGAGCGGCGCCGTCGTCTCGGCCTGGTTGCGCGGGCCTTCCATCAGGAGCCAGCTGGCCAGCGGCGGCGCGCCGGACCCGAGGCGATCGCGGCCGTAGTAGCTGACCGCGTAGAACAGGAAGCGGTTGTTGACGGCGATGGCGGTCAGCCCGGGCTCGCGCGCGGCCCGGTCCAGGATCAGGTCGGTGGTCTGCGACCAGCCGCGGGCGCGCTTCAGGCCGTTGGCGAGCCCGGCCTTGTCGGCTAGGCCCGGCGAGGTCACCGCCGCCAGGAAGAAGGCGGCCACCGCCCCCTGGATCGCATAGGCCGCGATCAGCCACTTCCGCGCCCGCCAGCGCATCAGCCAGGCGGCCACAAGGACGGCGCCGGCCAGGTAGCCCGCGCCGGACCAGTTGGCGTTGGCCCGGCTGATGAAGGCCTGGGCCGTCACGATGACCAGCGGCGGCAGGGTGAAGCAGAGCAGCGTCAGGTCGCGCGGATCCAGGCTGCGTCGCCGCACGGCCAGGACGAGCCCCACGATCAGCGCGCCCAGCGGCACCGGCCCGAACACGCCGAACTGCGAACCCACGAAGGCGCCCATCTCGACGATGTTGAAGAGCTGGACCCCGCTCCAGGCGGCGTTGGCGGCGGTGTGCTGGAAGGTGGCGAAGTGGTGCGTCGCGTTCCAGGCGAGGTTGGGCGCCAGCATGGCGGCGAAGGCGGCGATCGCGGCGGCCGCCGCCGACGGCGTCCAGGCCGCCCGCGCCGCCTTGGACACCGCCAGGTGGATCGCCAAGCCGGCCACGAAATAGACCGCCGCGTACTTGGACAGGAACGCCAGCCCCAGCGCCGCGCCCAGGCCCACCGCCAGCAGCAGGCGCCGGCGGCCCTGCGCCTCCAGCAAGGTCACGTAGGCCAGGATCGTCACGCCGAGGAAGAACAGCAGCGGCGCGTCGGTGGCCGCTACCAGCGCCGAGAGCTGGATGCCTGGCATCAGGGCGTAGAGCGCCGCCGCCGCCAGGCCCGTGGCCGCGCCGTAGAGCCGCCGCCCAAGCAGGAAGACCATCATCGTCGCGCCCGCCTGGAAGAGACAGGCCGACAGCCGCACCCAGGCCTCGGCGTCGCCGCCGATCGCCGTCGTCGCCCAGATGGCCCAGGCGATCACGGGAGGTTTCGAATAGTAACCGAAGTCGAGGGTCCGCGACCAAAGCCAGTACTGGGCCTCATCGGGGTAGAGTTCGAGCGGTGTGCGGAACAGGGCCACCAGACGGGCCGCAGTGAGCGCGGCGGTCAGGAGGACCGCGGAACGCAGGTCCGTGGCAGTCCCTTGCGGCTTAAGGCTTTGCGACATTTCGTCCCTCGAAGGCCGCGAAACCTAGTGTGCTCCGAGGGTATCGCAAATGGACTGATGCGCTTTTGCCTCAGTGTGACAGTCTCGGTTTGACCGTCGCATAAGTGTCACCAACGGCGGGATTTTTGGCGTTATAGGGGCCCGAAGACTCAAGGGCGCCGAGGGGAGCCCTTTCGTACGAGTCTGTGGGAAGGGGTCTACTCTATGAATATCAAACTGAGCCGCGCGCTCTGCGCGACTACGGCGCTCGCCACCGGCCTGCTGCTTGGCGGCCAGGCGCTGGCGCAATCCACCGGTACGGCGGTCGTCGAAGAGCTGGTCGTCACCGGCTCCACCGGCCCGAGGAACCTGGACGGCGCGATCGTCGCCGAAACCGAGCCGAAGTCGCGGGCTTCGATCACCGAAGAGTTCATCACGCGCCAGGCGCCGGGCCAGACCGTTCTGGACACCATCAACCTGCTGCCGGCGGTCAACTTCACGAACAACGACCCCTTCGGCTCGGCCGGCGGTGACATCACGGTCCGCGGCTTCGACAGCCAGCGCGTCGCGCTGCTGCAGGACGGCGTTCCGCTGAACGACAGCGGCAACTACGCCATCTATCCCAACCAGCAGATGGACTCGGACCTGATCGCCCAGGCGACGGTCAACCTGGGCACGACCGACGTCGACAGCCCGACCGCGGCCGCCGCCGGGGGCACCATCAACTACATCACCCGCAAGGCCTCGAAGGAATTCGGCGTCCGCGGCGAAGTGGGCTTCGGCTCCGACGACTTCCAGCGCTACTACGGCACCATCGAGTCGGGCGAGATCGGCCCGTTCGGCACGCGCGTCTGGGTGTCGGGCACCTACACCAAGAACGACATCTTCAAGCCGCATGACGCGACGGCCAAGCCGCCGGGTCAGATCAAGAAGACCCAGTTCAACGCCCGGATCGACCAGGACTTCGGCACGATCGGCGAAGCCAGCCTGATCTTCAACTACAACGAAAACCGCAACACCTTCATCAACCGCCTGACGCTGGCGAACTATCGTGCGCACGTCGCACCGATCTACAACTCGACCTGCACGCTGCCGGCGGCCGTCGCCGGCACCCGCCAGGCCGAGGCCTGCGCCCTCTACATCAACCACAACGTCAACCCTTCGAACACGGGCAACATCCGCGGCCTGTCGAAGTGGAACCTCAGCGACAACCTGATCCTGACGGTCGACCCCTCGTTCCAGTACGTGCTGGCCAACGGCGGCGGCGCGGCGGCGTGGAACGAAAACGACCTGCAGCTGCGCGGCAACTCGACCGCGGCCGGCGTCGACCTGAACGGCGACGGCGACATCCTCGACTCGGTCCTGCTGTACCGTCCGAACAACACGAACACCCGCCGCTACGGCGTGACGTCGTCGCTGATCTGGAAGTTCGCGGACAACCAGTCGGTCCGCGCGGCCTATACCTACGACCGTGCGAAGCACCGTCAGACGGGTGAGGTCGGCTACCTGGACGACAACGGCGACCCGCAGAGCGTCTTCGCCGGCAAGGAAGGCCATGGCGACCAGGTGAAGCTGCCCGACGGCACGATCCTGCGCCGCCGCGACCGCACCTCGATCGCCCTGCTGAACCAGGTGTCGGTCGAGTACCGCGGTCGCTTCCTCGAGGACAAGCTGCTGCTGAACGTCGGCCTGCGCGCCCCGTTCTTCAAGCGCGACCTGAACAACTTCTGCTACATGCGCGACACCTTCAACGCCTACTGCACGACGCAGGCGGGCTTTGCGGTGCCGGGCACGAACGACGGTTCGGGCCGCCCCTACTACGTGTTCCCGGGCGGCGGCACGCTGGCCGGCACTGCCTCGGGCAGCCAGGTCCTGACCGGCGCCACGCTCGCCGCCTACCGCGCGTTCTTCAACACCACGGCCACCAACACCGCCTACTACGGCGCGCCGCGGAAGTTCACGCGCAAGTATGACGACGTGCTGCCCAACCTGGGCGTCAGCTACGAGTTCAACGACGACCTGACGGTCTACGCCAGCTACGCCGAGACCCTCTCGGCCCCGCGGACGGACGACCTGTACGACCGTGACGACGTGGATCCGGGTCCGGAACACGCGAAGGCCTACGACGTCGGCGTTCGCTACAACAAGGGCCCGTTCATGGCCGCCGGCGCCGTCTGGATGAACAAGTTCTCGAACCGCATCGAGCGCGTGTTCGACGAACAGGCCGGCATCGCCTTCTCGACCAACGTCGGCAAGGTGGACCTGTGGGGCATCGACGGCCAAGTCGGCTTCAAGCCGATGGACAGCCTGAGCGTCTACGCCTCGGCCTCGTACATCAACTCCGAGATCCAGCAGAACATCCTCGGCACCAACGCCGGCCAGGTTCTGCCGACCAAGGGCAAGGAACTGTACGAGACCCCGAAGTGGCAGGGCGGCGTCCGCGTCCAGTGGGATCCGATCGACCTGCTGAGCCTCGGCGTCCAGGGCAAGTTCGTCGGCGACCGCTGGTCGAACCTGACGAACGACGAGAAGTTCAACGGCTACACGCTGTGGGACCTCGACGCCCGCGTGAAGCTCGACCAGTTCGGTCTGAAGAACACCTACCTGCAAGGCAACGTCCGGAACCTGTTCGACGAGCGCTACCTCGGCGACATGGCCGTGAACCTGTCGGGCACCGGCCTGGCCCAGCCGGGCTACCGCCGCACCTTCATCCTGACCCTGCACGTCGAGTACTAGGACGAGCGGGTCCGGAAACGGACTTGGGAACGGGGCGGCCGCAGCGATGCGGCCGCCCTTTCTCTTTTGGGGAATGCTTGACGCACGGGGCCGGGGGGGCCATCTGCGCGCGGCTTTGGAGGTCGGACCCTGAAATGAGCTTCGTCGTTCCCGCGGAATGGGCGCCTCACAAGGCGATGTGGCTGGGCTTCCCCAGCCATGCGGACCTGTGGGAGGACAACCTCGAGCCTGCGCAGGCCGAGGTGGCGGCCCTGGCGCGCGCGCTGGCCGGCCCCGGCGGCGAGCGGGTGAAGCTGATGACCGGCCATCCCGACGGCGAAGTCACCGCACGCGCGCTCGTAGGCGGCGTGGCGAACATCGAGATCGTCCCGGGCGCGTTCGGCGACATCTGGCTGCGCGACACCGGCCCGATCTTCGCGGGCGGCCGCGCCCACGCGTTCCGCTTCAACGGCTGGGGCGGCAAGTACGAGCTGGAGCACGACGACACGGTCGCGACCCAGATCGCCACGGCCTCGGGCGCGCCGCTCGTGCAGAACGACTTCATCCTGGAAGGCGGCGCGGTCGACCACGACGGCGAGGGCACGGTGCTGACCACCGGCCAGTGCCTGCTGAACCGCAACCGCAACCCCGGCTGGACCGAGGAGATCGCCGCCGAGGCGCTGGCCCAGGCGCTGGGCGCGAAGAAGCTGCTGTGGCTGGGCGAAGGCCTGGTCAACGACCACACCGACGGCCACGTGGACAACCTGGCCCGCTTCGTCGCGCCGGCCACGGTCGCGATCCCGGTGGCCTGGGGCAAGGGCGATCCGAACGCGCCCGCCTTCGACGACGCCGCCAAGCGCCTGGCCGAGATGACGGATGCGCAGGGCCGCAGGCTGAAGGTGGTCCGCATCCCCTCGCCCGGCTGGATCGACGGCGACGACGGCCGCCCGGTCCCGGCCAGCCACATGAACTTCCTGATCGCCAACAAGGCGGTCATCGTGCCGCTCTATGCCGAGCAGCCGGGCCAGTTCGCCGTCGGCGCGCTGAAGGAGGTCTTCCCCGACCGCGAGGTCATAGGGCTGCCCTCCAACGCCATCCTCAGCGGCGGCGGATCCTTCCACTGCATCACCCAGCAGGAGCCGGCCTGATGTCGCGCGAGATTACGGTGGCCGCCATCCAGACGTCGTACGGCGACGACCTGGCGGCCAACATCAAGAAGACCGAAGGCTTCATCCGCGAGGCCGCCGCCAAGGGCGCCCAGGTGATCCTGCCGTCCGAGCTGTTCCAGGGCCCCTATTTCTGCGTGGCCCAGGAGGAGCGCTGGTTCGCCACCGCCCAGCCGTGGCGCGAGCATCCGTGCGTGAAGGCGCTGGCGCCGCTGGCCGGGGAGCTGGGCGTGGTGCTGCCGATCTCGATCTTCGAGCGCGAGGGGCCGCACTACTTCAACAGCCTGGTGATGGTGGACGCGGACGGCTCGCCGATGGGCGTCTATCGCAAGAGCCACATCCCCGACGGCCCCGGCTACATGGAGAAGTACTACTTCCGGCCGGGCGACACGGGCTTCAAGGTCTGGGACACGCGCTTCGGCCGCGTGGGCGTCGGCATCTGCTGGGACCAGTGGTACCCGGAGGCGGCCCGCGCCATGGCCCTGATGGGCGCCGAGGTGCTGTTCTACCCCACGGCCATCGGCTCCGAGCCCCACGACCCGAGCCTGGACACGGCGCTGCCCTGGCGGCGCGCCATGCAGGGCCACGCGGTCTCGAACGTTATCCCGGTCGTGGGCGCCAACCGCACCGGCTTCGAGCCCTGGGAGGGTTATCCCAACGGCGGCCAGCGCTTCTACGGCTCCAGCTTCATCGCCGACCATCGGGGCGACCTGGTGGGCGACCTGGGCCGTGACGACGAGGGGGTGGTCACGGCGAAGTTCGACCTCGACTTCCTGCAGACGCACCGCGCCGCCTGGGGCTTCTTCCGCGACCGGCGGACCGACCTCTACGGCCAGCTCACGACCCCGCGGCCGGCCTGATGATCGAGACGGGCCGCCTGATCCTGCGGGCGTTCCGCGAGGAGGATCGCGACGCCATGGCCGCGATCAATGGCGATCCGCGCGTGAACGAATGGCTGGGCGGCCCGATCACCGCCGAGATGACAGACGCCACGATCGCGCGGGTGAACGACCACATCGCCCGGCACGGCTACGGCTTCTTCGCCGCGGAGCGGAAGGCGGACGGAAAGCTGATCGGCATGATCGGGCTACAGGTAATCCGCGACGACCTGCCGCCGGCGCCCGGCGTCGAGCTGGGCTGGCGTCTGACGCCCGAGGCGCAGGGGACCGGCCTCGCCACCGAGGGGGCCGCCGCCGTCCTGGCCTGGGGTTTCGCCAACCTGCCCCTCGACGAGTTGATCGCCTTCACGGCGCACAACAACGTCCGCTCCCAGGCCGTCATGCGCCGCATCGGCATGGCCCACGACCCGGTTCGGGATTTCGACCATCCGTCGCTGGCGAAGGACCATCCGCTGCGGCGGCATGTGGTATTCGTGGCGAAGCGCTGAGCCCTCCTCTCCCCCCGACCCCGGCCTTGAGCCGGGGGAAGAGAGGGGAGAGGGTAGGGAGAGGGGC
>Ga0065165_1002737_pt1 | contig 14081 bp, 8 predicted proteins | sample AraplaMF_Cvi_mMF_FD_63813 | JGI IMG/M metagenome (GOLD analysis project Ga0065165, IMG submission 63813) | Arabidopsis root microbial communities from the University of North Carolina, USA - plate scrape MF_Cvi_mMF (version 2) (version 3) | ecosystem: Host-associated > Plants > Roots > Endosphere...
CGCGCTGCCAGATACTGTGCCAGCTCGATAACGAATTCGCTCGGGCCACGATAGGCGGCGACAAGCACGAGCGAAGCGGCGACGCTCGGCATGCGGGTCGCGACTGTCGCCGCGTCGATGTCGGCGACAACGGCCGCATCTAGACTCTCCGATTTGAAGACGAGGGCATGGGCAGCCGCTCGTCGCACAGCTGGGCGACCGGGCGAGCAGGCGCGATCTAGCAGGCGCTCCTGCATCGCCCGCCCGCCATGCGTGACGAGCAGTTCAAAGACGTCATAGCGGAGCTTTGGATCGGTGGTCTCGATCCCGAGCGTGTCGAGGCGTTCAAGATCATCGTCTGGCAGACTTGACAGCGCCGCAAGCGCGGAAATTGCCTGGTGGGCGATGGGGAAGTGATCATCCTCTTCATATCGCCGATAGGAAGCAGACCACTGGTCATGTGCTAGCGACATCAACGTCGGAACATGGTCGGGATGGGGCTTTGCAACTAAAAGCGCCACCAGAGCCTTCCGGACCGGACTTCCCTCCGCCTTTGCCAGTTCGAGCAGACCCGCAGGAAGTGGGGTTTCCAAGGGATCGCCGACCGCCTTAAGGGCGGGCGCGACGACGTCGGCGAACATGTGGTCAAGCGCGTCTTCGACGATCGAGTGGAGGCCAAGCGCGATTGCGGCGGCTATCGCCTCGGCGCACGGATGCGCATCCTCCCAGGTGACCCTGGCTTCAGCAAGCGTTGTCTCAATGTCTGGCGCGACATTGGCTCCCAACACCGCGTGTTGCTTGATCCGCAGCCGCCGAACGTCGGGGCGTGCTCCCCGCATAGCTGCCAGCAACGCTGCCGCTGGTGGCGGGAGCGGAACGATCTCGGCAGCATTGCTTCGCAGCGCGCGGGCGGCGTATGCGATAGCTGCGTAGTCCGCAGGCAATAAGTTCCTGGCGGCGTTGGCTTCATCTTCTTCCGGGTTCGGAGCGTCATCGTCCGGCTCATGGAAATGCCCGCTCCTGGCGTGTTGAGCGAGGATGTGGCCGAGATCGATTGCGAGTTCGACCGCTCGCTCCTGTTCACCGGAAGCGATCAGGCCGTCGAGAATTTGCGGCAACTGTTCCCGGTGATGGGCAATCAAACACGACAGTGCCGCCGTCCTGACATCTCTGTCGTCGAACCCTTTCCGGATTCGTTCGATGAGGCAATCATGATAGGTATCGTCCCAATGATGACGAAGCGCGTGCCAGATCGCATCTTCGTTCTCGCCGTCCCGGACGATCGACCAAGCACCGCCAAGCTCCTCTGAGCTGGGCGGCGTTCCTTCGCGGGCGTCGGCTGCGAGCGATCGCATCCAATCCGCCTGAAGGGCTTCAGCCTGAGGATGCTGGGCCAGCCGCTCCCAGCCTTTGACCTCACGCACCTTATCGACATAGGCGCGCAGGAGTTGCTTGGCAGTGTGTCCGTCGCCCTGATCGGCGAGATGCTCCATATATTCTTCGGAATGGACGCTGTTGATGTAGGCGAGGCGTTCCTTGCGGTCCGTCTCGGGATCGCTCGCTGTGGGCGCAAGCTCAGCGACAGCGGCGTCAACGATGGTTTCGAACCCGTCGAGATCACGCAAAGCTCCCTCGGCCAGCGTGTCGATGACCGGGTCAAACCCATTTCGAACGATCCCGGCGGTTGCCTCGAGATAAACTGGAGTCAGATCGGGCGCGAAGCGCTCGAGATCGGCCACGAGCGCAGAACCGTAGCCGGTTCGATCATTCGGCAGCATCTCGCGGACGAACCGTGTGGCAATCGTCGGCATCTGCGGTGCGTGAGCCATTCGATCGTACCAATCCTGGCCGTGCCGCGGCGAACTCCAATGCATCAGGTTGGCAAAGGTTCTGTCGGGCCGATGGTTGATGTATCGCGCGAATTCCGCGCCGACCGACTCCGCCGATCCGACCGCGGCTGCGATCCGAAAATGTTCAGGAATGCGCGTAGCGGGATCTGAGAACTGTTGATCGATCCAGGTGTCGATCGCTTTTTGCGCGGCGGGTTTCGCCGATACAGCCAACTCCTCCACGCGACCTGTCGCGTCCAGGATGCGTGCCGCGATCCCCGATCCCCAATCAGCCCCAGGGCCGTCTGGATCCGTTAACACGTCAACCAGCGTCCGAAGCGCGACGGCAGCAGGAACGGGATCGCGCTTCAGCGCGGCCTGAATGCCGGCCTCCACTCTAGGATGATAGTAGGTCGCGTCGCCTTCGCCGACGCGCAGATTGCGTGCAGCCGCGAAGAAATCGATAAGTGGTTGGACGCCGCGGTCGAAGCGGTCACTGCGTTCCGCCAGATCGACTTCCAGCGATCGAACGGTCCGGATCGACAGCTTCTCGCTCGCCTTCAGGAGCCCCCAAATCACGGCTGCGGCTGCGACGTCTTTCCGTTCCCGAATCTGCTCGACGACCGTTAGCTCGATCGACCCCTCATGCGCTCGGTTCATCGCCGCCTTAATGAAGCCACCGCTATTATTGGGCTCGGGCCGCCCGGACGTTCGCATGGCATCGAAAAACTTTTCGATCTCGAGCGGTGAGGCGAGCTCGTCGAGCACCTGCTTTTCAGCATCGGCAGCGAGCATTTGCACATCGCGAGGCAGCGTGCCGATCCGGGTTCTATAGAGCCTGCTGCGCTCCTTTGGACCGTAATGCTCGACCTCGAGCGGCACCAACCACGGCTCGATGGTGCTGAGTACGCCCGCCGACACACCCACGTCGCGCCGGGTCGTGACGACGATACGCCGATCATGTGTCGCGCCGGCAAGAAAGCGGGCAAGTTGGTCGTTCCAGGGACGGCTGGCTGGCTCGAAATCGAAACGGCCCCATGGGTCCTCGATGTCGTAAAGGACGGGAGGATCAGTCTTGTCGTCGCGAAGTTGCTGCGGTCCTTGCCGGATCGGCTTGGATGACATGCCAGGATTCTCGGCGCGCAACTCCTCGTAGAGTTTGCGCGTCGCGAGAGTCTTGCCGGTTCCCGACTGACCGATGATCACGGCGGCATATCGGGGTGAGCCCATGGCCTCGCGCAGCGCCGCCCAGTTCTTGGGATAGACGTAGTTCTCGAGCTGCGGCGATGTCGCGAGATAGCCGTCATGTTCCCGGATAATGTGGGCCACTTCGTCGCGCTGCCACCGGCCACCGCCGACCCGCCGAACGCGCATGCGCGCTTCCTCCCGCAGCTTGTGGAGGCATTCTATCCAGCGGGAATAGGGAACCCCAAAGCGCTCGATCAGGAGACGCTTAATCTCCCCGACCAGCTTGTCCTCGTCGAGGTTGGCGATGATGCCCACACGTCCGGCAGCTTTGGCGGGAAGGCTGGAAACCGTCGTCGCTGGCATTCCACCTGGTTTGGGCCAGCTCCCTGCTCGGCCTACGCGCAGGCCTCGCGTTTCACCGTTCAGAGCAGCGCTGGTGATCAGAAGGTACCGAACATCAGAGTCCGCGAGGCGTCGCGCCGCAGAGAGCCGGCGCGCGCCGCCATGCTTCAGCAGCGCATTGATGCCTGCGACCGTCCAAGCATCGCCGCCACGGAGCTTTGCCTGCACGACAAGCTTATAGCCATCGGCGGAAACTGTCGTCGCCAGGCGGCCAGGCTCGCTCTCGATGAGCTCTGCCTCGATATCCTCCTCGGTGGCGGGCTCGAGTTCGATCGATTGGGCAATCTTGTTCGCGAGTAGAAGATCCAGCGCGAGCCATACCGACACATCGACCTGGTAATCATATCCAGCTAGGGAATGGGCTCCAGATCCGGCGCCATCATCACCCTCTTCCGGCGGAAGCGAGGGCGTTTGACCGTCAGTCATGTGGACGACCTCCGCCATTCACGACAACGACTCCCATAGAGTTTGAGCATGCGCACTTCATGCGAAATAATCTGCCATCGGGTTCAGGCTTAGCCAATCTGAGATGCGCGATCGGCTAGTAAGACGACGCGGATTTTCGCGTCCGGGGACGCAGTAAGGCAGCCCCATCTCAAATCGACGCGGAAATATTTCCCGCTCCTCGGTCATTGCGGCGCGCGACGTACAGGCCGAAGCTGCTGGAGCTGAGCTAAACCCGGCGCGGTTCACGCCGCCGTGCCGGTGAGCTGACAGTCGGCAACTAGGAAGTGTCGAGATGGCTCCGACGATTGACGGGCGCAAAGCCGACCAACTGGTTCGCGCGACCCGAACGGCAGATGTCAGCAAAAACCGACTTTCACATCAATGACGCTGAATGGCTCGAGTTGGTCGGCAGCTGTCGTGCACCAACACCCAATGCCCACGGCAGCTTTCTCATGGTGGCCGTCTGAAACCTGCCAGTCCGCAAACGGCCCAAGAAATGCTGGACCGGTTTGGCATAAGCTACCGGACAGGAATGCGCCCTAATTTCAGTCGTTCGGCGCCCCCAAGTACTGTCCTGAAAGCTGCCCTCCATATAATAACTCTTGTTCAACCTTCCTCTACCAGCGAGCGCTTGAGCTGCGTTAGCGCGACCCAGCGACGGTGTGCGGCAGCTGCCACGTTGGTCGGACAGCACCCGCAAACGGACTGAACGCGCTAGATGACATCGAGGCCTTCCCTCAGCCAGGCGGGCGCGTGCACGTTTTCGGCTCCCGATTGGCGAGCCATCACCTCGCGCAGCGTTGTCAGGCTCTCGTATATCGACCAGAGAACCTTTCGACGTTGCGCGTGAAAGTCTTTCGAGAACTCGTTTTCGCTGAATCGGTGCGCTGGCGCCTGACGCTCCCGCCGTACGCTTTGCAACGGCACGACAATCGCGTCGACAAGCCGCTTGGCGGGATCGCCGTGTATTCGTAGCTCAAGCCATTCCCGCAGGAGGGACAGCGTACCTTTCTGTACGACGACGATCTTCCCGTCGGCGCGCTCCTCTTCTCGCTCATCGGCGATCGACCCAGCAAAGAACTTCTTATCAACGTTATCGGAGAGCATCTTGTCCCAGCTGTGCACGAACTTCTCGTAGTTGTCCGTGCTGGGTACGAGAAACGAAGAGAGGTCAAATGGAAGTGCCGGGCTGAGAAGATGTCTGAAAAGGGGCTTGCCGAACGCCGCCATAGCCATCTCGTTAATAAGTCTCATTTCCTCTTCGATCGCATGGCGGACCGATCGGTTCGACCAGAAATCGCCGATTATCGATGCCCGGTAATATGGCTCACAGATCAGCACCTTTCCCGATGTGCGGAAGCTGTTCCAATACTGCTGGTGCTCGGGAGTGAGATTCGCGAGATAGCGAAGGAAGGCGACGACGTGCGGGAGGCCTTCGTCATCGAACCCGAGCCCGAAAGACTGGATGCTGATCTTGTCCCGTTCGGGAAAGTCCTTGTCCTCATAAGAGGTGCCTGTCACGCTCATCGTTCCGACATAATCCTCGAACGTGAGGCTGAAGCGCGGATCGCTTCTGTATCGCCCGAGCACGGCGAGTTCGAAACCGACATATTCGAGCTGAGCGCCTCCCAACAGCAACGCGCGGCTGAACGGTGAGTCTCGGTATGTTTCCGCGCTGACCTCGCACGCCAGCGTCTCGACCGATGGGTAGAGACACACCGACCCGAGTGGTTCGGCATCGAGCCGCTCGATCTGATCCTGCGGTGATCGCGCCGGAAGCCGCTTGATATATGGGTTGAGGTCGACGCTGCCGAATACGCAATCGATGCCGCGACTTTCGACCAGGGCCGCGATCTCGGCGACGCTCCCCAAGTCCAGCCCGCAGGCCAGGAGGGCGAGGTCCGCACGTACGCCGTTGAACGACCCCTGCTCGGCCGATGCGATGTAGGATTGCAGCACGTGGTCAAGGAGCTTGATCATGCTGCCAACGTAACCGACCGGGACTGGCAAATCGATCCGAACTGAAGCGGAACAAATGGCGACCGAGCGCGACTTCGTGCTAGATCGCAGCGATGACCATCGACGACCTTACGCCCCCTGAAGACTTCGACTTCGAAGACATGTTCGCCATGCTCGGTGCGCTCGGCGGAGGCTATGGCGAGCTGGACACCATGCTCGACAATCGGCCAGACATTGTTCGCCGATTGCAGGCCTTGTCGCCCCAGGCTGCTGCCGCGTTCGGCACGCTCCTGACCGTCCCCGAGCTGCAGGCGAGCTCCGCGCGGATCGAGGCCGTGATCCATCTCGCGGTCGCGCACGCACAGGGAACACAATCGGCAAGCGCCCGCCTCGTCGCCGACCTGTTCGCTCATGTCGGATCGGCGGCCGGACATCTCGAGGACCCCGCCGAGGACCTGATGATCGAGGCAGTGCATAGTAAGTGGGGCAATTATCGGGTGATCTCGGGGCTGTGGGAGGGGGCGGGCTTCTTTCTGCAGCGTATCGTTGATGTCGTCGCGCACATGCCCGACAGCCAGCCGTTTGAACGCGTCCAGCGCCCTGCGATCGCGTTGCTCAAATTGTCCGAGGAAGTCTGCGTTCGCGCCCATCTCGCGCGCCACATGCTCGGCGACGAGATGCCGGTCGACGCCGTCGCCAAGGACCAAATGGCGAAATGGATACGTGACCGATCGCGGCTCAGTTTCACCAAGTATGATCTCGCGCGGCTGGAAATCGAACCGAACGATCTGGCACCGTTCATCTCAACTCCCACCGACCGGCAGGCGATGCTGTCGAACCAGCTCGGCAACACCGTCCTCGAACGGCGTCCGCTGATCGCGGCGGGCGACGCCTTTCATCTCGTCCTTCCGAACGGCGTCACCGCAGCCATTCGTTATTGGGTCATCGAGGCGTTGACCCGGTTGGGGCTACGCCTCGACCTGCGCCGCGCGCTCAGCATGAGTTACGCGCGGCTCTTCTACGAGATGAAATTGCTCGGGGACATGTCCAGCATCACGCTCGACTTTCAGCCCGACGGCGACACGCTGATCGCGGAAACGATGATCCAGTTCGACACCGGACGGGCCGTCCACTTCCTGTTCTTTACAGACTCGCTCGACGACATTGCAGAGACCGGTCTGTCGGGTCTCGATCCGGCGGGCGCGACGCTCGGCGACATTTTCGAGAAGCGGATCGCAGCAAGCTACCGACAGGCGGCGAGCGACCCGGACTATAAGGAAGGCATGACGTTATTGGTCGGGTGCGGCATCGGACGCGCGGCCTCGATCCCGCTCGGGGGCGAGGATCATCCCGGCTGGCGGGTCGAGACCTGTCCCGCGCACGATTTCCTGACGATGAGCGTTCTTCACCGCTTTCACACCGCCAATCTTTGGCGGATCCTCGAGGCACGCGATCGGATCCGCGTGCTCGGCCTGCGCTTGCCTAACGTCAATGGTCTGCTCAACCTCGTTTCGTGGTCACGCTCGCTCGACGGTCATCTGGTGCCGCATGCCGACGTCCCCGAAGCGCCGATTGGCGGCGGAGCCATGCTCCTGATGGCGCAGAACGGCCTCAGAGAATTGCGGCACGAAGCGGCACTCGAGGCCGATTTCCGCGTCGGCAAGTTCGTCGATGGCAATTGGTTGCGGCTGCGGCGCGACGCGCCATCGGTGTTCGACGACGACCGTTATGCGCCGGTCTACGGAAGCGAGGACCCGGGTCCGCGTGGGATGCCGATGGTCGCATTCGTATCCGATCACCGCGACTGGTGGGCAGACGTCGAAAGCCCCGATTCCGCGGGCAGCAATGTCGCCTATGAACGATGGAAAATGGCTGGGGTCTGGCTGTCGCGTGCCGCGCCGCGGTTCGATGTAAGGCTCGACCTCCCCGCCGGGCCGATCCTCTGGGAGCTGATCTTCGAAGGCGACCTGAGCGACCGCCGCCTCGTCAAAGACCGGCTGACCTACGAAGCCGCGCGCGCGGCGATCCGTGTCGCGATCGACCCCGACCGGTCGACGATCGTAACGCGCATCGGCAGCGACTTCGACAAGGCGCTGTTTCACCCCGAAAACATCGCCGAGCGCGCTTTGGTCGCCGCATTCATCAACGGCGCCGCGCGTCTCGCCGGAGAAGCCGACCCCGACGCGATCGAAGCCGAATTGCTGCCGACGATCGTCGTTAACCCCGAAGCACGGCACAGCCATGCGTTCGCGCAGCGTGGCTTCCGCGACCATGTCCGCGCCTACGAGGCGGGCAGCAAACTTGTCCGGATCGCGCGCGAGGACGACGCTTACACCCGGCTCAACCTCGGCTGGACCGTCCGCGATCGTTTCGAGGGCTCGACGATACTCGGAAAGGCCGACTGCACAGCATTCCTCAATGCCGTGGTCACGTGGCTCCAAGACGACCTGTTGGCTGCCCTAAAGGGGTTCGACCGTCGTCGGATGCTCGAGCTCCTGGTGCGAAATCACGAGCTGGCGATCGATGATCGCGACCGGTGGAATAAGACCTCCTCGGCGCTGCTTGCGCTGCATGGCCGTACGCCGGCCACGATCGGCCGTGTGATCAAGGCCGAGCAGAGTCTCAGCGCGATCTTTCAGGCGACCCGCATCCTCGTCGAGATGGCGATTTGCGAGTGTCCGCTTACGGGCGGCGCGCGACCCGGGCGCCTCGACATCGCACTCTTGATGGCCAAGGCCACGCTGCTGTTCGAGGTCGGAGGCTGGTCCGACGCGATACGCTGGGACGTGATGACGCCGGAGATCCACGTCACCTCGCTCGGCGACATCCATGCCAACTTCGACTATTACGAGGAGATCATCACCCCGCATGCGACTGTCACCGGCGGTGAACGGATCGAGCGGTCGGTCAGCGACTACGCGAAGAATCTGGAGGAACGGCCGACATCGGCAAGCGTCCAAGACGAGCTCGAGGCTGCGTTCGCTGACGCTTGGGTCGAGCAGACGGGCGCGACAATCGACGAATTCCGCCTGTTCGTTGACGCGGTCGAACTGATGGGCATCGAGGAACAAGCCCAAGTTCTCCAGATTCCGCGCGATCGCTTCAAATCGATGCGGGTCGGTGACGTGTCGATCGACGACGACACCGCTGAACGCATCCTCGCCACACTGACTCTCGCGACGCGCGACAACTGGCGCGACATTCCGCCCGGCTTTGAGGAACGCGACCGCCATCCTTGGCGCTTCCGCCGGCAGCTGTCGTTCCTGCGCCGGCCGATCCTCGACTTCGATCTGGCCGGCGAAACGCTGCTTGTGGCGCCAGGCATGCTGCGCGACAGCCTGGTCTATATGTATTCGCTCTATGAAAGCGGCGACTTTCCAGCCGGCCAACTGACCCCGAAAATGGCGGCTTGGCGCGGCATCGCCAATGGTCGCCGCGGTACGGTCTTCGCAGAGGAAGTGGCTGAGGCAATGCGCGCCAACGGATGGCGCGCCGAGATCGAGGTCAAGGTGACCAAGTTGCTCGGCCAGGGTTTCGTCAAGGACCATGGCGATGTCGACGTGCTCGCGTGGCGCGACGACGGGCGCGTGCTGGTGATCGAGTGCAAGGATGTCCAGTTCCGCAAGACGCTGGGCGAGATGGCGGAGCAGCTCGCCGACTTCCGCGGTGAAATCCGCGCGAACGGGAAGCGCGACGAACTGCGCAAGCACCTCGATCGGGTGGGCATCATCCGGCAGCATTTGCCTCAACTTGCCGCTTTCGTCGGACGCGCCGGTGTCGATGCGGTCGAAAGCCACCTTCTGTTTCGCAATCCAGTGCCGATGGAGTTCGCACTCGCCCGAATGGTGGATCAGGTCCAAGTCAGCAATTTCGGAGCGATTGCTTCGATTTAGGTCGTGAAGATCTAACCTTAACTAAGACCATCGAGCAGCTTTATCCGACAGTCTCTCCGCACAAGTAAGCGAGCAGTCCAGAATGTCATCCCTCCCCTTCTGCATCATCGATAAGCCCTATATGATATGGGCCGCCGACGTCCGCGCGGACAATGAGCATTTCCTGACGCGCCTAGACGCGAATCTTTATTATCGAGTAGCGCATAACATCATTGGCGCACCCTCGCCCGATGAGGAAGCGGAGGGCGCAGCGACGGATGAAGATGGCGACGATCAGGATCGCAAAGATGTCTCCACATTGTCGCGGCTGCTCTGGCACCACGGCATGGAGACGCTTGTCATGCTTCTGGGCGCCTATATCCAAGCCCCATCGGCAGTTCACGCCTATTTCCTCAAGAGCAAAACCGAAGATGCCGTTCAGATGGCCGAATTTCTCTCGCGGGAGGAGTGCCCCAAATATCATCGGCTTGAGGGCGCGCCATTCTCGCTCGTCAGCTTGTTGAATGGCATCCATCGTTGCGCCGGATGGCAGCAGCAGCACGACACGATCGTGGAGCGATTTGCGAGAGCGCTACGCTACATGCTGAGTGATTACGTGGATGAAAAACATCGGGCAGAATACAACAGCATAAAGCACGGACTGCGAGCGTCGCATGGTCGCTTCGCGCTCGCCATCGGTATTCAGGAAGCGCCTGGAATTCCTGCGTCACCAGAGGCCATGCAGATGGTCGGCTTTTCGCGCGACGCCAGCTTTTTTGACATTGTGAAGCCGCTCAGCAACGCCACCAAGCAGCAATCGAAGATCAATTTCATGACCGAGCAAGTCAGCGTTTCATGGTCGCTGGAAAAGGTTCTCATGGAGCTGCAGCTCTTATCCCTTTTGCTTCACAACACCGTTTCAGCGCTCCGCATCGTAGGAGGCACGCCGACAGGGTCCGTTACCTTCAACAAGGTCGCCGATGATGAAGAATTTTGGGCGGTGTATTTCCAAATCGGATCAGGCGGCGTGCCAGCTGCATCCTTTGCGCCCGTGATTGACGCTCGTCATATATCGCTGGCGACCGACAAACGGGTTTTCGATAGCTACAAGCGCGCGCCAACCCTTACGTCCTAACCCCGTACGATCCGTGATAGTGAGTTCGAGCACCTGCTGAAAGAATGTCCGCTTCGCACCTTCGGCGCTCAAAAGCTGTCAGTCCGCAAGCGGCCCAAAAGCCGCAAGGCGGGTATGGGCATAACCCGCCAGTCTGCAATGCGCCCTCATCTCGGTCGTCAAAGGGCGGCGAGCCGACCCTGAAAGCGCACATGAGCGATCTTCGGCCATGCGCGGAGCGTGGCACGTGAGCCAGGCTGAGAGCTATCATTCGACTTTTCTCGAAGCGTCTGGACAGGGCAACGATGCTTCGATAACTCTCGAAGAATGTTGACCTCCTCCAATGCTGTCGTATCGCTTGCCGCGCTCGCCCAGGAGCACCGGCTCGCCGCCTATCGCCTGTTGGTTCAGGCGGGCGAGCCCGGTCTCTCCGCCGGCGCCGTCGCCGAACACCTCGACCTCGCGCCGAGTTCGCTCTCCTTCCACCTGACCCATCTGGTGCGTGCCGGCCTGATCGAGCAGCAGCGTCAGGGACGCTCGCAGATCTACCGGGCCAATTATATCGCGATGAACGCCCTGATCGATTTCCTGACGGAGAATTGCTGCGGCGGCGCATCCTGCGGTCCGACCGCGGCTTGCGCAACTATAGGCCGGGAGCACGCAGCATGAGCACGGTCACCATCTGGCACAATCCGGCCTGCGGAACCTCGCGCAACACGCTGGCGATGATCCGGGCGACCGGCGTGGAGCCGGAAGTCATCGAATATCTCAAGACCCCGCCGTCGCGTGCCAAGCTCGTCGCGCTGCTCGATGCCGCCGGGCTGACGCCGCGCATGCTGTTGCGAAAGAAGGGCACGCCCTATGCCGAGCTGGGGCTCGACGCTGCGAGCCTGAGCGACGACGCGCTGATCGACGCGATGCTGGTGCACCCGATCCTGATCAATCGCCCGCTGGTCGAGGCGCCGCTCGGCACGCGCCTGTGCCGCCCCTCGGAGGTCGTGCTCGAGATTCTCTCCGATCCTCTGCCCGGCGACTTCGTCAAGGAAGACGGCGAGGTGGTGCGCGCATGATCGTCCGCGATGCCGGTCCGGACGATGTGCGTGCGATCGCTGCAATCTACGCCCATCATGTGCTCCACGGCACCGCGACTTTCGATGCCGAGCCCCCGTCCGACGACAGCTGGCGGGCAAAGGTCCTCGATATCCGCGCGAGGGGCTGGCCGATGCTTGTGAGCGAGCGCGACGGTGTGGTCACCGGCTATGCCTATGCGACCCAGTTCCGCGACCGCCCGGCCTACGCCGGGACCTGCGAGAACAGCATCTATGTGGCGTCCGACGCGCTGGGGAGCGGGACCGGCACCGCGCTGCTCGGCGCCCTGATCGGGCGCGCCGGCCAGGCGGGCTTCGAGCAGATGATCGCGGTCATCGGCGGCGGCGAGCCTGCCTCGGTCGCGCTCCATGCGAAAATGGGCTTCGTCCATGCCGGGCGCATGCGCGACGTCGGCCGCAAGTTCGGGCGCCTGCTCGACACCGTCTATATGCAGCGCGCACTGCCTGGAGACCCCGCAGCATGAGCACGCTGCCCAATGTCGATCCGGCCTTTGTCGATCCGGCGCTGTCGCGCGTGCTCGACGCCCCCGACATCGCCTCCCATCCGCCGCGTATCCTCCTGCTCTACGGGTCGCTTCGCCAGCGTTCGTACAGCAAATTGCTGACGCTGGAGGCGGAGCGGCTGCTCCAGGCCTTCGGATGCGAGACGCGTGTGTTCGATCCCGCCGGCCTGCCGCTGCCCGACAGCGTTTCGGGCGACCATCCCAAGGTCGCCGAGCTGCGCGCGCTGTCGCTCTGGTCCGAGGGGCAGGTCTGGTGTTCGCCCGAACGGCATGGCGCGATCACCGCGATCCTCAAGGCGCAGATTGACTGGCTGCCGCTTGAGGATCGCGGTATCCGCCCGACCCAGGGGCGCACGCTCGCCGTCATGCAGGTGTCCGGCGGCAGCCAGTCGTTCAATGCCGTCAACACGCTGCGCCTGCTCGGGCGGTGGATGCGCATGATCACCATCCCCAACCAATCGAGCGTGCCCAAGGCCTATTCCGAGTTCGACGATGCCGGCCTGATGAAACCCGGCCCGCTCTACGATCGCGTCGTCGATGTGATGGAGGAGCTGGTCAAGTTCACGCTGCTGACCCGCGATCGCAGCGCATATCTGACCGATCGCTATTCGGAGCGCCGCGCCGAAGGCCGTCCACCGGCGGGAGCCGAATATCTTGCCGCCCTTTCCGAACCCGTCGCGGCCGCCGAGTGACCGAGCCGCTCGCGCGCCGTCTGCTTGCCGAAGGCATCGGTTCGGCGATGCTCTTCGCGGCGGTGATCGGATCTGGAATCATGGCCGAGCGCCTCGCGGGTGGGAACGTCGCCGTGGCGCTCCTGGCTAACAGCGTCGCGACCGGCGCGATCCTGTTCGTCCTGATCACCTTACTGGGGCCGATCTCCGGCGCCCATCTCAATCCCGCCGTCTCGTTCGTCATGGCGCTTCGCGGTGCGCTCGCCTGGCGCGATGCGGCAACCTATGTCCTGACCCAGCTGGTATGCGGCATCGCCGGCGCGTGGCTCGCGCATGTCATGTTCGACGTGCAGATACTGCAGGTCTCGACGCATCTGCGCGCCGGGCCGGGGCAATGGACGGGCGAGGCGGTCGCGACGTTCGGTCTCGTCCTCACCATCCTCGGCACCGCACGGCAGCGGCCCACTTCGGTGCCCGCCGCGGTCGCGCTGTACATCACTGCCGCCTATTGGTTCACCTCCTCGACCAGTTTCGCCAACCCGGCGATCACTGTCGCACGAGGCCTCACCGACAGCTTCTCCGGTATCGCCCCGCGCGACGTGCCGATGTTCATCCTCTTCCAGCTCATCGGCACCCTGCTGGGCATGTTGGCAGCGAATGTTCTGTTCCCGGTCGTAACGCACCGTCGAACCTGACCGTCTGCTTTCGCGTGGTTCCGCGCCGAGAGCAGACTGACCGCTGTCGGCCCAGGAGCCGCCGGACCGCTTTCGCGCAGCCCGCCCGTCAGAAATGCGCCTCAAAGTCGGTCATTCGAAACGGATGGGATAGGCCCTAAAAGCTGCCGCTCGACGAGGTGTCGACGCCGAGCGCTTGACCCTGTCACGCCAGCTCAGGCCCTCGCGCGAATGGCTTCCACCAAGCGATCAAGTGCCGGCCGTAGCGCTTTGATCCGGTCGAGCTGCGCCTCGATCGGCGCCATGGCTTCGGAGAAGTCCTGATCTTCGAATG
>Ga0065165_1002739_pt1 | contig 14075 bp, 12 predicted proteins | sample AraplaMF_Cvi_mMF_FD_63813 | JGI IMG/M metagenome (GOLD analysis project Ga0065165, IMG submission 63813) | Arabidopsis root microbial communities from the University of North Carolina, USA - plate scrape MF_Cvi_mMF (version 2) (version 3) | ecosystem: Host-associated > Plants > Roots >...
GGGCGGAGAGGCCGATGTCGCCCGCGCCGAGGCCGGGTTGGCCTGGCTCAAGCCGCTGCAGGTGCTCGATGTCGAGGGCGATTGGGCCGAGGAGCGGCCGGGCGTGCGGCCGGGCGGCTGGGCCTTCCAGTATCGCAACGACCATTATCCCGATCTCGACGACACCGCCGTGGTGGTGATGGCGATGGACCGCGCCGCGGTGGCCGATCGCGTGCCAATCGACCGCGGGGTGGAGTGGACGGTCGGGCTGCAGTCGAAAAATGGCGGCTGGGGCGCTTTCGACGCCGACAACGCCTATGATTATCTCAACAATCTGCCCTTTGCCGATCATGGCGCCTTGCTCGACCCGCCGACCGCCGATGTATCGGCGCGCTGCGTGTCGATGCTGGCGCAACTCGGCGAGCGGCGCGACAGCCCGCGTATGGCCGCGGCGATCGAATATCTACGGCGCGAGCAGATGCCGGACGGGAGCTGGTTCGGCCGCTGGGGCGTGAATTATATCTACGGCACCTGGTCGGTGCTGTGCGCGTTCAACGCGGCGGGGCTGGAGCCCGACGAGCCGATGGTCGCGCGTGCGACGGATTGGCTGCGGGCGATCCAGAACCCTGACGGCGGGTGGGGCGAGAGCTGCGACAGCTACGACCTGAACCGCACTGGCCACATCTCCGCGCCCTCGACCGCATCGCAGACCGCCTGGGCGTTGCTCGGGCTGATGGCGGCGGGCGAGGTCGACAGCGCGGCGGTGGCGCGCGGCGTGGACTGGCTGGCGGCGCATCAGGAAGCCGATGGGTTATGGGGGCAGGAACATTATACCGGCGGCGGTTTCCCGCGCGTCTTCTACCTGCGCTACCACGGCTATCCGAAGTACTTCCCGCTCTGGGCGCTGGCGCGCTATCGCAATCTCAGGCGCTCGAACGCGAAGCGCGTCGCGGTCGGGATGTGACGCTGATCCTTGCCTGCGGGCTCAAGCGCGAGGCGCGAATCCTGGAGCGGCCGGGGCGTGACGTCCGGGCAGTAGTGGGCGGCGGTGTCGCGGCGAAGCTCGAGGCCGATCTCGATGAGGTAGCCGGGATGTTTCCGGGGCTGGTGATGTCGTGCGGCATTGCCGGCGCGCTCGATCCGTCGCTGCTGCCGGGCGATCTGGTGATCGATGGAGATGCGGCGCTAGTCGAACATCTGCGGCGCGCGCTTCCGCAGGCCGTTCAGGGCAGGATCGTCGGCAGCGACACGATCGTCGCGACGACCGCGGCGAAGCGCGCGCTGGCGGACCGGACCGGCGGCGTGGCGGTGGACATGGAGAGCCACGTCGCCGCGCGCGTGGCCAAGCGGCGGAACCTGCCCTTCGCCGCGATCCGGACGATCTCCGACCGTGCCGGGGACGACCTTCCTGCCGCCGCTTTGGTGGGGATGCGGCCCGATGGCGGCATGGCGCTGGGCGCAGTGCTGGGTTCGCTCGCCCGCGCGCCGGGTCAGCTTCCAGACCTGCTGCGCACCGGACGGCAGGCCGATGCGGCCTTTCGTAGCCTCGACAAGATGTTCGAGGCGATCATCCACGCGGGGATCGACCGCCTCGACATCTCAACACTCTAGCACGTTTCAGCTAGGCGACCTTCTGGACTCGCTTGAAACCCTCGGGGTCGGCGGCCTTGATCTTCGCCAGCTCCTGCTCGACGTGCGACGAATAGACGTCCTCCGCCGGGCGCGCCTGCGACAGGTCGATGTCCGGCGCCATCGGCCCCTCGGTCTTCACGCCCTTGCGACCGATCCGGAACATCTTGAGCGGATGGCGGATCGCGTCGGTGGCGGCGGTGCCCTCGAAGCCGCAATGCGTCATGCAGTTCGAGCATTTCTCGTACTTGCCGACGCCGTATTGCTCCCAATCGGTGCCTTCCATCAGCTCCTTGAAGGTCGCGACATAGCCTTCGCCGAGCAGGTAGCACGGCTTCTGCCAGCCGAAGATCGTGCGCAGCGGCATCGACCAGGGCGTGCATTCGTAGGTCTGGTTGCCTGCGAGGAAGTCGAGGAAGAGCGGCGAGTTCGTGAAGGTCCAGTCCTTGCCGCCATGCCCCCGCGCGAACACGTCGCGGAAGAACTTCTTCGTCCGCTCGCGGTTGAGGAAATGCTCCTGGTCGGCGGCGCGCTCATAGGCGTAGCCGGGGGAGACGGTGATCTCGACGCCGAGCGCCTCCATCTCGTCGAAAAAGGCCGCGAGTCGCGCGGGATCGGCGCCGTCGAACACGGTGCAGTTGATCTGCACGCGGAAGCCCTTCGATTTGGCGAGCCGGATCGCGTCGACCGCGACCTCATAGGTGCCGTCGAGGTCGACGGCATGGTCGTGCATCGCCTTGTCGCCGTCGAGATGGATCGACCAGGTGAAGAAGGGCGACGGCTCATACTCGTCGATCTTCTTCTTGAGCAGCAGCGCGTTGGTGCAGAGGATGACGAACTTCTTGCGCTCGATATAGCCCTTCACGATCCGGGCCATGTCCTTGTGCAGCAGCGGCTCGCCGCCGGCGATCGAGACGGCGGGGGCGCCGCATTCCTCGATCGCTTCCATGCACTGCTCGTAGGACATGCGCTGGTTGAGGATCGCGTCCGGGTAGTCGATCTTGCCGCAGCCGGGGCAGGCCAGATTGCAGCGGAACAGCGGCTCGAGCATCAGCACCAGCGGATATTTGCCGCCCTTGATGTGCTGCTTGAGCGTGTAGGCGCCGATGCGCGCGACCTGTGCGAGGGGAAGGGTCATGGGCTCGGTCCTATTTCGCAGCCATCCGGGGCGTCTGCCGCAGCGCTGGCGGCAAGGAGAATTCGATATTCTCCTGCACGCCGTCCAACTGCGTCACCGACACGGGGCGTACTGCCGCGAGTGCGGCGATGACGCTTTCCACCAGCGCGTCCGGCGCCGAGGCGCCCGCGGTGATGCCGACCGTTTCGACGTCCTCCAGCCAGGCCGGGTCGACTCCGCTACCATCGTCGACCAGGTAGCTCGGCACGCCCATATCGCCGCCGATCTCGCGCAGGCGGCTCGAGTTGGAGCTGTTGCGCGCGCCAACCACGATCAGCAGATCGCTGCGCTGTGCCAGTTCGCGCACGGCGGTCTGGCGGTTCTGGGTAGCGTAGCAGATGTCGGCGACGTCGGGGCCGACCACATCGGTGAAGCGGGCATCGAGCGCGGCGATCACGCTGCGCGTGTCGTCGACGCTCAAGGTCGTCTGCGTGATATAGGCGATCGGCGTATCGCCCGCGAGCGGTAGCCCGGCAACGTCGTCCACGGTCGAGACCAGGTGGATCGGCGCGTCGATCTGGCCCATGGTGCCGATCACTTCGGCATGACCGGCATGGCCGATCAGCACCAGGGTCCGCCCCGCCTTGGCGTAGCGGCGGCCCTGGACATGGACCTTGGTCACCAACGGGCATGTTGCGTCGAGCACCGGGAGCCCGCGGACGGTCGCTGCTTCCTCGACGGAACGCGCGACGCCGTGTGCGCTGAACACGGTTGGAGCGCCGGCGGGTATCTCTTCCAGTTCGTCGACGAAGATCGCCCCCAGCCCGCGCAGGCGCTCGACGACGTGGCGGTTATGGACGATCTCGTGCCGCACGTAGACGGGCGGCCCGTACAGCTCCAGTGCGCGCTCCACGATGTCGATCGCCCGGATCACCCCGGCGCAAAATCCGCGCGGGCTGGCCAGCAACACGGTAAGGGGTCGGGTAGAAACGCGGTTCATCTCGTTCTGCATGCCGTTTCCCGAGCTCGATCCCTGCTTCCGTTCAAATAGTGGCAAGGGCAAGGTTGTAAAAGAAGGAAAAACCGATCCGTGTTGCGGGCGGCCGGGTGGAACTCCCGGGACGCGCACGCTACTAGGGCGGTCCAATGAGGAGTTGGCCGATGCGTAGTCCGATTGCCGGCGCGCTGTTGCTGGCGCTGTCAGCGCCGGTGCCGGTGCTGGCACAGAGCGATTCCGCCCCCCGGGCTACGGTCCAGGCGCTGAACGACGGTTTGCTGGCGATCATGAAGGCCGGAGGCACGGCGAAGAGCCGCGCGGCGGCGATTGCGCCCCAGATCGACCGTGCCTTCGACCTTCCACTGATGACGCGGCTCGCGGTGGGGCCGAGCTGGACGACGATCCCCGCTGCCGACCAACAGGCGCTGGTCGCGGCATTCCGCCGTCTGACGATCGCGCAATATGCCGCCAATTTCGACAGTTGGTCCGGCGAGAGCTTCGTAATCGCCCCGGGGGTCGAAACGCGCGGCGGCGACAAGCTGGTGCGCACCACGCTCAACACGCCGGGCAAGGCCGCCATCCCGATCAGCTATCGCCTGCGCGAGGGCGGCGGCGCGTGGAAGATCATCGACGTCTTCTATCGCAATTCGATCAGCCAGATCGCCACCCGCAGGTCGGATTTCGCCAGCGTGCTGGCCAAGGGCGGCGCCAAGGCGCTGGTCGCGCATCTCGACAGCCTCGCGGCCAAGGGTAGTTTTTGACCGTTCCGTTGCTTTTGCCGGTCGCGATGATCATTGCGCCGGTGCAGGAATCGCCGCCCGGGACACAGGTTCCGCCGATCGCGATTCCTGCACCGGCTCCGGCTCAATCGACACCCGACGCGGCGCCACAAACCCAAAGCGAGGCACCGACACCCGCCGACTCCGATGCCGTCGAGCTCGCGGATCCGCTGGCCGATCCCGAAACCACGCCATCCGACCACGCGGCGATGGCGGACGCCGGCGTTCCGGAGGACCCGCTCGAAGGGTTCAACAGGGCGATGTTCGGGGTCCACCAGGGGCTCGACAAGGCGCTCTATCGGCCCGTTGCGATGGGCTATAAGCACGTCGTTCCGAAGCCGGTCCGGTCGGGCCTGCGCAACTTCTTCCGCAATCTGAGCGAACCGGTGGTGTTCCTCAATTATCTGCTGCAACTGCGGTTCGGTAAGGCGGGGCGCACGCTGGTGCGTTTCGGCATCAACTCGACGGTAGGCCTCGGCGGCCTGGTCGATGTGGCGGCCTCGAAGGAGATCGGCCTGCCGTACAAGGAGAACAATTTCGGCGACACGCTGGCCTATTACGGGGTGGGACCGGGACCCTATCTGTTCCTGCCCCTGACGGGACCCACGACCTTGCGCGACATATTGGGCGGGCCGCTTGACGGGTCGGTGCTGCGGATCGCCCTGGTCAAACCGTTCGGCCGCTGGGAATATCAGGTTTCCAGCGCGGTGATCTCGGGGCTCGACAGGCGCGCCGAATCCGATCCGGAACTGCGTGCGTTGTTTGCGGGGGCAGTGGACCCCTATGCCACTTTGCGCTCGGTATGGCTGCAGAACCGCGCGGCGGAAGTGTCGGAACTCCGCCATCATCGCCGGGCTGCGCCGTCGGTGCCGGAATTGACCGATCCGCTGCAGGATCCCGCCGCCAGCCCCGAGGCACCGCCTTCGGATGCGCGCGAATTGCAGGATCCGCTGGTCGATCCCGCCGCCGTCACGCCACATTAGCGGGAGATATCCCGCCCTTGCTTTCCAATTGCCTGATTGTGCTGCTAATTGTTGGTCGGACCGGCGTCCGGCTTCGCCGGTGCCGATGGGGCCAGATCGAGGAATATCGACGCCTATGACGATGCGCCTGTTGCTCGTCGCATTGCCGGTTGTTTCGTGCCTCTCCGCCGCGGCCCCCGTACCCGCGCAGGGCAGTTTGACAATCGACGTGGCCAATGTCCGCGCGGCCACGGGCAAGGTGCATGTCGACATCTGCCCGCAGGCCAGCTTCCTCAAGGACAATTGTCCGTGGTCGGGGGAGGCGCCAGCGCGACTGGGCGTCACGCGTGTGACGGTCACCGGCCTGCCTGCCGGCCGTTATGCCGCGCAGGTCTATCTGGACGAGAATGCCAACGGCAAGGTCGATCGCGCCCTGTTCGGCATCCCGAAAGAGGGGATCGGCTTCTCCAACGATGCCAGGATCGGGCTGGGGCCGCCCAAATTCGACGATGCGGTGTTCGCCTTTAGCGGCGGAAACCAGTCGATCCGCCTCGGGCTGCGCTATTTCCTCGGCCCCAAGGGACCTCCGGAGGCGCGATGACGATGCGATTGCCCGTCGCCCGGATCGTCGCGGCGAGCGGCCGTCGTCCGTGGCTGACATTGCTCGCCGGGCTGGTGTTGGCAGCATTGTCGCTGTTCGTCGTCGCCGGGCGCTTCGCGATGACAACGGATACGGCGGCGCTGATCTCGCCCGATGTCGATTGGCGCAAGCAGGAGCGGGCAATGGAAACCGCCTTCCCGCAGCTGCGCGACGTGATGCTGGTGGTGATCGACGGCGCGACACCCGAGCTCGCCGAGGACGGCGCCGCCAAGCTCACCGCCAAATTGGCCGCGGACAAGGCGCATTTCCGGTTGGCGCGCCGGCCTGACGGTGGCGATTTCTTCGGCCGCGAGGGGCTGCTGTTCGGCTCGGAGAAGGAGGTGCGGGACGCCACGTCGGCACTGATCGAGGCGCAGCCGATCCTCGGACCGCTCGCCGCCGATCCCAGCCTGCGCGGCGTGGCGGGCGCGCTCTCCACCATGGCGGACGGCGTCAAGGCGGGTCAGGTCGCGCCCGGCCAGATCGACAAGCCGATGCGCGCGCTGGCGGACGCGTCCGAAAGCGTGCTGGCGGGCAAGCCCACGCATTTCTCGTGGCAGGCGCTGTTCGCGGGGGAGGGCGGTGCGCTGGCTCCGCCGACGCGTCGGTTGATCCTGGCGCAGCCGATCCTCGATCACGGTGCGCTGATGCCGGGCGAGGCGGCGAGCGATGCCGTTCGCTCGGCCGCCGCTGCGCTCGGCCTCGACGCCGCGCACGGCGTACGGGTGCAGCTGACCGGCGAGGTGCCGCTCGCCGACGAGGAGTTCGCCACGCTCCAGGAGAATATCGGGCTGGTCGGCTTGGTGATGCTCGGGGCGATGCTGCTGACCCTGTGGTTCGCCACCCGGTCGGTACGCCTCGTCGCGGCGATCCTCGGTACGATTGTGCTGGGCCTGATCGTCACCATGGCGCTGGGGCTTCTCGCGGTCGGGCGGTTCAACCTGATCTCGGTCGCGTTCATCCCCCTGTTCGTCGGACTGGGTGTCGATTTCGGCATCCAGATCTGCGTGCGCTACAATGCCGAACGCGCCGACGGCGCCGAGCCGGCTGCGGCGCTGCGCCAGGCGGCGGAGGCGCTCGGAGCGCCGTTGACGCTCGCGGCCGGCGCGATCTTCCTAGGCTTCGCCGCCTTCCTGCCGACCGAATATATCGGCATCGCCGAACTGGGCGTGATCGCCGGGCTGGGCATGATCGTGGCGCTGGCATTGAGCGTCACGCTGCTTCCCGCTCTCATCCTGCTGTTGCGTCCGGGCAAGCCCCGCCGCGAGGTTGGCTTTTCCGCGCTGGCACCGGCCGATCGCTTCCTCGAACGCAAGCGCGGCCTGGTGCTCTGGTCGTTCGTGGCCGCGCTTGTCGCGAGCATTGCGCTGCTGCCCTGGGTGAGTTTCGACTTCAATCCGCTCCACCTGCGCGATCCCGACGCCCCGGCGATGCGCGCGCTGGCGGACCTGACGCGCGATCCGGACCGCACGCCCAACACCATCGACGTGCTCGCGGCCGATCAGGCGCAGGCGACGGCGCTGGCGGCGAAGCTGTCGGCCTTGCCCGAGGTCGCGCGAGTGATCTCGCTCGACAGTTTCGTACCCGAGGCGCAACCCGCCAAGCTGGCGCTACTTCAGGACGCGTCGCTGCTGCTCGACGTCACGCTCAATCCGCTCGATACCTTGCCGGCGCCGAGTGATGCCGAACTGGTCGCGGCCCTCTCGCAAAGCGCAGCGAAATTGCGCGGTATCGTCGGGGCGGGACAGGGCACGCAGGACGCGCAGCGCCTGGCGGCTGCGTTCGAGCGCCTGGCCGGGGCCTCGCCGGCGGTTCGCGCGCGGATGAACGCGGCGGTCGCGCAGCCGCTCGCCGTGATGCTCGATCAGATGCGGCTCGCGCTGCAAGCGGAACCGGTGACGCGCGCCGCGCTGCCGCCCGATCTCGTGCGTGACTGGGTGGCGCCGAGCGGGCAGGTCCGCCTGCAGGTGTTTCCCGGCGGCGACACCAACGACAATCGCGTGATCCACAAATTCCGGGCGGCGGTCGCTCAGGTGACGCCGGCCATATCCGGGCTGCCGGTGGCGACCCAGGCGGCGGCTGCTACCGTGGCCGGCGCCTTCGTCCAGGCGGGAATCCTCGCCTTCGCGCTGGTCAGCCTGCTGCTGTTCGCGGTGCTGCGCGACATGCGCGAGGTAGCGTTCACGCTGGCGCCGGTGGTGCTGTCGATCTTCCTGACCTTGGGAAGCTGCGTGCTGATCGGCCAGCCGGTCAATTTCGCCAATATCATCGCCTTCCCCTTGCTGTTCGGTGTGGGCGTGGCGTTCCACATCTATTTCGTGATGGCGTGGCGGTCCGGCGCGACGGGATTGCTCCAGTCGAGCCTAGCGCGCGCCGTGTTGTTCAGCGCGCTCGCCACCGGCACTGCGTTCGGCAGCCTGTGGCTGTCGCGGCATCCCGGCACGGCGAGCATGGGCAAGATCCTGATGATCTCGCTGGCCTGGACGCTGATCTGCGCGCTGATTTTCGAACCCGCGCTCCTCGGCCCGCCGCGTCCGGGACGGGGGCGGTAGCCGCTCGGGCCAATCGTGAGCGCTAAAATGTGTCCCAAGGGCATCCAGTCACAGCTTTCGCTTTCCTGACAGCGCCGTTCAGCCGCCATTCACCCTATTGACTACAGATGTAATCGTGGTGATTACACGTGTAGTCGAAGGAAGGGGTTCGATGAGCGAGCGTATCAGCGATGCCGAGCATGCGGTGATGGAGGTGCTCTGGGAAGAGTCGCCGCTCACCGCGCAGGAAGTGGCCGAGCGCATCCCGCCGGAACGGGACTGGAGCGCCAACACCGTCAAGACGCTGCTCGGGCGGCTCCTCGCCAAGAGCATCATCGCGCATGAGGAGGATGGGCGGCGCTATCGCTATCGTCCTCTCGTCGCGCGCGGCGACTACGTCGCGGGTGAGTCGCGGCGGCTGATGGACCGGCTGTTCGGCGGCCGGCTGACGCCGCTGGTGGCGCATCTCGCCGAGCGCGACGCGCTCACCGAGCAGGACATCGCCGAAATCGAGGCATTGCTGAAGGAGCTCAAGCAATGATCGCCTGGGCCATCGAGACGCTGATCGCCAGCACGCTGCTGATGCTGCTGGTGCTCGCCATCCGCAAGCCGGTGCGCCGCGCTTTCGGTCCCAACCTTGCCTATGCGCTCTGGCTCCTGCCGGTGCTGCGCATGTGCCTGCCGCCGCTGCCCGAGGCGTGGCGCGAACAGGCGGTGACGCCGGTCGCCGTGGCGACCGAGGTGATCACGGTCTACGTCATCGACCCGCTGGCGGTGGCCGCACCGGCGGCGGTCGCGGCTCCGGCCGGCGAGGCGGTGGCGGTCGCAGGGCCGTCGATCGACTGGTTGCTGCTGCTCGGCCTCGGCTGGGCTTTCGGTGCGCTGGCCTTTCTCAGCTGGCACCTGATCGCGCACACCCGCTTCTGCAACCGGCTGCTCGCCCGCGCCCGGGTTGACCGGATGATCGCCGAGGGCAAGGTGCGGATGATCGAGACCGATGCCGCGCATGGCCCGCTCGCCTTCGGCATCTGGCGCAAGTATGTCGCCTTTCCGCGCGATTTCGGCGAGCGTTACGACGAGCTCGAGCAGAAACTCGCGCTGGCCCACGAGCTCGGCCACCATGCCCGCGGCGACCTGCTCGCCAATTGGGTGGCGCTGCTGGTGCTCGCGATCCACTGGTTCAATCCCGTAGCCTGGCGCGCTTTCCGCGCCTTCCGCGCCGATCAGGAACTCGCCTGCGATGCGCTGGTACTCACCGGCCGCGCGCCCGCGCTGCGCCACGCCTACGGCCGCGCCATCGTCAAATCCGCGCACGGGGGCGCGGTCTCGGCGGCTTGCCATCTGCACACGATCAATGAACTCAAAGGGAGGTTGAGGATGCTTTCGAACCATGAACGCAAGCCGCGCGGACATATGCTCGCCGGTACCGTGGCACTGTGCGCGCTGACGCTCGCCGGGCTGGGCCTGACCGCATCGGGCAGCCAGGCGGCCGAGCGGATCAAGGCCAGGGTCGAGGACAGCATGGGCGTGTCGCTGCAGGATCTCCCCGCGCCGCCGGCTCCCCCGGCACCACCTGCGGCGGCCGACGCTCCGACTCCGCCCGCGCCCCCGGCAGCGCCGGCACCCATGCCCGCTCCGGCTCCGAACGCCCTGCCGGCTCCGCCTGCGCCGCCTGCGCCTCCGGCACCGCCGGCTGGCACCGCGCACGTCGAGAAGCGCGTGATCATAAACAAGGACGGCAAGAAGCAGATCGTGATCATGCACGGCGACGAGGTCGCGATGGGCATGTCCGATCTCAAGGACATCGAGAAGTCGATCCCCGAGGTCCAGTCGCGCAATTGCGGCACGAACGGCACGGACAAGCCGATGGTGCTGAACGAGAAGGGCGACAAGGGCGTGCGCCACCGGATCATCATCTGCACCGATCGGATCGAGGCCGTCTCGGCACGCGCAGCCGACCAGCAGGCACTCGCGATGCGCCAGAAAGAGGTCGCGATGCGTGGCGCGCTGAACGGACTGCAGCATGCCCGCACCTCGATAGCGAACGACACCTCGATGAGCGCCGAGCAGCGCGCCGAGGCACTCAAGGGCATCGATGAGGCGATCGCCGACCTTCAGAAGGAAGGCGCCAAAGACGATTGAGGATGGGGAGGGGCGTCTCGCGGAAGCCCCTTGCCGTGGACGCCTCCGGGGCCGGCCGACTCCTTCGTGCGGTCGGCCCCAAATTTCAGAACTGCGTCGCAAGGCGCAGGGTACGGGCTTGCCGGACGTCGCGGAACCCATCGCGTGCAGGGGACCGTGGCGCTCGGCAAGCCCGCTGCTTTTGGGGTTAACCCTTGCCCTTCGCCCCCCGAAAGGCCACATCCCCCGCATGACCGAAGCCCCGACCGGCGTCGCCATGGCACTCGATCCGCTGGTCACGCGTATCCTCGCGCCGAACCCGTCGCCTTTCACCTATACCGGCACCCAGACCTATCTGGTCGGGACGACCGATGTTGCCGTGATCGATCCCGGACCCGACGAGCCCGAGCATCTCGCCGCGCTCGAAGCCGCGATCGCGGGGCGGCCGGTACGCGCGATCCTGTGCACCCACACGCATCGCGACCACAGCCCGGCGAGCCGCCCGCTCAAGACAGCGACCGGCGCGCCGATCATCGGCTGCGCGCCGCTCGTTCTCGAGGATGCCGGCCCGCGCGCCGATGCCGCATTCGACCGCGACTATGCGCCCGACCGCGTGCTCGGCGACGGCGAAACGGTCAGCGGCGAGGGCTGGACGCTCGAAGGTGTCGCCACGCCCGGCCATACCTCCAACCATCTCTGCTTCGCCCTCCGTGAGGAAAAGGCGCTATTCACCGGCGATCATGTGATGGGCTGGTCGACCACGGTGATTGCGCCGCCCGACGGCGACATGACCGCCTATCTGCTGAGCCTCGACAAGCTGCTGAACCGCGACGACCGCGTCTATTATCCCGCGCATGGCGAGCCGGTCGCCAAGCCGCAGCGCTTCGTGCGCGGGCTGATCGGGCACCGCAAGCAGCGCGAGGGTCAGATCCTCCGGCTGCTCAAGGCCGACGTGCATGCGATCCCGGCGATGGTCGAGCGCATGTATGTCGGGCTCGATCCGCGGTTGCATGGCGCGGCGGGACGTTCGGTGCTCGCGCATCTGATCGATCTCGAGCGGCGCGGCCTGGTGGCCGAGCGGGGCGGCGGCTGGGGGATGGCCGCGTGAAGCAGGGATGCTTGTGGGGGCTGGGCGGGCTGCTCGGCGTGCTCATCGTCGCCATTGCCGCGATCTGGGGCACGACGCTCTACGTCCAGGGCCGGCTGAGCCCGAAGCCCGAGACGGTGGCGCAGGCCAGCCTCGAGGGGTTGCGCGAGCAGAACCGCCTTTCGACCTTCGCCGCACGCTACGTCGCGGTGGTCACCTCCAAGCAGAACCAGATGGGGCTGACCGCGCAGAAGACGATGATCATGCCGGGCATGGTCCGCTATGAGGTCGACCTGTCGAAGCTGCGCCAGCGCGACGTGCGCTGGGACGCCAACACGCGGACCTTGCGCGTGGTGTTGCCTCCGATCGAGGTCGTCGGGCCCGAAGTCGACTTCAACCATATCCGCGAATATGGCGCCGGCGGCATCTTGATGGCGCTCACCGATGCCGAGGCGCAGATCGACAGCGCCAACCGCAATGCCGCGCAGACCGAGCTGATCCGTCAGGCGCGCGAGGAGACGCCGATGCGGCTGGCGCGCGACGCCACCCGCCGGGCGGTCGCCAACAGCTTCGCCATGCCGCTGCGCGCGGCGGGGCTCGACGCGCAGGTCGAGGTCAAGTTCCCTGACGAGATCGGGGCGAGCGAACGCTGGGACGTGTCGAGGTCGCTCGATGAGGTGTTCGCCAACAAGCAATAGGGCCAGGAAGAATAGGGTTCGCCCGCTTTCATGCTATAAGCTGCATCCATCTCCAGGGGTGGGGCGACATATGGCGACTTTGGCTTCGGCGGCACCGCCGTCAACGCGTTCGGATCACAAATTTTTCATGGTCATGGCCTGCGTCATGGCGGCCGTGATCGTCGCGGGATTCGGACTCAATCTGGCGGTGGGGCGATCCAATTTCGGATTGCCCTTGCTCTACCATATCCACGCCTTCGTCTTCTTCGGATGGGTGGCGCTCTACCTCACGCAGAACACGCTGGTGGCGAATGGGGCGATGCGCCTGCACAAGCGGCTCGGCTGGCTTGCGTTGGGCTGGATCCCGGCGATGGTGGTGCTGGGCACGCTGATGACCGTGCATTCGCTGCAGAAGGGCGCGCCCTTCTTCTTCGATGCCAACGAGTTCCTCTTCGGCAACCCCCTCGGCCTGCTCTATTTCGCGACGATGGCCGGCACGGCGATCCGCATGCGCCGCCGCACCGACTGGCACCGCCGGCTGATGTATTGCGCGATGGCGTCGCTCACCGGACCCGGCTTCGGGCGGCTGCTGCCGATGCCCTTCATCATCCCCTGGTCATGGTGGACCGCGGCCTTCGTCTTCCCCGTGATCTTCCCGCTGATCGGCGTAATCGCCGACAAGCGCCGCACCGGCCGGGTGCATCCGGCATGGAAATGGGGGATCGGCGGGCTGTTCGCGGCGCTCCTCCTCGCCGACCTGATCGCCTATAGCCCGATCGGGCAGTCCATCGCCGCGCAAGTGGTCGCCGGCACGCCCGGGGCCGCGCGGCCGATGCATGCTTTCCTGCCGCCGGGCCTATAGTGCTTGATCCGCCGCGCGCGCGGGGCCATGTGCGCCCCGAGCGGGCTGGAGGATGTGATGGACGCGCGTAACGGTATCGGCGGCAATCTCAGCGGACTCGACCTCCGCGCCGAGATCGAGCGGCTGCGCAAGGAGCGCAACGCCGTGATCCTTGCCCATTATTACCAGAAGCCCGAGCTGCAGGACCTGGCGGACTTCGTCGGCGACAGCCTCGACCTGTCCCGCAAGGCGGCGGAGACGGATGCCGAGGTGATCGCCTTTTGCGGCGTGCGCTTCATGGCCGAGACCGCCAAGATTCTCAGCCCCGACAAGATCGTGGTGCTGCCCGACATGGATGCCGGCTGCAGCCTCGAGGACAGCTGCCCGCCCGAGCAGTTCGCCGCCTTCCGCGCGCAGCACCCGGATCACATCGCGCTGACCTATATCAACTGCTCGACCGAGGTTAAGGCACTGAGCGACGTCATCGTCACCAGCTCCTCGGCCGAGAAGATCCTCAGCCAGATCCCGCCGGAGCAGAAGATCATCTTCGGCCCCGACCGCAATCTAGGCGGCTATCTCAAGCGCAAGACCGGGCGCGACATGCTGCTCTGGCCGGGCGTGTGCATCGTGCACGAGGCGTTCAGCGAGACCGAGATGCTCAAGCTCAAGGGCCAGCATCCCGGCGCGCCGATCGCCGCGCATCCCGAATGCCCGC
>Ga0065165_1002740_pt1 | contig 14065 bp, 10 predicted proteins | sample AraplaMF_Cvi_mMF_FD_63813 | JGI IMG/M metagenome (GOLD analysis project Ga0065165, IMG submission 63813) | Arabidopsis root microbial communities from the University of North Carolina, USA - plate scrape MF_Cvi_mMF (version 2) (version 3) | ecosystem: Host-associated > Plants > Roots >...
GCGGTTGCATAGCGTCCGCTGAGACTGGCCTGGATACCGCCGGAATTCTCCACGCGTGTCGGTTCCTCTTGGAGGGTTCGGAATTGGCCCCATGCAAAAAAGGGGCACGCCGGATGGGCGCCCCGATGGGTCGCGGCGCGGTTAGCATCGGTGTCACGGGGATGCAACCCGACTCCTCTGGACAAGGCTGCACGAAGATGATGCTGTGTCGCCCGGGGTTTAGCCATGGAGGGGGAAATGCGCAGCAGGCAGCTATTGCTCGCGGCTGCGGCACTGGCCTGGGCCGGCGCCGCGCAAAGCGAGGTTCTGGAAATCACGGGTGAATTTCCAGCGAACAATCGCGAGGCGAGCTTTCTCGAATCGGTCTCGGTCGATCGCTTTGGCGGCAGCGACGGATCGGCATTGCAGATCGCGATCGAGCGCGCGCTCGGCGGCAGCCAGTTCGAACTGCTCGGCGGACGCGCCGGCCGCGACACCGCCGAGGGCTCGATCTCGGGGAGCATCAATTCCGGTGTCGACGAAAGCAGCTTCACCAAGAAGGAGAAGCAGTGCGTCAGCAAGGACGGCAACGGCAAATGCACCAAGGAGGAGCAGGTCGAGGTCCGCTGCAAGCGCCGGATCATCGACATCAAGGCCGATATCCGCATCGTTCGCAACACCGACGGCCGGATTCTCTATTCGCAGCCCAAGCCGTTCCGCGATGAAGTCGAATGGTGCCGCGGCGACAACCCGTCGCGCACCACCGAGGACGTGATCGAAGGCGCGATCCGCGACATCGCCGGATCGCTGCGCGGCGACCTCGTGCCGCACACCGACACCTACAAGATCCGTGTTCGCGAGGGGACGAAGGGGCTGTCGAAGGAAACGGCGAATCGCTTCAAGGATCTGGTCAAGCTGACCAAGCGCGATCCGCAGGGCGCGTGCCGGGGCTGGGACGCGATGCAGGCCGAGGCGGCGGGCTATCCGTCGCTGCTGTTCAATCTCGGCCTCTGCGCCGAACAGCGCGGCGATTACGAGAAGGCGGTTGGCCTGTACCGGGATGCGGCCAATGCCGGCGCGACCGAAGGCCGCGAGGGCTTCGAGCGCGCCACCCGGCTGATCGCCGGCCGCGAGGACGCCAAGGAGCGCGCCAAGCGACGGCGGGGGTGACCCTATCCTCCCTCGCGAAGCGGGGGAGGTGGCAGCGAAGCTGACGGAGGGGGCCTCTCCACAAGCGACTGCCTCATGCGGCCAAGCCCCCTCCGTCGCCTGCGGCGCCACCTCCCCCGCTGCGCGAGGGAGGAATTTTAGGGCAAACGTGGATAGGACGCGCCCAAACGAAAAGGGCGGCGACACCGGATGATGTCGCCGCCCTTCTTTTAGTCGTTCAAGCCTGACTCAGCGCCCGCGACCGCCGGCACCGGCGCCCGGACGGGCCGGGCGGGCGTGGAACTTGCCCTTGGGGCGGGCATAGTTGCGCGGCTTCTCGCCACGCTGCTCGCCCTGCGGCGCATCGAAGCGGCGCGGACGTGCCTCGCCGTTCGCGTCGGCGCGCGGTGCGTCGTTGCGGCGCTGCTGATCACCGCGCGGGCCCTGGCCATTGCGCTGGCCCTGGCCGCCACGCTGCCCGCCACCGCCGGAGCGCCCGCCATGCTGCATCGCGCGGCCATTGCGGCCGTTCTGCTCGTCGCGGCTCACCGGCATCGGCGAGCGGGTCGACTTGATCTTGTTGGCTTCGTTGACGAAGTCGGCCGGCAGCGGCTGGATGGTCAGCTTCTGGCGGGTCAGCCGCTCGATGTCCTTGAGGTACGGACGCTCGTCATCGGCGCAATAGCTCACGGCCAGTCCGGTCGCGCCGGCGCGCGCAGTGCGGCCGATGCGGTGGACATACTGGTCAGGCACGTTGGGAAGCTCGAAGTTGAACACGTGGCTGACGCCCGAGACGTCGATGCCGCGCGCGGCGATATCGGTCGCGACGAGGATCTTGACCTTGCCGCTGCGGAACTCGCCGAGCGCGCGCTCGCGCTGCGGCTGGCTCTTGTTGCCGTGGATCGCGTTCGCCGAGATGCCGTTGCCCGCGAGCAGGCGGACGACGCGGTCTGCGCCGTGCTTGGTGCGCGTGAAGACCAGCGCGCGATCGATGGTCTCGTCCTTGAGCGCCATTGTCAGCAGCGCCTGCTTCTCGGCCTGCGCCACGAACGTCACGTGCTGCTCGACGCGCTCGGCCGTCGTCGCTTCCGGCGTGACCTTCACTTCGACGGGGTTCTTGATGAACTGACCGGCGAGCTCGCGGATCGTCTTGGGCATCGTCGCCGAGAAGAACAACGTCTGGCGCTTGCTCGGCAGGTCGCGAACGATCCGCTTGAGCGCGTGGATGAAGCCGAGGTCCATCATCTGGTCGGCTTCGTCGAGGACCAGGATCTCGATCCCGAGCAGGATCGCATAATGCTGGTCCATCAGGTCGACCAAGCGACCGGGCGTGGCGACGACGATGTCGACGCCGCGGGCGAGATCGGTCTTGTTCTTGTGGATCGAGGTGCCGCCGAAGATCGTCGCGACCGAAAGCGGCGTGCCCTTGGCATAATGCCGGGCATTGTCGGCGATCTGGCTGGCGAGCTCGCGCGTCGGCGCGAGGACGAGCATGCGGCAGCCGCGCGGCTGGGCGCGCTTGCCCGAAGCGACCAGCCGGTCGATCGAGGGCAGCATGAACGCCGCGGTCTTGCCGGTGCCGGTCTGGGCGATGCCGAGCAGGTCGCGGCCCTCGAGCAGCGACGGGATCGACTGCGCCTGGATCGGCGTCGCCTCGGTATAGCCCTTGGTGGCAAGCGCGGCGAGAACGGTCTGCGAGAGACCGAGTTGATTGAATTGCATTGGAGACCTTAAAATACGGCCGGCGCGCGCACGACAAAAGGGCGCACGAAGGCGGGGTCAAAAAATTGACGACCCGCGTGACTAGGGAAGCCGTGACATAAACCGAGGCAGAGCCGGGACGGGGGCCAGTTCAGGCTTCGTCCGATCACGCTGCTAGATGCCTCGCTGGGAGCGCATATGGTAGCAAAGCTGCCATAAGTCAATCCGGCGGCTTATCCGCAACAGACTTTGGCGTTCATAACAGTTGGTAAGGATTGTTTAACCAATCGGCACGTAGCTCCAAGGCTCCTGTAGTTTTGGGGAATGCGTCGTGCTCGTCGCGCGTCTGGAAGTCCTTGGCGAAGTCGATCCGCGTGGCGCGATCCGCTTCCACGTCGCCCGCGAGAGCACGCTGCGCGGCGCCGACGGCAACCCGATCGAAGTGCTGGTCGACAATTTCTCGCGCACCGGCTTCCTGTTCGTTTCGGAGGACGAGTTCCCGCCGGGCACGCTGATCGCGATCGGCCTGTCGGGCGCAGGCTCGCGCGAGGCGCGGGTGGTGTGGCGCGAAGGCCGCCGCCACGGCTGCGAGTTCCTCGTGCCGCTGCCGCAATCCAAGATGGCGCGCGCGTTCCAGGGCCAGGCCGACATCCTCGCCAATCTCGAGGCCGAGCTGCGCAAGCGGCTGCCCGTCGCGCAGCCCGCGGCGATCAAGCCGCCCGCCGCCCCGCGTCCGAAGCCGGAGACCGCACCGGCGCGCACGGTGCGCAAGCAGAAGCTGGTCGACGCGATCCGGCAGTTCCTGGACAATTAGGCAGCGGCAGGCACTGCGCTCCAGTGCTCCTGCGAAAGCAGGAGCCCAGAGCCGGGCATTCTGAACCCTGGGCTCCTGCTTTCACAGGAGCACGGCTGCGGAGTCTATCCCCCCGAAGCATCGGCGCGATACGACCGCTCGCGATAGTCGAACCAGTCGAAGTCGGCGGGTTGGCCGGTGCCGGCCATGTCCTGGCACGCCATTCCGACGAATGCGCCGGTGAAATTGGGCAAGCCCGGTTGGGTCGCCTCGTCCGACAGGATGCTCGCGTCGAATTGCTCGGGGAGCCAGGTCCAGTCGCCGGCGAGCCGGTAGGCGAAGCGGAGGCGCTCGCAGTCGACTTCGACGCGCAATTCGATCCGCCCCTCGGGAATCGCGATCGGCGCAGTGAAGGCATCGGCCTGCGGCGAGTCCGGCAGTGCCGACATCACGCGAATGTGGCGGCCGATCTCCTCGTCATGGCTGACATGGAGGTAGTGGAACTTGCTGCCATTATAATAAGCGACCAGCCCCGCGGCCTGCTGGAAATGCGCGGGTGCGAAGTCCATCGCGCAAGACGCCGAATAGCAGAAATCCTGTTGCCGCCGCGCGACCAGCGCCTGGGTGAACAGGCTGCCGATCGTCTCGCGGCCGTAGAGCCGCAAATGGCCGGGGCGGGCGGTCAGGCTGAAGAGGCGCTCGGGCTCGGGGGTGCGCAGCCATTGCAGGTCGAGCGGAAGCGCAGGCGCGTCGAAATCGTAGCGCGCCTCGGTTTCGCGCGGCGGCGAGGCCGCCACGTCGAGCGACGCCGCCTCGAGTACGGGCAGCCCGCTGCGGTCCTCGGTGTAGAGCCAGTCGTCCACCCAGACCATCGGCTGGATCGCGGTCTCGCGGCCCAGCACGCAGCGGCCGCGATTGGGCAGCGGCCGCCCGCAGAGATAGGCCATGTAGGTCCGACCGTCGGGGGTCTCGACCAGATCGGCATGGCCGGCGCGCTGCAGCGGCGCGTCGGGACGGGTGCGGCTGCTCAGGACGTGCGTGTCGGGGTGGAGTTCGTAGGGCCCATATATGTCCCGCGCGCGCGCCATCGTCACCGCGTGGTTCCAGCCGGTACCGCCCTCGGCGACGAGGAGATGGTACCAGCCGCCGCGCTTGTAGAGGTGCGGCGCCTCGGTGAGCCCGAGCGGGGTGCCGGGGAAGATGTTGACCCGCGCGCCGATAAGTCGCCGTTCCTCGGGCGAATATTGCTGGCAGACGATCCCGGCGAAGCGGTTGCGGCCCGGGCGGTGGTCCCATAGCTGGTTGACCAGATATTTCCGGCCATCGTCGTCGTGGAACAGAGCGGGGTCGAACCCGCTCGAATTGAGCGGCACCGGATCGGACCAGTCGCCGTCGATCGTCTCGCAGGTGACGAGGTAGTTGTGGAAGTCGCGCAAGCTCGCGCCCGACGCCCCGCCCACGGTGGTGCGGCCATAGCGCTTCACGTCGGTGTAGATCAGCCAGAAGCGCTCGCCGTCATGGCTGAGGTCGGGCGCCCAGACGCCGCAGCCATCGGGGTCGCCGCGCATGTCGAGCTGGCCGGCGCGGACCAGCGGCCGGCCGACCAGCCGCCAATTGGCGAGGTCGCGCGAATGGTGGATCTGGACGCCGGGAAACCATTCGAAGGTCGAGGTGGCGATGTAATAGTCGTCGCCGACCCGGCAGATCGACGGGTCGGGGTTGAAACCAGGAAGGATCGGATTGCGGATCATGCGGCGCGGTGCCTCCGGGCGCGGATTTCGATCAACAGGCCAAGCAAGGCGAGCGCGAGGCCGAAACCCCAGATCCCGCGCATCGCGATCGGCACGTCGCAGCCGCTGAGCGCAGTGAACAGCTCGCACGGCACCGGTGCCGCGCTGCTCGCATAGAACAGCGTCAGCCCGCCCGCCAGGATCGCGCCGAGCAGCATCGGAATCCAGCCGCTCTCGCGTCCCGGATCCTCGCCCGGCTTGCGCACCAGGGTCCACAGCAGGACCGCGGCGATCAGGTCGAGCACGCCCAGCGCCACGAAGAACGGGCTGTAGCCGATCCGCACCACCAGCGCGCCGATCAGCAAGGTGAAGATCAGCACGCCGAGATTTGCCATCGTCCCCGCCATCCCCGCGACGGTGCCGACTTCGTTCTTGCGGAACAGGTCGCTCGCCATGGTGATGCAGGTGACCGACAGCGTCTGGTGCGCGAAGGCGCCGACGCTGAGCAGCGCCACCGCCATATAGGGGCTGGTAACGCTGCCGACGAAGATCATGCTGGTCATCAGCAGCGCGCCGATCGTGAAGGTCCAGCGCCGCGCATCGATCAGCGCGATCCCGCGGCGCTCGAGCGCCAGCACCAGCGCCGGGCCGGCGAGGCAGCCGATATCGGCGGCGACGAAGGGCAACACCACGGCGATCGCCAGCTCGCTCAGATTGAACCCGCGGACTTCGCTCAGATAGAGCGGCAGCCAGAAGGTGAGGGTGGCCCAGGTCGGATCGGCGAGGAAGCGCGGCAGCGCGATCCCCCAGAAATTGCGCCGCCCGAGCAGCGACAGCACCGCCGGCCGCGCGCCTTCCACGGCCTGGACATGCGCCTCCTGTCCCGAGCGGATCAGCGCGCGCTCCTCTGCCGAGATGGCGGGATGCGTCTCCGGCGAGCGATAGTAGCGCAGCCACAGCACCACCCAGAGCAGTGCCAGCGCGCCGGCGACGTAGAAGGCCGCGCGCCAATTCCACCAGACGATCGCGATCGCGACCATCGGGCCTGCGATCGCGATCCCGGCGGAGGCGCCGAGATTGTAGATCCCGCCCGCCAGTCCGCGCTCCTTCGCCGGAAACCATTCGGAGACGACCTTGAGCCCCGCGGTATGCGAGGTGCCTTCGGCGAAACCCAGCGCGCCGCGCAGCGCCGCCAGCCCCTGCCAGCTCGCCACCCAGCCATGCGCGAAGGTGATCAGCCCCCAGGCGGTGGCGAACAGCGCCATGCCGGTGCGCAGCCCGATACGGTCGAGGAGGTAGCCGACCACCGGCTGGAGCATGATGAACGCCTGGAACACCCCGGTGACCCAGCTATACTGCTCCTTGGTCATCGGCACGTCGGCCTGGAACGCCGGCGTCGCGACCACCACCCCGAGCGTCTGGCGGACGAGATAGTTGATGATCGTGCCGAGCATCACGATCGCGATGATCCACCAGCGCAGGGCGCGGGTGCGTTGCCAGAAAAGCATCAGGTCTCCTCGCGCCCGTATCCGACGCTGTTAGCGCTAACGGTGCCGGGGTTTCGCTTTGAGCGCAAGCCGCGGGATGTGGCGCGCGGCGGCGGGGTCTATATCCAGGGCATGAGCAAGCAGCAGACCATCAGCGACGAAACCGCCTGGGCGGCGTTCGACGCACGCGACCGCGCCTTTGACGGGCGCTTCATCGTCGCGGTGACCACCACCCAGATCTATTGCAAGCCGACCTGCCCGGCGCGGCGGCCCAAGCGCGAGAACGTGCTTTTCTATCCGGATGCCGATGCCGCGCGCGCCGCCGGGTTCCGGGCATGCCTGCGCTGCAAGCCCGACGAGGTCGGCCGCGACCGCGTGGCGGTGGCCGAGGCGGTGGCGCTGATCGAGGCGGCCGAGGAGCCGATTGGGCTCGAGGCGCTCGCCGCCCGCGTCGGCTATGCGCCGCACCATTTCCAGCGGCTGTTCAAGCGCGCGACCGGGGTGACGCCGGCGGCCTATGCCCGGGGCCTGCGCGCCCGCCGCGCCGCCGCGGCGCTGACCGAGGAAGAGCGCGTCACCGACGCGATCTACGAGGCGGGGTACGCCGCGCCGAGCCGCTTCTACGAGACCGCCAATGCCCGGCTGGGCATGACGCCGAGCGTGTGGAAGCGCGGCGGCGCGGGGGTGACGATCCGCTGGACGATCGCCGAGACCAGCCTCGGCCCGCTGCTCATCGCGGCGACCGACAAGGGGCTGTGCCGGGTTGCGTTCGACGAGGACTCGCTCGCGCTAGCCCAGCGCTTCCCGGCGGCGGAGATCGTGCAGGGCGGGGCGGCGCTGGCCGAGCTTGCGGCCCGGGTGGTCCGCGAAGTCGAGACGCCGGGGCGCGACACGGATCTGCCGCTCGACGTGCAGGGCACCGCTTTCCAGGAAGCCGTGTGGCAGGCGCTGCGCACCATCCCGGCCGGCGAGACGCGCAGCTATGCCCAGCTCGCGACGCAGGCGGGCAATCCCCGCGCGGTCCGCGCGGCGGGAACCGCATGCGGCGCCAACCATGTCGCGGTGCTGATCCCCTGCCACCGCGCCCGGCGCGCCGACGGCAGCATGGGCGGCTACGCCTACGGCCTGGATCGCAAGCGGGTGCTGCTGAACCGCGAAGGTATCCACGAAGGAGAAGACCAGTGAGCTATCATGTCCGCGGGCTCGACGCCGCACCGTTCCGCCATCTTTTCGGCCAGCCGGAGGCAGTGCTCGCCGCGCAGGGCGTGGTGCGAGTCCGCGCCAATGCCAAGCCGGGCTTCCCTTGCCGTATCTCGCTCGAAGATGCCGAGCCCGGCGAGACCCTGCTGCTGCTCAACCACACCGATCACGACGTCGCGACGCCCTATCGCAACAGCTACGCGATCTATGTCCGCGAGAGCGCCGGCGAACCCGCGATGCTGGCGGACCGCCTGCCGCCGGTGCTGCAGGGTCGGCCGATCGCGCTGCGCGGCTATGATGCCGATGGCATGTTGCGCAGTGCCACGCTCAAGACCGGCGACGTGGAGGCCGGCATCGCCGAACTCTTCACGCGGCCCGACATCGCCTATATCCACGCGCACAACGCCGCTTATGGCTGCTTCGCCGCGCGGATCGAGCGCGACGGATAAGGGTTGCCGAGCCGCTGGCGCGGTCGTGGACGAGAGGACCGGAGTGCCTGCGTCTCGGCCGCGCCCGCTTCGCTGCTGATCGTTACGCTTTGATGACGTCGGTCACTTCTCTGCGGCGGCCGGTGGCCCCGAACTTCCCGGGCTGCAGCTATAGACGAGCTTCTCGTTATAGACCGGGGGCAGCGCCGCGCGCAGCGCCTGCTGCTGGGTGGCGAGGTTGGCGCGTGCGGCCTGGTCGGCCGAGCAGGTCTTGAGCGGCACGCCCGAGCGCAGCTGGCGCGCCTTGGCCATCTGCGCCGACGAAAGCAGATAGCGGGTGTTGGTGTAGATCCGCGCGCCGGGATCGTAATCGAGCACCGAGACCGACTGTTCCTGCTCGGGGACGAGGACGCGCTGCCAGTGCGTGCCCGATTCGGCATATTGGGTGCGGCCGTTGATGCACCCGTCGGCACCGATATCGAGGTCGACCTTGTCGATGGCGGTCACCGTGACCCGGCTGCGTTCGGGAACGAGAGTGCACACCATCCGGCCGAGCGCGGCCTGGCTGGGCACCGCCGCGTCCGCGCTCGCCTGCGGCACCGGCATGATCTTGGACTGGTCGAAATCGGGGCGGCTGAGGAACAGTGCGACTGCCCCGAGCATCAGCACCCCGCCGCCCGCCGCGACCCAGATCGCCTCGCGCTGGCGATCGCGCGACAGCAAGAGCCCTGCGCCGCCGAGCGCGAGCGCGCCGAGCACGAGCAGCACCGCCGCGCCTGCCATGTAGTTCTCGCGGGTGACCACGTTGCGCGCGCGCGCCTGGGCGATCGCATCCTCGCGCTCGCTCGCGCTCTTGGCGGCATCGGTGCGGGCGCGTGCCTCGGCGTCGAGGCGGGCTTTCTCGTCGGCATTGCGCTCCTGCGCCAGCTGCTCCTCGACGCTGGTGCAGGCGATCCCCACCGAGGCGAAGGGCTGCTTCGCGCCCTGCAGGAACGCGGCGAGTTCGGTGCCGGCGATCGCGAAGGCGAAGGTCGAATCGCCCTCGTCTCCACGAGTGATCGCCGAATTGACGCCGAGCACGCGCCCGCAGCGATCGAGCAGCGGCCCGCCCGAATTGCCGCGCGCGATGCTCGCGGTGTGCAACAGGACATTGGTGCCCTGCAGCGATCGGTTGCCGGCGAAGCCGCCCTGAGAGCGGACCGGCGATTGCGGGGTGATGAAGTCGGCGGCGGAGCGCGCGGTGGCGAGGTCGACATTGCCGGGATAGCCCAGAGCGATCAGCGATTCGCCGTCGCCGGGCGATCCGGTGAACAGGGTGAGCGGGGCGAGGCGGACCCCGCTGAACTCGATCAGCGCGAGATCGCGCTGCTGGTCGATCGCGATGAGCTTGCCCTGATAGCTCTTGTCGCCCTCGGACGGCACGATCCCGATCACGACGTTGCCGGGATAGCGATCGGCGAGCTCGACGACGTGGGCGTTGGTGACGATGCGGTTGGGCGCCACTGCGAAGCCGCTGCCATGGCCAAAGCCGACGACCTCGTCGTCGACCACGGCGATGGTGACGATCCGCACCACGCCGCGCGCGGATGCCGAGATGTCGTCGGCCCGCGCGGGCGCGCTCCACGCCAGCGTCAGCACGACCATCAACAGCAAGCGCCGGATCATTCGCCACCCAGATTTCATGTTCTCGGGCGAGCTTTCGGGCAAAAGCGGCGGCGGTTCAAGCGGGCGCTGCGTGCGGGCGCGGCGTCATTTGCCGGACGGCTTGTCCTCGCTTTCGCCCTTGTCGCTGTCGCCCGACCTTTCCTTTCCGTCGAGCGTGCGCAGCGCTTCGTCGACCTCGCCCTTGTCGATCATCCCGATCAGCGTCGTCGCGACCGCTGCATAGCCCTGGCCGTGCGGCTGGTAGGCCAGCGGCGCCAGCATCTCCCGGGCGCGCGCCTTGTCGCCGTCGCGCAGCAGCATCGAGGCGACGCTCAGCCGCAGGCCATTGTCCTGCGGCGCGAGCTCGAAGGCGCGCTCGAGTCCGCGCTTGGCGGTGGGCGAGGGCGGCGCGTCGGCGTCGACGAAGCTGCGGAAATAGAGGATCAGCGGCTCGGGGTCGTCGGGATCGACCTTGTTCCCCGCAACGATGATCTTGCGGATGCCCGACCAGGTCTTGGCGGTCTTGTCGCCGGCCTTGTCCGCCAGCGCCATCTGCGACATCGCCTTATACACATACCCGTCCACCGCCTTCACGTCCGCCGCGATCGCGCGGTCGGCCGCCGCCTCGGACGCGGCATAGTCCTTGGCGTCATAGGCGGCCTCGGCGAGGACGATCTGCGCGCCGCGATCGTTCGGATAGGCGGCCGCGGCCTTCTTCGCCCGCGCATAAGTGGGCGGCGCGGTCTTCTCGTCGACTCCCACTTTCGAGCGGATTCGCACGTCCATCGTCGCCGCCTCGCCGGCGCTGAGCTTGCGGATCGACACCGGCCCGATCGGGACCTTGCCCGGCAGGATCCGGAAGCCCTGAAATTTGCCGATCTTGTACTTTTCGAGCTCGCGATCGAACTGCTTGAGGTCGCCGAACGCCGCGGCCGCCTCGAGCGACGACTTGCCGTCGTTGAGCGCTTTCAGATAGCTGGTCAGCTGCTGCGCGCGCTTGCCCGAGAACAGCAGATAGTGCGACATCAGCCAGCCGCGACCGTACAGCCCCTCGCGCTGCTCGTCGTTGAGCTTGAGCGTGTCGGCGATGACCAGCTTGTCCATCGGCAACCAGTTGCCGCTCATCAGGCCATAAGCGCGATGCTGGGGCGGGTTTCCGAACACGATCGACCCGTCCTTGTCGAAGACCACCGTGGCGAGCGCTTCGGCGAACCCTTCGCTATACCAGGAAGGGTAGACCGTGTTCGGCGAGAAGCTCGACATCAGATGATGCGCATATTCGTGGAGCAGGATCGCCTGCGGGTTCAAGTCGTAGGCGTTGCCCGAGCCCGATCGCCGGGGGACGATCGCCAGCGATCCGCCCGCGCGCGGGACGTAGAAGCCTGCGACGAATCGGTCGGAGATCAGCCTGGCGACGTCGTCGCGGTCGTCGACCATATAGATCGTCAGGCGGTTGGCAGGGCTTAGCGGCTCGTCGGGCACCTTGCGCATCAGCCGCATCGCGCCGTCGAAACGCTCGAGCTTGCCGGCAAAGTCCTTGAGCCGCTCGGGATCGAGCTCCGAATAGACCGTGAAATGGCCGGTGCTCGCTTCGTACCAGTCGGCGCTCGCCGCACCGGGCACGAGCAGAAGCAACGGCAACAACATCCTGCGAATCATCGACAATCCCCCCTCGTCACGAGAGGCTATTCACTGCGCGGCGCGCTGAATAGGAAGAATTCGACGCGTCAGACGAAGCTGTAGGGGTCGACGTCGACAGCGACGCGCACCTTGGCGCTCCATTCGAGCCCGCCCAGCCAGTCGCGGATCATGTCCTGCACGTCGAAGGCGCGGCGGGCATGGACGAGCAGGCGGAAGCGGTGGCGGCCGCGCAGCATGGCCAGCGGGGCAGGGGCGGGGCCGTAGACATGGGTGTCGTCATGCCTGGGCGCGGTGCGGCCGATCATTCGCGCGGTCTCCTCGGCCGCGGCCTTGTCCTCGCTCGACACGATAATCGCGGCGTAGCGGCCGTAAGGCGGCGCGCCGGCGTCGCGGCGTGCCTCGGTCTCGGCGGCATAAAAGGCGGCGCTGTCGCCCGAGATCAGCGCCTGCATCACCTGCGCCTCGGGGGCGTGGGTCTGGATGAAGACGTGCCCCGGCTTCTCGCCGCGTCCGGCGCGTCCGGACACCTGCATGATCTGCTGGAAGGTGCGCTCGGCCGCCCGCAGATCGCCGCCGTCGAGCCCGAGATCGGCATCGACCACGCCGACCACGGTGAGGTTGGGGAAGTGATAGCCCTTGGTGACCAATTGCGTGCCGACGACGATGTCGATGTCGCCATGCTCCATGCGGTGGACGAACTCGGCGGCCTTGGCGGGGGACCACATCGTGTCCGAGGTGACGACCGCGATCTTGGCGGTCGGCCACAGCAACGCCGCCTCGTCGGCGATCCGCTCGACGCCGGGCCCGCACGCGACGAGGCTGTCGGCTTCTTCGCATTCGGGGCAGATTTCGGGCGTCGGCACGGTGTGCCCGCAATGGTGGCAGGCGAGCCGGCGGATCAGCCGGTGCTCGACCATCCAGGCGGTGCAGTTCGGGCATTGGAAGCGGTGGCCGCAATGCCGGCACAGGGTCAGCGGGGCATAGCCGCGGCGATTGAGGAACAGCAGCGACTGCTCGCCGCGCTCCAATGCCGCATCGATCGCCAGGATCAAGCGGGGGCTCAGCCAGCGGCCGCGATCGGGCGGTTCCTTGATCAGGTCGATCGCCTCGATATCGGGCAGTTCGGCAAGCCCGTAGCGGCCGGGGAGCTTGAGCTCCTCGTAGCGGCCGAGCTCGACCTGGTGCCGCGTCTCGATCGCCGGCGTCGCCGAGGCGAGGACCACCGGGCATTCCTCGAAGCGCCCGCGCATCACCGCGACGTCGCGGGCGTGGTAATGGACGCCCTCTTCCTGCTTGAAGCTGGTCTCGTGCGCCTCGTCGACGACGATCAATCCGAGCTGGGGATAGGGCAGGAACAGTGCCGAGCGCGCGCCGACCACCACCTTTGCCTGGCCGCTCGATATCGCTCGCCACGCGCGGCGGCGCTGCGAGGTGCGCAATCCCGAATGCCACGCCACCGGCTCGCAGCCGAAGCGCTGGGCGAAGCGGGTGAGAAAGGGCTCGGTCAGCGCGATCTCAGGGAGCAGCACCAAGGTCTGCTTGCCCGAGGCGAGCGCCGCGGCGACCGCCTCGAAATAGACTTCGGTCTTGCCCGATCCGGTGACGCCGTCGAGCAGGAAGGGCTGGAAGGCCTCCGCAGTCACTGCCTGGCGGAGGATGCTCGCGGCATCGGCCTGCTCGCCACTGAGCTCGGGCGGCGCGAAATTGGGGTCGGGCAGCGGATAGGGGCTGTCGGTATCGACCGTCACCGCCTCGATCGCGCCGACCTTGCACAGCCCGCGGATAACGCCGTCGGAAACGTCGGCGATCGTCGCCAGCTCGCGCACCAGCCCCTGGCGCTCGCCGATCCGCTCGAGCGCCTGCGCGCGCTGCGTAGTGAGTCGATCGGGGACCAGCCCGGTCGCGCGATATTCGGTGATCGTCGGCGCGGCCTCGAACGCTGCCGAAGTGCGCACCGCCATCGCCAGCACCGCCGAGAGCGGGCTGAGATAATAGTTTGCGGTCCATTCGACGAGGCGACGCACCGGCTCGGGGATCGGCGGGGTGTCGGCCACCGCGAGCAGGTTGCGCAGGCGATTGTCGCCGATCTCCTCCTTTTCGGAGGGCAGCCGCTCGGGCTCCCAGACCACCCCGGCATATTGGCGCGGGCCGATCGGTACGACGACGATCGACCCCGGTTCGACCGCCATGCCCTGCGGCACGCGATAGTCGAGGGGCCCCAGCGCTGGGTGGAGGACGAGGATGCGGGCGCGCATGCCGCCTCATATGGGCATTTGGGCGCGAACGGGAATCCCTGTATTCGCTTGCCCGAAC
>Ga0065165_1002742_pt1 | contig 14058 bp, 11 predicted proteins | sample AraplaMF_Cvi_mMF_FD_63813 | JGI IMG/M metagenome (GOLD analysis project Ga0065165, IMG submission 63813) | Arabidopsis root microbial communities from the University of North Carolina, USA - plate scrape MF_Cvi_mMF (version 2) (version 3) | ecosystem: Host-associated > Plants > Roots >...
CATGCTGGAACTGGAACAGGCCTAAGGCCGAATTGGGGGAGGAACCATGATCGAGAAACGCTTTCAGCCCTTGTCGCGGGATGCGATGGCCTATGTGCTCGCGGGAGGGCGCGGCAGCCGTCTCAAGGAACTGACGGACCGGCGCGCCAAGCCCGCCGTCTATTTCGGCGGCAAGGCGCGCATCATCGATTTCGCGCTGTCGAACGCCCTGAATTCCGGCATCAGGCGCATCGGCGTCGCCACGCAGTACAAGGCCCACTCGCTGATCCGCCACATGCAGCGCGGCTGGAACTTCTTCCGCCCCGAGCGCAATGAGAGCTTCGACATCCTGCCCGCCTCGCAGCGCGTCTCCGAAACGCAGTGGTACGAGGGCACGGCGGACGCTGTCTTCCAGAACATCGACATCATCGAGGCCTATGCGCCGGAATACATGGTCATCCTGGCCGGCGACCACGTCTACAAGATGGACTACGAATACATGCTCCAGCAGCATGTGGATTCAGGCGCGGACGTCACCGTCGGCTGCCTCGAAGTGCCGCGCATGGAAGCAACCGGCTTCGGCGTCATGCATGTCACCGGCAAGGACGAGATCATCGATTTCATCGAGAAGCCGGCCGATCCGCCCGGCATCCCGGGCAATCCCGATTTCGCGCTCGCCTCGATGGGCATCTACGTCTTCCACACCAAGTTTCTGGTCGAGGCGCTTAAGCGCGATGCGGCGACGGCAGGCTCGAGCCGCGACTTCGGCAAGGACATCATCCCCTATATCGTCGAACACGGGAAGGCAGTCGCCCACCGCTTCGCCAACTCCTGCGTCCGTTCCGATTTCGAGCTTGAACCCTATTGGCGCGACGCGGGCACGATCGATGCCTATTGGCAGGCCAATATCGATCTGACCGAGATCGTTCCGGGCCTCGACATCTACGACAAGTCCTGGCCGATCTGGACCTATGCGGAAATCACCCCGCCGGCCAAGTTCGTCCATGACGACGAAAACCGCCGCGGCTCCGCTACCTCCTCGGTGGTCTCGGGCGATTGCATCATCTCCGGTTCCAGCCTCAACCGCAGCCTGCTCTTTACCGGCGTGCGCGCCAACTCCTACTCGCGGCTGGACGGCGCCGTCGTCCTGCCCAACGTCAAGGTCGGCCGGCACGCCCAGCTTCGCAATGTCGTCATCGATCACGGTGTAACCATTCCCGAGGGGCTCGTCGTCGGCGAGGATCCCGAGGTCGATGCCAAGCGCTTCCGGCGCAGCGAGAACGGCATCTGCCTGATCACCCAAACGATGATCGACAAGCTCGGCATGTAATCCGGGAAGCGAGTGGGAAAATGCAGGTTCTGTCGGTCGCGTCCGAAGTCTATCCGCTGGTCAAGACCGGCGGCCTTGCCGATGTGGCGGGTGCCCTCCCCCTGGCGCTCGCGCATCACGGCGTCCGGGTCAGGACCTTGATGCCGGGCTATCCGGCCGTCATGCATGCGACGCGCGACCGAACCCGGGTCATGGCGATCGCCGACCTTCTCGGCCATCCGGCCGAGATCGTGGAGACCAACCATCGGGGCCTCGACCTCTTGATCCTCGATTGCCCGGCCCTCTTCGATCGTGAGGGCGGGCCCTATCTCGACGCGGCGGGCACGGACCATGCCGACAACTGGCGCCGCTTTGCAGCCCTTTCCAGGGCGGGTGCGCTGATTGCCCAGGGCGGCATGGAAGGCTGGCAGCCCGACCTCGTGCACGTGCATGACTGGCAGGCGGCGCTCGTACCGGTCTACATGCGCTATGCGACGACGCCCGAAATCCCGAGCCTCATCACCATCCACAACATCGCCTTCCAGGGCCAGTACGGCGCCGATATCTTCAAGCACCTCGAACTGCCGCCGCACGCCTTTTCGATCGAGGGCGTCGAATATTTCGGCAGCGTCGGGTTTCTCAAAGGCGGCATGCAGGCCAGCTGGGCGATATCGACGGTCAGCCCGTCCTATGCCGAGGAAATCCTGACGCCCGAATTCGGCATGGGCCTGGAAGGCCTGCTCGCCCACCGCTTCGATGATCTGGTCGGCATAGTCAACGGCATCGACGCAACCGTCTGGAACCCGGAAAGCGACGCCCACATCGCCGCACCCTACGGCATCGGCACCCTGAAGGGCCGCGCCGCCAACAAGCGGGCGGTGGAAGCCCGGTTCGGCCTGGCGCCTGGTTCCGGCCCGGTGTTTTGCGTCATTTCCCGGCTGACCTGGCAAAAGGGCATGGACGTGCTCGTCGAGGTACTCGACGATCTCGTCCAGCTCGGCGTCCGCCTGGCGGTGCTGGGCTCCGGGGACCGGGCGCTCGAAAACGTCTTCCATGCCGCGGCCGCCCGGCACCCGGGCGCCGTCGCCCTGATCTCAGCCTATGACGAGCCGCTGTCGCATCTGATGCAGGCGGGTTGCGACGGCATCATCATTCCCTCCCGTTTCGAGCCCTGCGGCCTCACCCAGCTTTATGGCCTGCGCTATGGTTGCGTCCCGATCGTCGCCCGCACGGGCGGGCTCAACGACACGGTGATCGACGCGAGCCCGGCAGCACTGTCCGCCAGGGCGGCCACCGGCATTTCCTTCGGGCCGGTGACGGCGGGCAACCTTTTGCGGGCCGTTCGGCGTGCCGTGCGGCTCTATCAGGAGCCAAAGGTCTGGACGGCCATGCAGAAGCAGGGCATGAAATCCGATGTATCCTGGGATATGAGCGCCGGGCTGTATGCCTCGCTCTATTCCGACCTGTTGATGAGAAAAGGTGCCTGATGACCACGATCAAGACCGTCGCGACCACCCCCTACCAGGACCAGAAGCCGGGAACCTCCGGCCTGCGCAAGAAGGTGCCGGTCTTCGCCCAGGAAAATTATGCCGAGAACTTCATCCAGGCGATCTTCGATTCGTTGGAAGGCTTTGACGGCACGACGCTGGTGATCGGCGGCGATGGCCGCTACTACAACCGCGAAGTCATCCAGAAGGCGATCAAGATGGCCGCCGCCAGCGGCTTCGGCAAGGTCATGGTCGGCCAGGGCGGCATTCTGTCCACCCCGGCGGCATCCAACATCATCCGCAAGTACAAGGCCTTCGGCGGCATCATCCTGTCGGCGAGCCACAATCCGGGCGGCCCGACCGAAGACTTCGGCATCAAGTACAATATCGGCAATGGCGGCCCGGCACCGGAAAAGATCACCGATGCGATCTTTGCCCGCACCAAGGTGATCGACAGCTACAAGATCGCCGATGTCGCGGATATCGATCTCGATGCGGTCGGCTCCTTCCATCTCGCCGGCATGGAGGTCGAGGTCATCGATCCCGTCGCCGATTACGCGGAACTGATGGAACAGCTGTTCGACTTCCCCTCGATCCGGGCGCTGATCGCCAGCGGCTTTACCGTCGTGATCGATTCGATGGGCGCAGTTACCGGCCCCTATGCCCGCGAGCTTCTCGAAAACCGCCTTGGCGCCCCCGAGGGCTCCGTGCGCAATGCCGTGCCGCTTCCCGATTTCGGCGGCCACCACCCGGACCCCAACCTCGTTCACGCCAAGGAACTCTATGACGACGTGATGAGCGCCAGCGGCCCGCATTTCGGCGCCGCATCGGATGGCGACGGCGACCGCAACATGGTCGTCGGCAAGGGCATGTTCGTCACCCCGTCAGACAGCCTTGCCATCATCGCTGCCAATGCGACCGTCGCGCCGGGCTATGCCAAGGGCATTGCCGGGATCGCCCGGTCGATGCCGACCAGCGCGGCGGCCGACCGGGTCGCCGAAAAGCTGGGCGTCGGCATGTACGAGACGCCGACCGGCTGGAAGTTCTTCGGCAACCTGCTCGACGCCGGCAAGGTCACCGTCTGCGGCGAGGAAAGTTTCGGCACCGGATCGGACCATGTGCGCGAAAAGGACGGGCTCTGGGCCGTGCTGTTCTGGCTGAACATCCTGGCCGCCCGCAACGAAAGCGTCGAGGACGTCGTCACCAAGCACTGGGCCGAGTACGGCCGCAACTTCTATTCGCGCCATGACTACGAGGAAGTTGATTCCGAGGCCGCCAACGGCCTGGTCGCGGCACTGCGCGACAAGCTCGGCACCCTTCCCGGCCAGACCTTCGGTGCCCTCAAGGTCGCGAGCGCCGACGACTTTGCCTATCACGATCCGGTCGATGGCTCCGTCAGCAGGAACCAGGGTGTCCGCATCCTGTTCGAGGGGGGCTCGCGCATCGTCTTCCGCCTGTCCGGCACCGGCACCTCGGGCGCCACGATCCGCGTCTACGTGGAACGCTACGAGCCCGACGCCGCCAGACACCGCATGGATACCCAGGAGGCGCTTGCCGACCTGATCGCCGTTGCCGACGAGATCTCCGAACTGAAGAAGCGGTCCGGCCGCGACCACCCGACGGTCATCACCTGATCGACATCGCAATCTCCCTCACCGGCCCGCGCAGCGCGCGATGCCGGTGAAGGAGATGACGAGAGGTCCGGCGAGGCTACTGCCGGATGTCCGGTTCTACGAGAAGCGCGAGCTGCGCCAGTGATTCCTGCCAGCCGAGATAGCAGGCCGCTTCCGGGATGACCTCCGGAACGCCCTCCTGGACGATCTTCACGTCCGTGCCGCAGACCACCTGCGTCAACTCGACCGTAACCACCAGTTCGCCCGGCAGGTTGGGATCGTCGAAGCTGTCCGTGTAGCGGATGCGCTTGCCCGGTTCGAGCTCGACGAACGAGCCACCGAAACTGTGGCTGTCCTGCGTCGTGAAATTCGTGAACGACATTTTGAATTTGCCGCCGACTTTCGGTTCGAACTCGTGCATCTTGGCGGTGAAGCCGTAGGGCGGCACCCACTTGCACTGCGCGTCGGGATCGAGAAATGCCCGGTAAACCTTGTCGGGCGAGGTCTTGATGACCCTATGCAATCTTATTGTATGCGACATGTTTCAGTTCCTCCCTGGTTGTCGTTCGGCAGTATGGTCGTGAGATAGGCCCGAAGGTGGACGAGATTGTCGCGCGCCACCTGGGCATCGAGCTTGGCCTTGGCGAAGATGAACGATCCCTGCAGCACCGCCTGGATGAAGTAGCCGACGCTTTCGGGGGTCCACGCGGCACAAGGCGCGTAGATCGCCTTCGCCGCCGTGATGTCGGCCGTCAGCCTGGCGATATGGCCTGACATGCCGCTGTCGCAGGCAGCCCTAACTGCCGGATGCGACTGGTAGGTCTCCTGCACCAGTGTCCCGAGCAGGCAGGTGAAGTCGCTGACCTCACGATCGAGAATGGCCAGCCTGAACTCGACATAGCCCAGCACCCTGTCGCGCGGGTCCAGCGCCTTTGCAAAATCCGCGTTGGCGAACACATCGTCGGTGAACCGGTTCCAGAACTCGACCGCCTGCAGGACCAGATCCTCCTTGCTGCGGAAGTGGTGGAAGAAGCTGCCCTTGGTCACCCCCGCAGCATCGCAGATCGTCTCCACGGTGGTCGCCGCATAGCCCTTGCGGCGGATCGTCGTCAGCGCCGATTGCAAGAGTTTGGTCTGTGATGCGGCCTGCTGCTGCACGTCTTGCGACCTCCATACCGGTTGGTATGTCGAGAACAACATACCAACCGGTATGGTGTCAAGAACTTTCGGCTGCAAGAGCAGCAGGACTCGGCTATGACTGTCTCGGGGTGGTCTAAAAAATCCGGGAGTGTCATGACAGTTTCGCCGTTGGGTGCCGTTGCGGTCGCCACGGGCGTCCGCTTTTCCTGCTTTTCCGCGCATGCCGAACGGATCGAGCTCTGTCTCTTCGACAGCGATGGACGCAAGCAGGTCGCCGACTATTCCATGCACTGCGGCGATGACAACATTCACCGGGTCGAGGTCCCCTCGATCAAGCCCGGCAGGCGTTATGGCTTTCGCGCCCACGGCATATACGATCCCGACCGAGGCCTCTGGTTCGATCCGTCGAAGCTGCTGGTCGACCCCTACGCCCGCGAGCTCGACCGGCCTTTCGTCTACGATCCGGTTCTGTCGGCGCCGGGCGTCGATACCGCCTACCTCGTGCCCAAGACGATCGTCACCGAAACCTTGCTGGCTGAGATCGGCAAGCCCATGCTGCCGCGCGGCGGAATGATCTACGAGATCAACGTCAAGGCCTTCACCCAACGTCACCCCGACCTGCCGGAGACCCTGCGCGGCACCGTCGCCGCACTCGCTCACCCGGCGGTGATCGCCCATCTGAAGCGCATCTGCGTCGATGCGGTCGAGCTCATGCCGATCACCGCCTGGATCGATGAACGTCACCTGCCAGGGCTCGGCCTCACCAATGGCTGGGGCTACAACCCCGTCGCCCTGATGGCGCTCGATCCGCGCATCTGCCCGGGCGGCATCCGCGAGCTGCGCGAGACGGTGGCCGCCCTGCACGATGCCGGCATCGGCACCATCCTCGACCTCGTCTTCAACCACACGGGCGAAAGCGACCGCTTCGGCGCGACGCTGTCGATGCGCGGGCTCGACAACCTCAGCTATTACCGACACGTGCCCCGCGAACCCGGCCATCTGGTCAACGATGCCGGCACCGGCAACACGCTCGCCTGCGATCATCCTCAGGTGCGCCGGCTGATCCTCGATTCGCTGCGCCATTTCGTCGAGCAGGCCGGCGTGGACGGCTTCCGCTTCGATCTTGCGCCGATCCTCGGCCGCACCGCGACGGGCTTCGAGCCGGACGGCGAAACCCTGACGGCGATGATCCGGGACGAGGTCCTGAAGGACCGGATCCTGATTGCCGAGCCGTGGGATATCGGCCCAGGCGGCTACCAGCTCGGCAATTTCCCGCAGCCCTTCCTCGAATGGAACGACCGCGCCCGCGACGATATCCGCCGCTTCTGGCGTGGCGATGCGTGGACGACCGGCGCGCTCGCGACCCGCCTTGCCGGCTCTTCGGATATCTTCGCACGCCACGGACACGAGGCGACCCGCAGCGTCACCTTCCTCGCCGCCCATGACGGCTTCACGCTGATGGATCTCGTCTCCAACGAGCACAAGCACAACGAGGCGAATGGCGAGGAAAACCGCGACGGGCATAACGAAAACCTCTCCTGGAACAACGGGACGGAGGGCGCGAGCGGAGATCCGGTCGTCACCGAGAACCGCCGCCGCGACGTGGCGGCACTTCTGTCCACCCTGTTCGTCACAAGGGGGGCGATCATGCTCGCCATGGGCGACGAGGGCGGCCGTTCGCAGGGCGGCAACAACAACGCCTATGCCCAGGACAATGCGATCACCTGGATGGACTGGTGGACGCTCGATCAGAGCCTTGTCGAGCACACCCGCATGCTCTCCGAGCTGCGATGCCGGTTTGCCGTGTTTTCCGAAACCGACTTCCTGACCGGCGACGGCGACGTCGAGTGGATTGCGGCCTCCGGAGAGCCCATGCAGGTGGCTGACTGGGAAACCCCGGACAGCCAGACGATCGGCATGATCCTGCCCACCTTCGACCGCGAGGACGAGCGCCGGACGCGGCTGGCGGTGCTCTTCAACCGCGGCCACGGCGAAACACCCTTTACCCTGCCGCAGGGCGAATGGACGCAGTATCCGGACGGCTCTGCCTGGCGGGCCATGCTGCCGCCGCGCTCCGTCACCTTTTGCCTTGACGCACGTCTGTAACGGGGTTCGCCAATCAGACCGAAGCCTGTAGAGTGCCGCCGGCACACGGAGACAAGAGTTGCATGCGTGAAATTTCGCTGGCGGAAATGCCGGGACTGGTGGGCGAGGACGTCGGTCGGTCAGACTGGATAACCGTCGACCAGACGATGATCGACCTCTTTGCGGACGCCACCCATGATCATCAGTTCATCCACGTCGATCCGCAGCGCGCGGCAGAAGAAAGCCCGTTCGGCGGAACGATCGCACACGGGTTCCTGACCCTCTCGCTGCTTTCGGCCATGAACTTTGCCAGCATCCCGAAGATCCGCGAGCAGACCGTGGGCATCAATTACGGCTTCGACAAGGTCCGCTTCGTCTCGCCGGTCAGGAGCGGCAGCCGGGTGCGCGGCCACTTCACGCTGGCCGAGTGCAAGTTCCGCGGCGCCGGCATGATGACGACCACCTATGACGTGTCCGTCGAGATCGAGAACGAGAAAAAGCCGGCCCTGACCGCCCGCTGGATCACCATTGTCCAGTTCGACCCGAAGGACCGGCCCGAGGGCGTCTGAGCCCCATGGAGCTGGTCTCATCGCCTGCCGGAACGTGCTGTTGACAAAGCTGTTGGCCGGGGCGCTGGATCGCGCTTCCGCGGCCCGTCAGGCGACCCGGCAAAAGTGAGCGTTACAGCGCCGCATCCCGTGCGCCCTCGGCGAGCAGGCCGAAGGCATAGCCTGAGAACGACCGCCAGACTTCGACCCGGAACGCATCCTGCTCGGTCCGCAGCAGCACGATCTCCACCTTGCCGAGCAGTGTGCGAGCGCAGGCGCCGACGGGGAATGCCGTCAGCGACAGGTCGAGCGGGCAGCCGCTGTTGATCGTCTGCTGGGCCCCCGGTCCGGACACGAGAATGGCGGTATTCCGGTGCGAAACGTCGGTTGCCGAATGCGGTGCGGCACAGTCCTTGGCTGCCTGCAGCAGACCGCCCTGTCCCTCGTCGATCACCAGCCATTCGTCCGGCCCGAGCCAGAGCGCGGTGCGGCCATTGGCCGAAGCCGACGTCTTCGGCTTGACGGGAAGCGCGATGCCGAGCGCCGTCGACAGCGCCTCCGCATCTTCCGGACGCGCCCGCAGCGAGAGCCGCGCCGCGGCGGCTGCCGGTTCCAGCCGGGCAACGGATGAGCCGCCATGCGCGCCGGAAAGCGGCAGCGTGCGGGTCGCCGGCGTGAGTGCAAGATCAGCCATTGATGCGGCCTCCTTCCTTGTCGAAGAACACCACGTCGGTCACTTCGACGGCAATCGTCCTGTCCGTCATCGGCACGTAGAGCGTCTCGCCGATCCGGGCCCGGCCGCCGGCGACCAGTGCCATGGCAATCGAGCGGCCGCAGTTTTCCGACCAGTAGGACGAGGTGACGTGTCCGAGCATGATCATCGGCTTCGGCTGGTTGGGATCGGCGACGATCTGCGCGCCCTCCTCCAGCACGTCCTTCGGGTCCTTGGGCCTCAGTCCCACCAGCTGCTTGCGGCCGTCGCGGATGAGGTCAGGACGCTTGAGCCCACGAATGCCAACGAAATCGGTCTTCTTCTTGGACACCGCCCAGCCGTAGCCGGCATCGTCCGGAGTGACCGTGCCGTCCGTGTCCTGGCCGACGATCAGGTAGCCCTTCTCGGCGCGCAGCACGTGCATGGTCTCGGTGCCGTAGAGGCAGGCGCCAAGCCCTTGCGCCCGGGCAGAGATTGCCTTCCAGACGTCGGCGCCATAGTCTGCCGGCACGTTGACCTCGAAGCCGAGTTCGCCGGTAAACGAGACGCGGAACAGCCGCGCCGGCACGCCCAGGACCGTGCACTCGGCAAGGCTCATATGCGGGAAGGCCTCATTCGAAAGATCGACGCCCTCGACGAGCGGCGCGATGATCTCGCGGGCCTTCGGTCCCTGCACCGCGATCACCGCCCACTGTTCGGTGGTCGAGGTCAGCCAGACCTTGAGGTGCGGGAATTCCGTCTGCAGATAGTCCTCCATGTGATGGAGCACGCGCGGCGCACCACCGGTCGTGGTCGTCACATGGAACCTGTCTTCCGCCAGACGCCCGACAACGCCGTCGTCGTAGATGAAGCCGTCCTCGCGGGTCATGATGCCGTAGCGGCACTTGCCGGGCTTCAGCGTATCCCAGGCATTCGTGTAGAGGAGGTTGAGGAACTGGGCAGCGTCCGGGCCGACCACTTCGATCTTGCCGAGCGTCGAGGCATCGAACACGCCGCCGATGTCACGCACCGTCCGGCATTCACGGTTGACCGCGGCATGCATATCCTCGCCGCGCCTCGGAAAATACCAGGCGCGCTTCCAGTTGCCGACATCCTCGAACTCGGCACCTGCCGCCGCTTCCAGCGCATGCATCGGCGTCTTGCGGGTCGGGTCGAACAGATCGGCGCGCGAATGGGCGATCAGCGTCCCATAGGTGACCGGCGTATAGGGCGCGCGGAAGGTGGTGAGACCCACCTGCGGGATCGGCCGACCCAGCACCTCGGCGGCGATCGCAAGGCCGTGCATGTTGGACAGCTTGCCCTGGTCCGATGCCATGCCGTTGGTCGTGAAGCGCTTGATGTGCTCGATCGAATGCATCCCCTCGCGCACCGCCAGCCGGATGTCCTTGGCGGTCACGTCGTGCTGGAAGTCCACGAACGCCTTGACGACCGTATCCGGCCCGGCGCCCTCGGCCGCGCCGATCATGCCGCCGGTCCATTCGAAGCGGTTTTCGCCCGACAGCGCCAGCGTCCCGCCGCCGGCCGTGATCGCTTCGTCGATCAGATCTGCCATGTCGTCAGTACCGTTGCAGGCCCCGACGGAAACGCAGTTCTGCGCATAGATGTCCGGCAGGAAACGCTGGTTGGCCTGGTCGAACCGCAACTTGCCGCGCGACTGCGAGAACAGGTGCACCGACGGCGTCCAGCCGGCCGAGATGATCAGCGCATCCACCTTGATCTTGCGCGCATTGCCGCCTCCATTGCGGGCAACGGTCATCGACGCGATCCGCAGCCGCCCGGACGTATCGGTCACGGAATGGCCGGCCAGCACGTCGATGCCGAGCGCCCGGGCCTCCGCCAGCACCGCCTCGCCGGGATCGGCCCGGCAGTCGACGATGGCGGCGATCGAGACACCGGCCCGCTTCAGGTCGAAGGCGGCTTCATAGGCGCTGTCATGCGCCGTGCAGACGCCGACATTGCGCCCGACGGCAACGCCATGATGGTTGAGGAAGCTGCGCGCCGCCGATGCCAGCATGATGCCGGGCCGGTCGTTGTTGGCAAACACCATGTGCCGCTCGATGGCGCCGGTGGCGATCACCACCTTCTTGGCGCGCACCTGCCACAGGCGTTCGCGTGGCAGGTCGCGGTCGGGGCGGGCCATGTGGTCCGTCACCCGCTCGGCGAGCCCGACAAAGCCGTGATTGTAGTAGCCGAACACCGTCGTGCGGGTGAGCAGCGTCACGTTCGGCATGGCTTTCAGCCGTGCGGCGGCGCCCTGCGCCCAGTCGTAGCCGTCCTGGCCGTCGATCATCGTCGAGGCGTCGTAGTGCAGCGCCCCGCCGACCTCCGGTTGCTCGTCGACGAGCATTACCGTCTGTCCGGTGGCGGCTGCCGACAGCGCCGCCGTCAGACCGGCCACGCCGGCACCGGCAATCAGCACGTCGCAATGCGCGAACCGGTTGGCATAGTGGTCCGGGTCCTCTTCCTTCGGGGCTTCACCGAGACCCGCAGCGCGCCGGATGATCGGCTCGTATAGTTTGTGCCAGGCCTCCTTCGGCCACATGAAGGTCTTGTAGTAGAAGCCCGCCGCAAAGAAGGGCGACAGCACGTCGTTGACGGCGCCGACATCGAAGGACAGCGAAGGCCAGCGGTTCTGCGAGGCGATCTTCGCGCCGTCGAACACTTCCTGGACGGTCGCGCGGACGTTCGGCTGGCGCCGTGCGGCATCGCGGGACACGTCGAGCAGCGCGTTCGGCTCTTCCGGACCGGCGGTCAGGATCCCGCGCGGACGGTGATACTTGAACGAGCGGCCGACGAGATGCACGCCATGCGCAAGAAGCGCAGACGCGACCGTGTCGCCCTCCAGCGCCGTGTAGCTCTTGCCGTCGAAGGTGAAACGGGCTGTGCGGGCCGGCGTATGACGCCCTGCACCCTTGATCCGGAACGCACCGGCATTGACGGGCGCGCTCATCGGGCGTCTCCTTCCGTCGCTTCCCATGTCTCGACGGTCTTTTCCTCGGCCGCAGCCGCTCTTTCCTCGGCAACCGGAATGGGCTGCTTCGGCAGCCCCGCCTTGTAGGTCATCAGGAACCTGTCGCTCACCGTGTCGCGCGCCGCATTAAAGAACCGGCCGCAGCCATGCATGTGGCGCCAGCGCTCATAGGTGAGACCCTTTTCGTTGTTGCGCAGGAAGAAGTACTCGGCGAACTCCTCGTCGGAAATCTCCGAGATCGCGTCAGGGCGCGCGATATGCGCCTCGCCCGCCCAGCGGAATTCGAGCTCGGAGCGGTCTTCCTCGCAATAGGGGCAATGGATCAAAAGCATGGTCTGTATCCCCTAAATCTCAATGCGCCACCGCGGCAGCGGCCGCCTCGTCGATCAGCCGGCCGGTGCGGAAGCGGTCGAGGTTGAGCCCGGCGGCCAGCCTGTGCGGCGCACCCGTGGCGATCAGATGCGCGAACAGGTTGGCCGAACCGGGCGTCGCCTTGAAGCCGCCCGTGCCCCAGCCGCAATTGACGAACAGGCCCGGCACCGGGGTCACGCCCTGGATCGGCGAACGGTCCGGCGTGTTGTCGGTAATCCCGCCCCACTGGCGCATCATCTTGACGCGGCGGAAGATCGGGAACAGCTCGCAGATCGCATCCAGCGTGTGGGTGATGATCTGCAGCCCGCCGGTCTGGCTGTAGGAATTGTACTGGTCGGTCCCGGCGCCGATGACGAGCTCGCCCTTGTCCGACTGCGAGATATAGGCATGCACCGTGTTCGACATGACGACGCAGGGGAAGATCGGCTTCAGCGGTTCGGAGACCAGCGCCTGCAGCGGGTTGGAGGCGAGCGGCACGCGCACGCCGGCCATTTGCATGACCACCGAGGAATGCCCGGCCGCCGAGACGCCGATCTTCCTGGCGCCGATAAAGCCCTTGGAGGTCTCGACCCCCTGCACTTCGCCGTTCGGTCCGCGGCGGATGCCGGTGACTTCGCAGTTCTGGATGATGTGAACGCCGCGATCCGAGGCCGCGCGGGCATAGCCCCAGGCGACCGCATCGTGGCGGGCGGTGCCGCCGCGCCGCTGAAGGGCCGCGCCATTGATCGGGTAGCGGGCGGTCTTGGCAATGTCGAGCGGCGGGCAGAACGCCTTTGCCTGCTCCGGGGTCAGCCACTCGTTGTCGATGCCGTACAGCCGGTTGGCATGGATGTGCCGCTTGAACGACTGCTGGTCATGGGTGTTGTGCGACAGCATCATCACGCCGCGCGGCGAATACATGACGTTGTAGTTGAGCTCCTGGCTCAGGCCCTCCCACAGCTTCAGGGAGTGCTCGTAGATGTCCATGCTCTCGTCGTAGAGATAGTTCGAGCGGATGATCGTCGTGTTGCGGCCGGTATTGCCGCCGCCGAGCCAGCCCCTCTCGATCACCGCGACATTGGTGATGCCGTGCTGCTTGGCAAGGTAATAGGCAGCCCCCAGACCGTGGCCGCCGGCCCCGATGATGATGACGTCGTAAGCGCTGCGCGGCTCCGGCGAAATCCACTGTGCGTCCCAGCCCTTGTGGGCGCGCATGGCCTCGCGGGCGATGGCGAAAACCGAATATTTGCGCATTGCGCTTTCTGCTCCTTGATCAGGCCCCGACCGGCCTGCCCGTCCTCGAAATGCTGCCCTGGCCTGCCGGCCTTACCTTTCGGTAGAGCCATACCCATCGCAAATCAATATGCGCCACAATGGCTGTTTTGCGACGCATCAGAGGATTGTTTCGACACGGCCGGATTTGGCGGTCAAGGAGCGGCCGCCAGGAGGGGCATTCGTGATCCAGCCTCGGCTTTGTTAGGTCGCCCTGCCCCGCGAACATGACCGGAGGCCGGCGCGCCTAGTGGGTGGCGCGATCTAGTGCCCGGTTGAGTACCCGTGAGCAGAAAGCCGGGTTGAGCATGATATTCCGCCCCGAGACAGAACGAGAGCCGTCATGACTGCTGATGCAGGCCACCACGAGTGCCGCCATCGTCGATTGGCCTGGTGGAGGAGAAGAAGCCTTGGCGGTTGCATCGCCCTTGCCGATCAAGGTGACAAGCAGACTGCCGTACTGGCTGAGGATGATGGCATAGGCGTCCTGTCCGAGAACGCCGTTCGCATAGCTCTGGCAAGCGGTGTAGAGCCCGTCCCTCAGGGCAAGGATGGCCTCTGCCCGGCCGCTTCCCTCCACCAGGGTTTCGG
>Ga0065165_1002744_pt1 | contig 14056 bp, 15 predicted proteins | sample AraplaMF_Cvi_mMF_FD_63813 | JGI IMG/M metagenome (GOLD analysis project Ga0065165, IMG submission 63813) | Arabidopsis root microbial communities from the University of North Carolina, USA - plate scrape MF_Cvi_mMF (version 2) (version 3) | ecosystem: Host-associated > Plants > Roots >...
ATCGTTGGAAATCGCTCGGACCATCGGATGCTGGCCTCCAATCCAGCCAGCATCTTGAATCATATTCGCCCCAGATCCGGAATCCCTTCCGATTCAATAAATCTGTGAACCGCTCTAGATTTAGCCTTGCTACTTCTTCGCGCGTCCGCCAGCGGCGCGGTGGGCGCGCGATTTTCCGATCGCTGTGCCTGGTCGCCCGGGCATTGCATCCAGCGACGCGCCTTCTTCGGGAATATGGAGGGTCGACAGAAAATCGGCGCCGGCCCGCATCACGTGCTCTGCGGCAAGCGTGGCTGCCGAGCGCTCATCGCCCGCGATGATGGCGCGCAAGATGCCGGCATGTTCGTCCCAGGTCCGCGCCTGGCGCTCCGGATCGGTCGGCGCGAACAACATCGCGGTTCTCTCGCGCAGCCGTTTGAGCAGATCGGAAAGGACGCGATTGCGACCGGCCGCAGCGAGCTCGTTGTGGAACTGCTGGTTGAGGCCGGACAACAGGTCGAACCGCCTGGCGGCGACCGCATCCGTTCCTTTGTTCAGTACGACTGCAATTCTCGCAAGAATATCCTGATCGCGACGGCGCGCGGCCAGCCGCGCGTTCTGTCCCTCCAATAGCGCGCGAACCTCGATCGTCTCGCGCGCCTCCTCGTCGGTCATGGTAAGGACCGACGCGCCGCGGCGCGCCGTCACTTCGACCAGGCCCTCGCTCGTGAGCACGCGGATCGCTTCTCGCACCGGATTGCGGGAGACGCCGAGTTCCTCCGCGAGGCGCCCTTCGACCAGTCGCTCGCCCGGCTTGAGGCGTCGGCTCAGGATGCCCTGGCGCAGCTCCTCAATGACCCTGTCGTGGAGGGAGAGGTGGTCGTCGCCCAGCCGTCGTTTCGAGTTTCCCAGCCTGCCCGCCATGAGATGACCTTCTCAGCCGCCCCGGTTTGATATTTATGAACCGCGCGGCGAGTCCGATTTCGCTGCCGACCGAGCGGAATTCCCGTCGGAGACGGCGCAAACGTACTTAGACTGCCCACCGCGCAGCGGCAAGCCGTAGTCGTCGGGGGCGGCGCTGGCCGACCGCTCAATCGAGCGAATCGGACCCAGGGCTCGTCGAGATCGGGCGAGCCCCCGCGGCCGCCGGTCTCGGCGTCCACGACACGCTGACGTCGCCGGTAAGAAACGTCTGGCACGCCATCCGGTACCCGGCGGCGAACTGCTCCTGGGTGAGGTGCTTGCGCTCCTTCGGCTTGATCGCGTCGGTGTTCTCCAATCCCTTCTCGATGAGGCATTTGCACGTCCCGCAAAGTCCTCCGCCGCATTTGAAGGGGATGCCGCCCTGTTCGCGCAAGGAGATCCGCAACAGGTTGCTGTTGACGGGCGCTGTAACGGATTTCGCGTTGTTGGTCACGAAGGTGACCTCGATCGTGCCGGTCTTTCCGGCGGGCGGATTTGTGCTGTCGGACGTCACGACTTGCGCAGCTTCGTGTCCATGTGGCCGAACGTGGTGAGGTGCTCGAGCTCGCGATAGGCCAGCTCGGGCGTTGCGAATTTCTCGAGGAATTTGGACGGCACCTGATTCACGATCGGTGGCGACCACGCTTCGTCGATCACCTTGATCTTGGTATCCTTGAGCAACTCTGCGATCACGAAGGTTGCCTTCTTTATGCCGTAGAACAGATAGTCGTACGAGGCGAGGGGCCGCAGCCCGTCGATGATCTCGGTCCGGAACAATCCGTCCTTGCTCGTCAGGATCACATACATGGCTCATGTCTCCCGTGTTTGCCGACAATTGCCGCAAGACCGGTGCGGGCGTCGGTCTTCAAGAAATCTGGGCACCCGAGGCATCAGCCGACCTTGCCGGCTGCGACCACGTCGGCGAGCGGCGTTGCCTCCTGCGACAGCTCCACGTCGTGGGTGAGCCAGAGCTGGCACGCCAGCCGATAGCCCGCCTCGATTCTCGCCCCAAGCCTCTTCTTTTCCTTCCAGTTCGGCTCGGGCAGGTGCTCGGCGCCCTTGATGATCAGGGCCGCGCATTTCCCGCACTTCCCCATGCCGCAGCCGTAGAGGAAGTTCGGATGGGGAAATTGCCGGATGCCAGCCCTCACGACGAGATTGGTGTTTTCCTTGATCTCGCCGCGAAAGGTCTGGCCGTTCCTGTGAAAGACGACGTTGGGCATGCCGTGGCTCAGGCTTGCAACAATGCACGCTCGTCGGCCGGGACCTTGTTCTCGGTCATGTCGAGCTCGGCCAGCGGAATGTCGTTGGCGACATAGTCATGGTAGAGGGCGGTGGTGTAGAGTAGGCGCATCTGCGCGCCGATTTCGCAGATCTTCAGGCAGCGTTGCTGTAGCTCGACCGTGTTGGCGTGCTCGAGCACGATCTGGTAGCCGCGCTCGCCGTGAATCTCGTCTGAAACGATGTGAAGGTCGAAGAACTCGACTTCCTCGTCGGTGAACTTGTACTTCTCGCGCAAGGTCGGCGTCTGCTTGCGATAGATGGACGGCACCTGTGATTCCAGGCCGACCACGAGACCTGCCACGGCCACGATCGGGTCTTCGCGCATGGCGACCGCATAGCACCAGCTTTGCAGCCCGCGTGTCGTCGCGGTCATGTTGTCGGGATTCTTGACGCGTTCCGCAGTCGTGCCGCAGGCCTCGGCGAAGCGGATCAGCAGATCGGTATGGCGGTCGCCACCGATCTCCTCCTCGTACATGTTTGCAAGCAGGAAGTCCTTGGCTTCCTGATATTGCTCCGGCATCCGCGCATAGATGTAGCCGAGATAGTCCGCGAACGGGCCGACATAGTGGTAGTGATTTTCCGCCCACGACGCGAGATGCGCCCGGCTCAACTTGCCGCTTGCCCAAGCGATGCTGAAGGGAGCCTTGTTGGCGCTCTTGCCCTTGATTGCATTTTCGAGGGCCGTGCGGAATTCCACATGGTTCATCAGCTTTTGCATCGTCGCGCTCCTGTCGTTGAAAGGGTGGGCCGGATCGGTTGCGGCTGTCAGGCCCATGCAATAAAAGTATACAGTATACAATTTTTGTCGAGCGTCAACGCGCCCATGCCATGGGAAGGCTCGCTCTAGCTGCGTCATGCGAGTTTTATCTATTTAGATCAGCTAGATATGGCTCGGTAAGTTTTTGAGCCAAGCGCCTCTGCAAGATAATTCACAGTTAGTTGTTGCATTTTTAGAATACAGTATACAAAATTGGATGCTGCTTTGGGGAGCGCATCGCATGATAACGCCGCAAGTTCCAATCGTCGCCGCGCACTGGGTCTACCTGTTCGGGGTGGCCCTCATCGTCCTGACAATGATCTGGCGTGCCAATGTGGTTGTGCCGTCGGTCCTTGCAACGTTCCTGGTCGCGCTTGCGTGGACGCAAAGTCCGATTGCCGCGCTTGGAAGCATTTTCAATGCCAGCTTCACGGCCGCGAAGGAGCTGTTCAACATCTTCCTGGTGATCGCGTTGATGACCGCGCTGCTCAACGCGCTGAAGGTGCTCCGGTCCGACGTCCGCATGGTGGAGCCGTTCCGCGCCGTGATGAAGGATGGGCACACGGCCTATTTCGTCTTGGCCGGCATCACCTACGTGATCTCGCTCTTCTTCTGGCCGACACCGGCGGTGCCGCTGGTCTCGGCGGTGCTGCTGCCTGCGGCGATCGCGGCGGGACTGCCGCCGCTCGGCGGTGCGCTGGCGATCGCGATTGCAGGCCAGGGCATGGCGCTATCATCGGATTACGTCATTGGCGTCGCGCCGGGCATCAGCGCCAAGGCCGCGGGCGTTGCGGTCAGCGCCGCCATGGTCGCCGACCGGGCGCTGGTGCTATCGCTGATCACCGGGAGCGTGGCACTGTCGCTCGGCTACTTTGCCATCCGCAAGCTCATCACCAAGCCGGATGACAGGTTGCTCGAGCGCTGGCAGTCGCAGTCGAGCAATGGCGAGCTCGCGCGCATCGCGCAGGAGGGCACCTTCGACAAGGTCGAGATTGCCCGAGGCACTGCCGGCGACCAGACGCCGCTCGCGAGCCAGGCGCAAATCGATAAAGCGCTTGCGGCGATTCCCGGCCCTCGCGAAAAATGGTCGAAGATCTTCGCAGTGGTGACACCGCTCGCATTCCTGGGCGTCATTGTCGTGATGGTGCTCTCCAAGCTCGGGATCGGCCACGATCTTAAAGGCGGCGACGCGGCTGCGCTGGTCGGCGGCGTCGCCGCCGTGCTGATGATCTGGGCCTCGTTCGTCACCGACCCGTTGCGCAAATTCCTCGATACCAGCGCCGACCATGTCACCGAGGGCTTCATCTTCGCATTCAAGGCCATGGGATCCGTGCTGCCGATCGCCGGTTTCTTTTTCCTCGGCGCCGAGCAGGGATTGTCGGCTCCGATTCTTGGCGTCCCAGCGGCTCAGGCGCCCAATCTTCTGTTCGAACTGGTTCAGGCTGCGCAGCATTGGATTCCGGCGAACCAGGTCTTCGTCGCATTCGGCGTGCTGATCGCGGGCATGATCACCGGGATCGACGGGTCGGGTTTTGCCGGCCTGCCGCTCACCGGGTCGCTGTCGGGCGCGTTGGCACCGACCGTCGGGCTCGATCCCGCGACACTCGCGGCCATCGGCCAAATGGGCGCGGTGTGGACGGGCGGGGGCACCCTGGTTGCGTGGTCGTCCCTGATCGCGGTGGCAGGGTTCGCGCGCGTGCCGGTCTTCCAGATCGTCCAGACTGTGATGGTGCCAGTGCTGGCGGGGCTTGTGACCTCGACCATCTGCGCGGTCCTGATCTGGCATTGAAAAAGGTTCAGCTATCATGAGCAATCCTGAAACGACACTTGCCCGCAGTTCCGAGGCAAGCCAGCCGCAGATCGAGGAGTTCCCGAATCTCATCAATGGTGAGCCGTTGCGGGGCGTTGCGAAGCCGTTCGACAACACCAATCCCGCCGACACATCCGACATTGTCGGTCGCTTCCAGGCCTCTACGGCCGCCGAAGCAAAGCTCGCGGTCGACGCGGCCGCGGCGGCATTCGATCGCTGGAAGAAAACGCCGGTCACAGCCCGCGCAGCTATTCTCAATCGCGCGGCCGATCGTCTCGAGGCGCAGGCCGACCAGATCGCCCGAGAGATGACCCGCGAAATGGGCAAGGCGCTCAACCTCGCCAAGGACGAGGTCCTGCGCTCGGCACAGACGTTGCGATTCTATGCCGTCGAAGGTCAGTCGCTGGTGGGCGAAGTCTTTCCCAACGACGATCCCGACATGACGGTCTACACGCTACGCGAGCCGCTCGGCGTCGTGTCGGTCATCACGCCGTGGAATTTTCCCATCTCGATCCCGGCCCGCAAGATCGCGCCTGCGCTCATGACCGGCAACCCGGTGGTCTTCAAGCCGTCTTCGGATGCTCCGCTGAGCGGCTATCGTCTTGCCGAGGCACTGGTCGCGGCCGGGCTACCCAAGGGCGTGCTGAACTTCATCACCGGCTCGGCCAGCGAGGTCGGTCCCGCCGTCACCGCAGCGCCCGAGATCCGCGCCATTTCCTTCACCGGGTCGACGGCCGCGGGCGAACAGATTTGCCAGGCGGTGAGCTTCACGACGCGCACGCAGATGGAGCTTGGCGGCAAGAATCCGCTGATCGTGATGGACGATGCCGATCTCGACAAGGCGGTCGACCTGACAGTGAAGGGTGGCCTGTCGCTTGCTGGCCAGGCGTGCACCGGCACCAGCCGTGTTCTGGTCATGAAGCAGGTGCGTGCCGCGTTTACGGAACGGCTGGTTGCCCGGGTCAAGGCCTTGAAGATCGGCAGCGGCCTCACGGCCGGAATGGACCTCGGTCCGCTTGCTACCGCCAGGCAACTCGATACGGTCTTGCGCTATATTGCGATCGGAAAGCAGGAGGCCACGCTCCTCTGCGGCGGCCAAAGGCTCACCGGCCCTGGCTATGATGGCGGCTACTACGTCGCACCGGCGATCTTTACCGATGTCACGCAGCAGATGACGATCGCCCGCGAGGAAATCTTCGGACCCGTCATCGCGATCATCGAGGTTGAGTCTTATGCGGACGCCATCGCCAAGGCCAACGACACCGAATATGGATTGTCGGCCGCGATCGTAACGCGCAACCCGCGCGTCATGCACGATTTCGCCAATGACATTCAGTCGGGAACCGTCAAGATCAATCGCACCACGACCGGTAATCTGATCAACGCACCGTTCGGAGGCCTGAAGCGATCGAGCACATCGACATTTCGCGAGTCCGGCCGCGCCGGGCTCGAATTCTATACGCAGATCAAGACCGTATATCGCGGGTGCTGAAATCGAGGCGACGCCGCCTGCGTGGCTTCGCGGCTGACGGAAGAGGGACGAGATGAGGAAATCGATCAAGCTGGAACTGGCGGAAGCCAGACACATGGCGGCGGCAGCGTTGAAGAAAGCTGCGGACATCGGCGTGCCCGAGACGGTTTGCATCGTGGACGACGGCGGTTACCCGCTCATCCTCGAACGGATGGACGGGGCGCGCGTCACCGGCCCACAGATCGCCTGGAACAAGGCTTTCACGGCTGCCGGCCACAAGCGCTCAACGCACCTGTTCAACCAGATGCCGAACGGACCGGCGCTTCCCGGCAACGAGGCGTTCGGGATCCAGTGGAGTTTTGAGGGCAGGTTCGCCGTGTTCGTCGGTGGCTTCCCGATCGTGGTTGACGACGAGGTGGTCGGCGGCGTGGGGCTCAGCGGCGGCAATGGTGAGCAGGACACACATTGCGGTGTCGCCGCTTTGCAGGCCCTTCGGGATCTCCTGCCCAACCACCGTGTGCTGGTCGCCGCCGACATCAAAAAGTGAGCGTCGATGCGTCCGGGCCTGATCATGAGGTGAGTTAAGCCAACCCGCCATCCACCCGGAAGCATTGGCTGGTGATGCGCTGGCTCTCGTCGGATGCGAGGAACAGCGCCATGTTCGCGATGTCCTCTGGCGTCACCGCATCGGGGACGGCTTGGCGCGTGCGGCGAATCTCGGTGATGATTTGCTCGTCCGGATACCAGAGTCGTCGCTGGCGTTCGGTGATCACCATGCCCGGTGCGATTGCGTTGACACGGATGCGGTCGGAGCCGACCGAGCGGGCCAGCGAATTGGTGAAGCCGACGATGGCCGCCTTCGCGGCGGCGTAGACCGGCAGCGCCGGTGCTCCGCGCATCCATGCGATCGAGGACATATTGATGATCGCGCCGCCGCCGCGCGCCTTCATCTGCGGCACCACGGCCTGCGCGGCAAAGAAGACGTGCTTGAGATTGACCCCGATCGTCCAGTCGAACTCGGACGGCGTCACGTCCGCCAACACGTGGCGCTGGTCGTTGGCGGCATTGTTGACGAGGACCGCGGCATCGCCGAGCGTTTGATGGATTTGCGTGATGGCGGTGCGCAAGGCATCGATGTCAAGGAGATCGCAAGGCACGAACAGCGGCGCGGTGCGCGATGCCGCCGACCGCTCCGCGACCAGCGCCGCGCCGGCGGCTTGGTCGATATCGAGAAAGGCGACGCGGGCGCCCTGGGCTGCGAAGGCACGCACGAAGGCGGCGCCGATGCCGCTGGCACCCCCGGTGATCAGCACCACGCGGTCTGCGAGGCCGGCATAGCTCGTCTGGGTCATGCGATCAGTCGCTCCGTCTCGGGGTCGAACAGGCAGATGCGGCGGGTGTCGAGCGCGAACGGCGCCACGGCGCCCGGCGCGGGGCGGACGTCCGGCGAGATGCGCGCCTGTGCGGGCTCGCCACCGAGCCGCAGCAGGACGATGGTTTCGGCACCGGTGGGCTCGACCATCTCCACCGGCGCGTTGACGACGATGGGCGCCTCGCCGGAGAACACGCGGTCGCCCTCGGCGATGCATTCCGGCCTGATGCCGAACACCACCTCGCGGCCGACATAGGAGGCCGCCGCGTCATAGCCCCGGAGGCGCAGCCGAACCTCGTCCGGGCGTCCCGCGCCGATCACGACCATAGGCCCGCCGGCGTCCGCCTCGAGCCGTGCCGGCATCGTGTTCATCGGCGGCGAGCCCATGAAGCGGGCGACGAAGAGGTTGGCCGGATAGCGGTATACCGTGTCGGGGTCGGCGAATTGCTGCACCACGCCCCGGTGCATCACGGCGATGCGGGTCGCCATCGTCATCGCCTCGATCTGGTCGTGGGTGACATAGACGATGGTTGCGCCGATGCGCTGATGCAGCCGCTTGATCTCCATCCGCATCTCGACCCGCAGCTTGGCATCGAGGTTGGAAAGCGGCTCGTCGAACAGGAAGAGCAGGGGATCGCGCACCAGCGCCCGACCCATCGCGACGCGCTGGCGCTGGCCGCCGGACAGTTGCGCCGGCTTGCGGCCGAGCAGCGGCTCGATCTGGAGCAGACGCGCCACATTCGCCAGCGCCTTCTCCTGCTCGGCCTTCGGCACATGCCGACATTCCATGCCGAAGGTGATGTTCTGGCGCACCGTCATCGAGGGATAGAGCGCGTAGGACTGGAACACCATGGCGATGTCGCGGTCCTTGGGCGGGACGTCGTTGACGACGCGCCCGCCGATCTCGATCGTGCCGTCGCTCGGACGATCGAGCCCGGCGATGATGTTGAGCAGCGTGGACTTGCCGCAGCCGGACGGCCCGACCAGCACGGTGAACTCGCCGCTCTCGATGTCGAGGTCGATGCCCTTGAGCACCTCCAGATTGGCGTAGCGCTTCGACAAAGCGCGAATGCTCAGTGCTGCCATGACATACCCATCATTTCACCGCCCCGGCGGTCAGGCCGCGAACAAAATACCTGCCGCCGAAGAGATAGATCAGCAAGGTGGGCAGGGCTGCGATGATCACCGCGGCGCTCTGCACGCCATGCTGCGGGATATCCGCGATGGCCGCAGACAGCGCGATGAGCGCGGCGGTGACCGGCTGCTGCTGGCCGGTCGTGAACGTCACGCCATAGAGGAATTCGTTCCAGATGTGCGTGAACTGCCAGATCACGGTGACGATCAGGATGGGAGCCGAGAGTGGCAGGATGATGCACCAGAAGATCCGGAAGAAGCCGGCGCCGTCGATGCGCGCGGCCCTGATCAGTTCGTGGGGAATGGCGACATAGTAGTTGCGGCAGAACAATACGGTGAAGGACAGCCCCTGGATGGTGTGAATCAGCACGAGCCCCGTCAACGTATTGATGAGCCCGATGTCCCGCAGCACGATGGTCCAGGGCAAGAGGCGCATCTGCTGGGGCAGGAAGAGGCCGAGGGTCACGATGCCGTAGATCCAGTTGTCGCCGCGAAAGCGCCAGAGCGACACGGCGTAACCGGCGACCGCACCGAGCAGGGTCGAGATGACAGTGGCGGGAATCGTGATCAGCGCGGAGTTCAGCATGTATGGCCGGATGCCGGCGCAGGTCTCGGCGACGCAAAAGCCGCTCCAGGCCTTGGCGTAGTTGCTCCAGGCGAGGTGCTGCGGCCAGCCGATCATCGAACCCTGCGCGATCTCCTCGTTGGTGCGGAGCGAGTTCAGCACGACGACAACCAGCGGCGCGAGATAGGCGGCCGCGAAGAGTGACACGACGAGATAGATCAGGATCCGGCTCGGGGTGAATCCTCGCTCACGCATGGGTCACCCGCTGTCGCTGGACATAGCGCCATGCCGCATAGGGCAGCAGCACCGCGAGCAGGATGAGCAACATCAGCACCGCCGCTGCCGCGCCCCGGCCGAGCTGGCCGCGCTGGAACATCAAATCGTAGACGACGAGGGCCGGCAGCTGGGTCGCGATACCGGGCCCGCCATTGGTGAGCGCGCGGACGAGGTCGAAGGCCGAGATCGCAAATTGCAGCTGGATGACGACGACGGTGACGGTGATCGGCCACAGCGTCGGCAGGATGACGCGCCAATAGGTTCGGACCGGTCCGGCGCCGTCGATCTGCGCGGCCTTGATGATGTCGCCATCGACCGACCGCAGGCCGGCCAGGAACAGCGCCATGGCGAAGCCGGAGGATTGCCAGACCGCTGCGATGACGATGGTCCAGATCGCCATGTCGCGGTTGACCAGCCAGTCGAAATGAAAGGAGCTCCAGCCGAGATCATGAACGAGTTTCTCGATCCCGATGCCGGGATTGAGCAGCCAGCTCCAGACCGTGCCGGTGACGACGAACGACACCGCCAGCGGGTACAGGAAGATGGATCGCAGCACGTTTTCGCCGCGAATGCGCTGATCGAGCAGGATCGCAAGCATGAGGCCTGTGATCAGGCTCAGCAGCACGAAGGCGCTGCCGAACAGCAGCAGATTGTCGAAGGCAATCTGCCAGTTCCGCGACGACAGGACTGAAGTGTAGTTACGTAAACCGACCCAGCCCGTCACAGGAACAAGGGTCGACGGCGTGAACGAAATCCAGATCGTCCAGATCGAAAACGAAATGAGGTGCGCGGCGGACAGGAGCAGCGGCACCCAGATCATGAGAATTTCGGGCAGCCGGCGCACCAAGCCCGATATCGCCGGCCGCGCTACTGTGGCGGCGGCGCCGGTCAACGTGCGCTCTCGACGGCCTCGGCGAGGCGGGTGACGGCCTGGTCCGGCGTGATCGTCTTGTTCTTCACGTACTCCGTGATCACGTCGATGATCGCTGCGGTCAGGCCGTTTTCCTGCGCCATATTGTGCGCAAGGCTCAGGACGGCCTGATTGCTTGCGATCGCGTCCTTCAGCGCTGCGGCGGTTCGCCGTTGACCGTCCGACCAGCCTTCTCCTGACAGATCGACATCGGTGCGCACGGGGATCGATCCGGTGATCTGCGAATACATGGTCTGGATCGCGGGATCCATGACGAGCTGGGCCATCAGGGCCTGACCGGCCTGAAGATCGGGCTCCTTGCGCTGCCAGAAGATGAAGGCGTCGGCATTCAACAGGAACACCGGCTTGCCGTTGTCGCTGGGGCCCGGCGCGATGGTGTAGTCGTCGAACTTGAAGCCGGCGTTTTTCAGCACGCCCTGCGCCCAACCGCCCATGATCATCATGCCCATGTCGCCGTCGACGAAACGCTTCAGATTGGTGGCATAGGGTTGGGCGCCGACATTGGGGTCACACCAGTCGGCGATCTTGCGCGTCTGTGCGAAGGCGGCCTTGATCTCGGGTCCCTCCAGCGCCTTCTTGTCGAGATTCATCATGGCGGCGCGGTATGCCGTGGGGCTGATGCCGGCGAGGGAGGCCTCGAATTTTTGCCCGTCATCGGGGCGGGTGCCGCCGTTGGCGAGGGGATAGGCCATTCCGGCCGACTTCATCTTATCGGCGAGTGCGTTGAAGTCCGTCCAGGTGACCGGGATTTTGTCGGCCTTGGCCTTGTCCATCCCGCGCTTGGAGAGGAACAGCATGTTGGTGCTGTAGATTTGCAACGGCAGTGCAATCCACTTGCCGCCCGGCTTGTGCAGTTTTGCAAGGTCGGGAGCGACGACCTTCTCATAGCCGGCGGCCGCGACAATGCTGTCGAGGTCGACCGTCGGGGCGATCTTCGACCAGGCCGCGATCTCGGGACCCTTGAGCTGCGAGCAGGCTGGCGGATCGCCGGCGATGATCTGGGCACGCAGCTTGTTCATCATCTCGGTGGTGAACCCGGGGACGGGCGAGTGCTGCCAGACGCCGCCCTTCTCCTCGAACTTCTTGCCGAGCGCGGTGATCGCAGCTCCATCGCTGCCTGCGGACCATTGCGAGATCGCGGTCAGGCGCGGCTTGACGGCACTTTGCGCGCGGGCAAAGACCGGCAGCGCGAGCGTGGCGGCAGATCCGGCGAGCAGACGGCGCCTCGTTGTCGTGATCGGCATGGCAGTTCCTCCCGGTGTGAACTTTTGGACGTGTTCATGCCGCGCGGCTTAGCGCATGTCAGGCCGCCTCCGTCGAGGCCGCGGGCATGCCGCCACGGCTGGCAAGGCAGAACGCGGCGAAGGCGAGGGCGGCCTGCGGATCGTTGCCGTTCGACGGCGGCACGAAAGCGAGCGACACCTGCGCATGCTTGCGGCCGCCGAGCAGGCTGGCATCGACGCCGTCGACGAGCGCTTTGCGATCGTCCTCCGCCAGGAGCGACGGCCAGCCGGAGACGGCGACGCCGTGGCCGGGTTTGACGTTCAGCGTGTTGCCGATCGAAAGACCAAGGCGATAGAGGCGATGGCGCAGCTCCTGCCGCACGCGCGCCGAGATCGGGATCACGCTCACCCAATCGCTGCCGGGCTGGAGCAGTTCCTGCTCGGTCACACCGAGGAGATCGGCAAGGGCAGGAAGCGAGGTATAGGCCTCGACGCAGCCATGATGACCGCAGCGGCAGCGTGGCCCGTCGGTGCCGAACACCATGTGGCCGAGCTCGACCGGTTGCAGCGCATCCGCCTCGTTCGGATCATCCATCCAGGCGCCCGCGACGCCCTGGCCGACGAAGACGAACAGGTGCGCGCCGCGGAACGGATAATTCTCCGTGCGGCAGCGATGAAAGGTGGCGTGCGCCACCACCGAATTGGTGAACTCGGCCGGGACGTCGGCGAACATCCCGCCGAGCATCTCGCTGATGCGTCCGACATCGCAGGGAATGATCGGATTGCCAAACTCGCTGAGGCGGCCGAGGCCTGGAATCGTGATGCCGATCTGCGCCAGCGTCATGCGGCGGCGGCGCGTCCAGTCGCGCAGCAGGGTCAGCGCTTCGCGAAACGCGCGGCCGACGGTCTCGACCGTCGGCTTTCTCGGCAGCGGCAGACGCTCGGTGTATTGCAGTTCGCCCGACAGGCCGCCAACGCCGACGCTGAGCGACTGGCTGTTCAGCTCGAGCGCCGCAAGCGCCACCGAGCCGTCCAGTGATACGAGCCCCGTTGGGCCGCCGACATAAGGAGCAGGGCGCCTGACTTCCTCGATCAGGCCCTCGGCCCTGAGGTCGAACAGGATGCGCGAGAGGCTTGCTTCCGACAGGCGTACGGCTTTCGCCAGCGGCGGCCGGAACGAGCCGCCCGACTGAAGCAGATGAGTCAAAATGGCAGCACGCGTCTGCCGCCGACTTCTCGGCTGCTCCGGCATTTCCATCCCTGTCGTCATTCTTACTTAGTGTAAGAATGCGCGCGGAGCATTTCGGCTGTCAAGCGATTGCGGGCACGGCGCATCGACTTGTTGTTGTGCGCGGCAGCACGAGGGAACGATATCTCTCAGGAGAGACGCGCGACGTCGACCAGGATCCGCTTGCGGTTGTCGGGATCGACCAGCACCGGCAGCTCGCAACCCGCGGCGGTGCGCAGGGCGCGGCGACTTGCGCTGCTGAACGACATGCGGGTGACCGCATCCCAGCCGGGGCCGCCGCGGGGATCGTTCACCCGGACGGTTATGTCCCACGTTCCTCCCGGTGCGCTGCTTGGTCCCGTCTCGCATGCGCTGATCACGGTCGCCGTGGTCGGGACCAGTCCGAGCGCAGCAGCGGCGCCCGAGAGCGCGATCTCCGTCTGCTGCGGCGTCAGGCCATTGACCAGCTCAGGCGATGTTGCGGCATGCTCCACTTCGCGCCAGAGGTGCGGAAATGCGCGATCCCTGCGCCCGGCCGGCAGTTGATCCCACGCGATCCGGAACCGGTGCGGATCGGCCAGGTCCACGGTGACGGGCAGCACCATCCCGGGACGCGGCCAGTGCCGCTTGGGAACATCATAGCCGCTGTACTGGACGGCCGTCGCCGCGAGGCGCTCCGCGGTGATCACCCCGTCGATGTCACATCGGGGACAAAGCACGATCTCGCCGGCCGCATCGGGGAATGGCGAGCAGGTCACGACCCGCAACCATCCGTCCACCGGGTTCGTGATCCGCATCCGTTTTCCCCGCGCTCTGCCTACGCTTGCGGTGTCATCGCAAACAAAAACGGCGCCATCGTGAGATGGCGCCGTTTCGAAAGCCGTATTGGCTCAAGACTTACTTGCGATCCTTGATCGCGACGTAATCGCGGCTGGTGACGCCAGTGTAGAGCTGGCGCGGACGGCCGATCTTCTGCTGCGGATCCTCGATCATCTCGCTCCACTGGCTGATCCAGCCGACGGTGCGGGCGACCGCGAACAGCACGGTGAACATCGAGACCGGG
>Ga0065165_1002745_pt1 | contig 14053 bp, 1 predicted proteins | sample AraplaMF_Cvi_mMF_FD_63813 | JGI IMG/M metagenome (GOLD analysis project Ga0065165, IMG submission 63813) | Arabidopsis root microbial communities from the University of North Carolina, USA - plate scrape MF_Cvi_mMF (version 2) (version 3) | ecosystem: Host-associated > Plants > Roots > Endosphere...
GAGGTATTTCTGACCACGACTGTCTTCGCGAACATCAACCACGGCTTCTTTTACCAGTGGGTGTTTTATTAATACATTCTCAATCTCGCCAAGTTCTACCCGGTACCCACGGATCTTTACCTGGTGATCTCGGCGTCCGAGAAATTCCATGTTCCAGTTTGCATCCATCCGGCCAAGGTCGCCGGTGCGGTACATACGGCCACCCAGCTCGGGGCGGAACGAATCCGGTTTGAAAGATGCGGCTGTTTTCTGCTCATCGTTGGCATACCCACGTGCCACGCCTACCCCACCGATGTATAACTCGCCGGCTACACCTCGCGGCACCGGAACGCCCGCATCGTTCAGAATATAAAAAAAGTTATTGGTGATCGGACGACCATAGGGTATGCTCACCCAGTCAGAGGATGGCGCTTCAACCGGATAGTAGTTCGACCACACGGTGCCTTCTGTTGCCCCCCCCAGGCTAATGACCTGTGTTTTCGGAAAATAATTCTTCAATCGGTCTGGCAGTGCCGAGGGAATCCAATCGCCGCTCATGAATATCACACGCATGGATGGAGCCGGTTCTACCGCAGCCCGCTGCTCTAATTCGCCAACCAGGTAGTTCATGGTAGTGGGAACGGAGTCCCAGAACGTGATCTGATACCGGTGGATCAAATCCCAGAGCTGCGTGGAATCCTGTACCTCTTCCGGGCGCGCAATGACAATGCTTCCGCCACTGCCTAACATACCGAAGATATCGTATACCGAAAGATCGAAACATACAGAGGTGATGAATAACAGCCGGTCGTTAACGCCTACGGCATATGTGCTGTTTACCCACTCTACCAGGTTTACAGCGGCATGATGCTCGATCATGACCCCTTTGGGCCGCCCGGTGGAACCCGAGGTATAGATGGTATACGCCAATGCACGGCTGTCTACACGGGGCGAAGGATTGACACGGGCGAAGGCACTCACATTGAGATCCATGCCAATACATTGAAATGATTCGCTCAGCGCGGTATGGGGCATGTCTGTCAATACCGTACGGGCTCCGGAGTTGGTCAGGATGTATTCCTGGCGGTCAAGGGGGTACTCCGGTTCGAGCGGCACATACGAGCACCCTGCTTTTAGTATCGCCAGTAACCCAACGATCATGTGGGGGCTGCGGCTGCACAGCAAGCCGACCGGAGTGTCTGCCGGAATATCCAATGCTGTGAGGTAGTGTGCCAATTGATTGGACCTTTCGTTCAGGTCTGCGTACGTCATGGTCTGATCGCCCTGAATAACGGCCGGCTGTGTCGGGAACCGCGCAGCGACGCGTTCAAACAGTTCATGCAACAGCAGCGTTGAGGAATAGGGACGCACCGTGTCGTTAAACCGATAGATCACTTCGTTATACTCGTTCGTCGAGAGCAAGGCGCACCGGCTCAGCGGATCTTCAATGCTTTCGGCCAGATATTCCAGAATTCGTTCATACATGACCAGACCGAACGTGATATCCGCTTTATCGAAATACGATGGTGCGTATTTAACCGAGGCCGACAGTATGTCTCCGGTTTTATCGACTTCCAGGTCGTACAACGTATTGGTCATTGTAGACCCGGCAAGGTCGGTAAAGGTAGACTCGTCTTCACTGGTCTTCAGCACACCATTGTCTACCCGGTCTTTTGTATTATAAAAGTCAGTATAGTTAAAGATGGTATCGAAAATCGGATTTCCGCCCGAGGTTCTTTCGCCTACAGCCCGGGCGATCTCGGTGAGGTGAATTTCATATTCCCTGACCTCGTTGAGGTATTGCTGCACTGCCCGGACCAGACTCAGGCCATCGGTAACCGATGTAAAGTCGATACGAACCGGAATGGTATTCAAAAAGCATCCCAGTATCTTATCGCCATCTTCGAGCGCCGGGCGCTCATGGGTTACAACACCCGAAACCACGTCTGCTTCATGACATACAATGTGCAGCAGATACAGGTGAGCGCTCAGGCAGAGCGCCTTGATCGATACACCGTAGGTTTCCGAAACCCCTCGAAGCCCGGCCAGGGTTTCGGGCTTCACCACCACGGCAACGCGATCCATACCATACCCCGTGCGCTTCCGCTTTCCCGAGTAGTTGAACGGGAGCTTACTGCGTGTATAACCGTTCAGGTATGTATTCCAGAATGTATCAATGTCCGGATGGTGCTGTTTTCCAATGCTAATGGCGCAGTAATCCCGATAGCTGTGCTTCATCGGCTCGAAGGCCACGGGTTGATCACTCAGCAACTGCGACAATTCCACATAAAACTGATGCTGGCTCCAGCCGTCCAGCATGGCATGGTGAAAATTCCAGATAATGAAATAGCGCTGCGCTGCTGTTTTATAAATATTCAGCCGCCATAAGAGACTGCCATTAAAATCCAATCTCACGGCCAGATCATCGACCAACGCCGATTCAATGAATGCGTGCTGGTGTTCTTCGCACAAGCCCGTGAGGTCATGATCGTATAGCGGCAGGTCGATGTTGTGAAGAACAAATTTCACAGGCTTTTCATACCGTCCTACATAGTATACCGACCTAAAGATGGAATGCCGCTGAATGAGATACGCCAGCGCGCTTTTGAATTTCGCATAGTCTTGTATATCCAGCAAAAAGGTGATCTGATCATAGTAAACGGGCTGATCGGCGTTTACCATGGACGAATAAATCATGCCCAGTTCGATATCGGTAACCGGATAAATGTCTTCAACATTTCCGGCCGTTGCATACGGATCGGTGGCACGAATGCCCTCGCGTATGGTTTCAATTTTATCCAGCCCGAGCGCATGGTAGGACTGCCTGGACCGTTGTTTTACTGCCCGGGTTGTCACGTCTGATAACTCGTGTACGGTCGGATTCTTAAACAAATCGCTGATCTCAAGATCGATCGAGAACTTCTGATTCAATGACCAGATCAGCTTTATCGCTTTCAATGAATCGCCTCCCAACTCGAAGAAGTTACTTTTACGCGCTACCGAAACCGGTCCGAGATTACTTTGCCAGAGTTCAACCATGTGGCGCTCCGTTTCCGTCAGGGTGTCGGCTTCCGTTTCGGTTGCCGTTATGCTGTCGGGACGCGGCAGATTGGCCCGGTCTATTTTGCCATTTGGGGTAAGCGGAAAGACATCGAGTTGAATACAATATGCCGGAACCATATAATCGGGCAACACCTGCTGCAGATCGTTTCGAAGTGTTGCCATGTTCAGCGTTTCATCGCCGGTAATATAGGCCACCAAGCTTTGTACGCCCGACGCATCGCGAAAACCGGTCACCATAACATCGCGTATGCCGTTCAGGCGTGCCATTACGTTTTCGATTTCATGCGGTTCGATCCGGAAGCCTCTGATCTTTAACTGGAAGTCTACTCTGCCCAGAAACGAGATCGTGCCGCTTTCATTCAACACGCCTTTGTCTCCGGTTCGATACAACTTCTGACCCGGCAAATATGGATGGTCTATAAATTTCTCTTCCGTCAGGTCCGGTCTGTTCAGGTAGCCGCGGGCCAGCCCGTCGCCCCCAACAACGATCTCGCCCGATACTCCTACCGGACATAACCTTAACCCAGGATTTAAAATCAATGCGGTACTGTTACTGATCGGTTTGCCCAGCGGTATATCACCCGATTCATAATCATGGTCAATACGATGGCAAATTGAAAACGTAGTGTTTTCGGTTGGCCCATATCCGTTTATAATCGTTAGATCCGGATACGTTTCTTTAACCTGCCGGATATGCCGCGGTGAGAGTTTATCACCACCCACGACAAGCGTTTTAAGGGGAGCGAACAGATCTACGTCTATATCGACCAGTTGATTAAACCACGACGACGTAAGCCACAAGGTATTGATCGCATGATCGGTGATATTCTTCCGGAAAGCTGCCGGATCAAGCAACTGCTGCTGCGATACGACACACAACAATCCGCCGTTCAGCAGTGTGCCCCAGATCTCGAACGTCGTTGCATCGAACGACAACGCGCCGGTCATCATAACTCTGACAGCGGGTGTAAACTGAACGTAGTTGGTATCTCTAACGAGGCGAACAATACTCCGGTGCTCTACCATTACGCCTTTCGGGTTACCAGTAGAGCCCGATGTATACAGAATATACGCCAGATCGGACGATTGCCCCCCGGGTAAACGACACAAATCATCATCCACATCCAGGGTCGGCTCAATGTCCAGCGCCATGATCCGCGTGTTGGTGTATTCGAGTTGGCTCAACTGATCCGACGTTGTTATCAACAGAGCCGGGTCAATGTCGGCGAGTAACCAGTTTTTACGCGATGCCGGAAAGTTTATATCGACCGGCACGTATGCACCACCGGCCTTCAGCACCGCGATCATGACCACGATCACCTCGTCAGACCTGTCCAACATTACGGCAACATGTTTTGTCGATGATGCTGCGAGCACACCCACTATACCCGGCACGAACCGGTTTGCCCTTTCGTCGAGTGTTTTATAATCAAGCTTTACGCCGTTGTATACCAGGGCCGGAGCATCCGGTGTACGAGCTACCTGCTCTTCAAAAAGCGCATGCACGGTTTTATGTTTCGGGTATGGCGTTTGCGTGTTGTTGAACGTATGCAATAGATCATACTCTTCATCAGCCGTGAGCGCCGACGTATTCATTACGACCTGCTTAGCATGATATAACAGATCGGTAAGGGATTTCAAAAAATGATTTGCCAAACGGGTTATAAATGCACGGCTAAAAACTGTCGGCTGGTAATGCAATACGAGGGTAAACCCGTCCCGCTCTGGGACACCGGTCATTAAAAGCGTCGCATCCGTCAGCGTGTTACGCTCGTGGCAGCCTCTATGCAAGAGCATGATATCGGTTGGGGCATTCTCAGACTGCCACCCGCCATAGCGCAACGCGTCTGCCAATTGCTTTCGCTGCGCATCAACAACGTCTCCATAGGTATCTACGGTTGTGTTATCCATAACGAAGAAACAAACATCATTACGAGTGTCGGCATCGCCGTTAAACGCAAAGGTTGAAAGAAGGCTCTGTTTATAGCCATACCGGGCAAATAGCGCAGCACCGGCCGTTAGCAACAGCAGAAATTCACTCTGCGCATTTCCACCGCCTGCTTGCTGAAACCTTTCGTACAACGCCGGAGCAAGGCTGATCTCGATACGCTCCGGAGACAGGCATAGACCCGTTGTTTTAAATTCGTTTTGAAAAAGCTCGTCCTGGCGGAGCAACGCATACTTCTCTATCCAATATTCATTGGCTATTTGCTTCTGTAAGCTCATACGATAAACTTGATTAAAGATTGAGATAAATGCCGGGAGTCGTGACCGGCGTCATGAACTTGCTTTCAACCTCGTTATTGATTTCTACAAGCTGCAAGTCGGGCTTTTCAACAAGAAGCTCTACCAACGCTTCGTAACGTTTTAGCATGAGCGCGATCCGGTCGCCACTGAACAGGTCCGGTTTGTATAACAACGAAAGCGACAGCCCCCCGTCAATTTGCTGAAAGGAGAATGTCAGATCATATTCCACAGTAGACACCCCGGTATTGAGGTGCGACATGCTTACATTTCTGAATGCCTGAGTTTCCGCCTCTCCCGCCGTTTCAAAATTCTGCAATACGATCAACACATCGAACAGCGGGTGGCGCGCCGGATCTTTCCGGATGTTAAGGTCTTCAACCAATTTATCAAACGGATAGAGCTGATGGGCAAGACCATTCAAAACAGTTTTATGAACCCTGGCCAGAACATCGTGCAGCGTGTCGGACGGTAACATTTCGGTTTTAAGTGCCAGCAGGTTTACATACATGCCGATTTGGTTTTCAAGCTCGGGTTGAACCCTTCCGGCTACCGATGTACCCACTACGATATTCCGTTCTGCCGTGTAGAGGTATAACAGAGCTTTCAATGCACTGAGCAAAGCGGCAAATACACTTACCGATTGCCCCGAGCAAAGCGTATTCAACTGGCGGATAAATCCGGGATCAAAAAACGTCGAAACCGATTTTGCCCGTAACTGTTTGGTATTGCCGCGTGTGCCATCGATGGGAAGCTGTAACGAGGGTACACCCGATTCAAACTGACGAAGCCAGTAGTTCTTCAGCTTCAGCAAATACTCGCCTTTCAGAATGGTATTACACCAGGCAGCATAGTCGCGGTATTGCACGGGCAATGGCGCCGGTGTGAACGGAACGTTGTATGCAAACTGTTCATACCATCCGGCCAGCTCTTCAAAAAAGATTTTCTGCGACCAGCCGTCAAAAATGATGTGGTGGAAACAGATCAGTATTCTATGATGGTCGGGAGCCAGCGTTGCTATGTGTATTCTCCATAACGGCGCTCTGTCCAACTTGAACGGCTGCGCGGAGAGGGTGGCAAACAACGCCTCGGTCATGGCAATTCCGTTCGGATGATTCGAAAAATCGCTGATGGCCACCCCCTCTACCGATGCTTCGACATTCACCTTCTGCCGCACCTCGTCATGCTCGACTATAAAAGACGTACGCAACGCTTCATGTCTATTCACAATCTTGCGAACAGCCTGTTTGAAAGCGTCCAGGTGTAGCGTACCCTGTAGCGAAAAGGCATCCTGTATATGGTGAATGACCTCGCTTTTATACAGCTGGTTTGTGATCCACAAGCGCTTCTGGGCGTTGGACGTTTCGTACGACACCTGCTCAACACAGGGAACCAACGGCGGAAATTCTGACTTTACAGCCCTGTTAATCTCAACACAAAGCGTTTCGATTGTTGGGCTGGCAAACAACACCTTCAGATCCAGCTGCACCTCGTACTGCTTATTTATCCGGCTGATAACCCGGGCGCCTTTCAATGAATGCCCGCCAATATCAAAAAAGTTATCGGAGATACCAAGATCGTCTTTTTGAAGAACATCGGCCCAGATGCGCGAAACCGCTTCCTGTAATGTATCTTTTTCCGGAAGAACTTTTGAGCTTTTAACCTGGCTGTTTTCAAACCATGCCATCAATCGCTTTCGGTCCAGCTTGCCGTTTTCGGTAAGCGGAAACTCGTCGACGTAGCAGAAGTACGCCGGAATGGCGTGTACCGGCAGGTGAAGAGCCAGGATTTCCTTTAGGGTAGCGAATGCGATTCTTTCGGTTATACTAACAAATGCGACCAGGGCGGTGCTGCCATCGGGTTCCTTTACCGGCATAACCATAGCCCCGATGATTACATTGATGGCATGCAAGGCATGCTCGATTTCCCGGAGCTCAATTCGAAAACCGCGTATTTTTATCTGATTGTCCTGTCTGCCGATTACTTCAAGTATTCCATCCTCATGCCACCGCCCCATGTCACCGCTTTTATATAACGTGCCGCCGGCTGCAAATGGATTGGGAATGAAACGTGTGGCGGTAAGGTCGGGTTTGTTCAGGTAGCCGGCTGCCACGCCGCTGCCGCCCACATAGATCTCTCCTATCACGCCGAGCGGTACCGGCCGGAGATATTCATTCAATACATATACTGAGGTTTCAGGCAGCGGCCTACCTACCCGGTTTACGGCCTCTTCGCGCAGAATATCGTCACGTGTAATTTCATAGTAGGTTACATGTACCGTAGTTTCGGTTATACCATACATGTTTATCAGCTTGATCGCTTCGAGCGGGTACACCGAGATCCACTGTCTGAAGAGCGTAGGGTTGACAATATCGCCACCAAAGATCACCATCCTCAGGTGCTCGCTCAGGGCAGTATCGTTTGCATCAAGAATCTCTGCTGCCAGGTAATTAAAGGCCAGCGGCGTCTGGTTCAGTACGGTTACGCGGTGCTTCCGGATAAGACGGGCCAACGCGCGAACATTCTTAACGTCGTCACGGTCGGGAACTATAAGTTTGCCACCATAGAGTAACGCCCCGTACATTTCCCATACCGAAAAATCAAAACTATAGTTGTGCGCCATGATCCACGTATCTGCTGATGAGAACGAGAAGTTATTCCGGTCATTGATCATCAGGCGTACTACATTGGTATGGGTTATCCTGCACCCCTTGGGCATCCCCGTGGAGCCGGAGGTATAGATAATATAGGCTATATCGTTAGGCTTTGATAACGATACGTTCTGTTCGGCAAAACCGTTGTACAATGCCCTGCGGTCGTATTGCATTTTGTTCCGGGGTGGCCGGGCGGGTGTTGTAGCATTTCTTCCGGCAACGGTTAGTAATGCATCGTAGCGGTACCGCGTAAGCTCATTTTCGAGCGTGCCCAGTTTGTCGGAGAAGACAACCGATTCAATCTGCGGAAACTGCCAGCACAAATCTTCCAGAAAGCTCCGGGAGAGGAACAATTCGTTCGACCAGTCGGTCTTTGTTTTATATCCCGCCGCAGCATGCTCACGAGCAAACTCCTCCAGCGATGCAACCAATGCGTCTTTACGATCCAGATCCTGAATGTCGCCGAGAAAAAGTATACCGCCCGGATTCATCTTCCTAAGTGCGCTGGCAAGCACACGCCGAAGGTAATTGTGACCGTTGAAGCATTGGATAACGCTGTTCAGAATAACCACATCAAACGTCTGCCCTTCCAGGGTATCGATTTGATCCGCTTCCAGGTGAAACAGCGTTACATTATTCAGTTGTTTCTCGTTCACCTTCTGCTGTGTCCATTGAAGGATGCGTGCAGAAAGATCTGTTCCATAATACGCACGAACCTCCGGGGCGATCCGAAACATACTGATGCCGGTAGAGCAGCCTATCTCCAGTACGGTAGTTTCGGAGGTGAGATAAGGTTTAAGCTTGCTATAAATATTCTTAGCGTACTCGTCCATCTCTCCGCGGGTAAAGTCCAGGCCGGTGTAACTTGATCGCCACGCGCCGCCGGAAATATCGTCGCTTGCCGACTCGCCCACATGGTTCCAGAACTCGACTTGAGCCAGGTCTCCCTGCCGTTCCTGCTCAGCATACGTATCATCGGTATCGATGCATAGAAAGCTCTGTAAGCGCTTGCATTCCCATTGCAACCGGTTGAGCGTTTTTATGAATTGCTTCTGCCCGAGTATCACGGGAGCCCCGCTATCGTTCAGCAAGTATTTGATCCGTTCATACGGCAAATCGGGGTCTATCGGCAGGTAGGCACACCCGGCCTTGAGAATACCGATCATAACAACAACGATATCCGCCGAGTTACGCAGCAGCATCGGAACAACCGCGTTTGTTGTGGTGTGGTTCTTCAGGAATGCGGCAATCCGGTTAGCGCCGGCCGCCAGCTCGCGATACGTAAACCGTTGGTCGTTGTATTGAACGGCAACATGATCCGGGTACCGGGCAGCCTGCTCGTCAAAAAGCTGGTCTATCGTTTTATCGACCGGGTAATCCGCTGCTGTATCATTGAATTGCAATACAATCCGGTTCAACTCCTGTTCGGAGTCGAATAAATTAATATCAGAAATTTTCATGTTCGTGATTAAAGACTCCTGAGGATTTGTTGCACGATTGTACGATAAAACGTTAAATACTTCGCGGCGGTCTGCTTGCTGAACTTGCCGGCATCATACTCAAGAGTCAGATAGATTTTGCCGTTCATCTGGGCGGCATACAACAGCAGATCAAACTTGGCTGTGGGGCTAAGCTGCAGATTTTCCGGTGTTCGTACATTCAGCGCGTGCTCAGCTACCAGCTCGGTCCGATCGTCCGTTTGCTCGATGATCCGGTAGTAATTCAGATCATACAGGTTGAGGAACGAGAATACTATGTTTACAGCCGGTTGGCTTTCGCCGTTAGCCTGACGTACTTTTTCAACGAACAGATCGTAGGGATAGTCCTGGTGATCGAAGGCCTCCACCAGGTTATCGTGCTGAACGGCCAGCAACTCAGAAATAGAGTAATCACACGAAAAATCGGTGCGTAACATCAGGAGGTTTGCAAAGAAACCGGCAATATTCTCACACTCTTTCCGGTCACGATTGGCCGAGCTGATAGCGATCACCACTTCATTCTGCCCCGTAAGCTGGCGCAGCAGAATATTAAAGGAAGTGAACAACAGATTTGCAGCGGTAGTGCCATACTTCAGCGCGGCCTGTCCGATCGCGGCAGACACCTCGGGCTCGATTACACTCTGCACCCGGTCGGCGTTACCTAATACGCCTTTTATGCCGGCGGTATCCTTCGGTAGCTCTACCCGGGTATACGGGCTTGAGAATTTCGTCATCCAATACTTTTCAGAATCACTTTGCGCGATCATACGATTCTGCCAGGCCGCGTAGTCTTTGTACTGAACGGCAAGGGGCGCAAGCGGAGTATCTTTACCGCGTGCAAAGGCATTGTATAGTAAGCCCGCCTCGTGTAACAACAGCCCCATGGACCAACCATCGGAAATAATATGGTGAAGGTTGAATATTAGCAGGTGCGCGCCCGGCCGTACGCTATACAACGCTGCACGGATCAGGGGGCCCTTCTCCAGGTCGAAATTGAACTTCGATTCTTCTGTCACCAGCAGCTTTATCATCAATGACACATCCGGATGTTCTGCGATCGACCCCTTCACAATACGAATCCCTAATTCTTCCGCAGTATGAATACGTTGTCTGATTTCGCCGTCCTTCAGGCAGAAGGTTGTACGCAGAGTTTCATGCCGGCGCACGAGTTCATCAAACACCTTTTCGAAAACATCGGCCTCCAGGTTTTCCAATATATAGGCGGTTGTCATGTTATACACCGGATTTCCTTTCTCCAGCTGATCTACCAACCAGAGCCGCTTCTGCGCATGCGACACCTCGTAGTCAATCGCCGACGGAAGCGGTGTAATGGTATCAATACGTTCTCTGCCTTGCGAATCGACAATTGCGGCCAGTTGCCGGATGGTTGGATTCAGGAATATCGTTTTGATAGCGATCTTTACCTGAAGCGCGTTATAGAGGGCTGCTACAAATTGCGTTGCCTTCAAAGAATGACCGCCGATCTCGAAAAAATTATCGGATAGTCTGATCCTGTCGTGATGGAGTATGTTCTTCCAGATCGACAATAACACACCTTCCGTTTCGGTTTTCACGGCGTATGCTTCCTCATCGTCGGCTTGCGCGGTTACGGGTGGTAGCGCACCCCGGTCTACTTTTTTATTCGCCGTTAGGGGAAATGCATCCATTAACACCACGTGCGATGGAATCATGTAACCTGGCAAATGCATTCTCAGTTGTTCGCGTATCTCCTGCTCTGTCATTCTTCCAATCGCATAGGCAACCAGCTCTTTGCTACCGGCATGATCGCTAACGAGCACCAATGCATCGTCGATACCGGGCAGTGATTTGATCCGGTTTTCTATTTCAGTGATCTCGATACGCTGCCCACGGATCTTTACCTGGAAGTCGGTCCTTCCAAAAAATTCAATTTGCCCGTCGGTATTCCATCGGCCAAGATCGCCGGTACGGTATAAACGGCCGGGGCCAAAAGGATTATCGATAAACTTACCGGCGGTCGCTTCGGCATTCGCGCTGTACCCACGCGCCAGACCATCGCCACCAACATATATTTCGCCCTTTACTCCTGCCGGTACAATACGATGGTGCTCGTCCAGAATATAGGCAGACGAATTCGCGATCGGTACTCCCAGAGGAATTGGCCCTGCGAATATGCGATCTATTGAATAGCAGATGGAAAACGTTGTATTCTCGGTTGGTCCATAGCCGTTGATAATCTTCAGCCCTGCGCATGCCCGGCGTACGGTGTTTACGTGTTTGGGAGAAAGAGCCTCTCCCCCAACGATCAGCGTTTTAAGGGACGAAAACATGCCGGCATTAAGATCAGCCAACGCGTTGAACCACGACGATGTAAGCCAGAGCGTATTGATGGCCCGGTCTGCGATTTCCTGCTTCAGCACGATCGGGTCAAGGAGCTGCTCCTTTTCCAGCATGTGCAGTTCACCGCCGTTCAACAACATGCCCCATACCTCGAATGTGGTCGCGTCGAAGCTGAAGCTGCCCGTATGCAGAAGCTTGCTGGCGGGCGACAACGTTATATAGTTCGTGTCCTTTACCAGCCTCACAATACTACGGTGCTCAATCATAACACCCTTTGGAGTTCCCGTAGATCCCGACGTATACATGCTATACGCCAGATCATGGTCGGTGTTTACCAACGGTGGGTTTTCGACTGAGCATGAACCGATTGCCCCGGCCTGGGTTTGCAGATCAAGAACCGTAAAAGCATCACGATCAGCCTGTTTGTTCCACGCGCCGTCGGTCAGCACGGCTACAGCCTGTGATTCGTTCAGAATCTGTCGTTGCCGGTCCAGCGGATCTGACAATTCCAGCGGCAGATACGCCGCGCCTGCTTTCAGAATACCCAGCATGGAAACGATACGAAGCTGAAGATCGCTAACGGCTATGGCTACCGTGGTGTCAGGCGCTACCGTGGTATTTTCCTTCAGAAAATGCGCCAACTGGTTAGCCTGCACATTCAGCATTTCGTACGTTAACACCTCAGCCGTACGCAGTGCGACGCGCTTGGGCGTTAAAGCAACCTGCTGTTCAAAAAGCGCCGGCAATGCCATTTTAGGATATTGTGTTACCGGGCCACACGACGCACGTAAACGTTGCTCCAGTTCTTCCTGGCCCAGCATGGTGATATCCGGAATGGATACTGTAGGCCGGTCAAGAACACACTGGATAAGGTTGCTCAGGTGTGTGCCCATCAACGTTATAGTTTCCCGCCAGAACAGGTCTGTATTGTATTCAAGGGTGATAAATACCCCTTCGTTGGATTCTTTGAATATAAACGTTATGTCGAACTTGCTGATAACACGTTCTGAATCGACGCTCTTTATCCGTGCGCTGCCCAGCCGCTCGGGGAGCGGTGTGTCGTACGCGCTGTTCTGCAATACAACCATTACATCGAACAACGGCGACCGGCTCAAATCGCGTGATATGGGTAACTCATCGACCAGCCGGTCGAAGGGATATTCCTGGTGACGGAATCCTTCCAGCGCAGCGGTCTGTACGGCCCACAGGAATTCTTCAAAGGTTTCCATACCCGAGAACGATGTGCGTATCGGTAGGGTATTGATGTAATAGCCTACCTGGTGTTCCAGGTCAGGGTGCTCACGGCCCGCTACCGGCACACCGGTAATGTTATCGCGTTGTCCGGAGTATTTGTACAGCAACAGTTTTACGGCCGTTAGCGCGAACATAAAGACACTGGTGCTGCGCTGCCTACAAAACTCGTTCAGCCGCGCCGTAGTGTCTGCGTCTATCAGCACATTTACCTGTGCTCCATTATAGGTCTTAACAGTAGGCCGTGCCGATTTCCAGGGAAGTTCCAAAACAGGAACCTCATCCTGAAATTTGCTTACCCAATACTGCTGCAAGGCTATGAGCCTGTCGCCGGAAAGTTTTTCATTCGACCACGCGGCGTAATCTTTATAGTGAATGGTTAACGGAACAAACGACGGTGGTTGATTTCTCTCCAGCGCCTCGTATACGTGGACAAATTCCCGTATCAGAATTTCTAACGACCATCCATCGGAAATGATGTGATGCATGGCAACCAATAGAACGTGGTCTTCTTTGCCAAGCGTTATCAACTGCACGATCAGGACCGGGCCATGGACAAGATCGAACACATAGTTATTGCTCTGATTTATCAATGTCTGCAACTGACTGTCCTGGTCTGCCACGTCACTCAGATCGACCCTCGTTACGGCAAAACCGCTCCGCGCCGGTCCGTGCACTTTCTGACGCAGCTCGCCATGGGCCGTAAAGAATGTTGTACGCAGACTTTCATGACGCGCTACCAAAACCTGAAATGCCTGCTCCAATACCGCGCTATTCAATGCACCGCTTAACCGGTAGCAACCGGGAATGTTATATGCTCTGCTTCCCTCTTCAAATTGAGACAGAATCCACAACCGTCGCTGCGCATGCGACAACGCATAGTCGGCCTGCTCCGGAACCGCCAGGATTGGTTGGTACGCGCTGCCTTCATTGTGCCCGATCAAATCTGCCTGCTGCTCGATCGTAGGATGTGTAAACAGGCTGCGCAGCGAGACCTTTACCTGAAGCTGACGCGATACCTGGCTCACGACGCGCGTAGCCTTTAACGAATGACCGCCCAGATCG
>Ga0065165_1002748_pt1 | contig 14018 bp, 11 predicted proteins | sample AraplaMF_Cvi_mMF_FD_63813 | JGI IMG/M metagenome (GOLD analysis project Ga0065165, IMG submission 63813) | Arabidopsis root microbial communities from the University of North Carolina, USA - plate scrape MF_Cvi_mMF (version 2) (version 3) | ecosystem: Host-associated > Plants > Roots >...
GAAGCCGAACGCCTGCTCGCCCATCCGCTGCTGCGGCAGGCGCGCGAACGCGGCCTGATCGAACCACTGGGTCCATTGGGCATGGCGCTGCAGCCGACCTCGTCGGTGCGCACCATGTACCACGCGGAGCTCGACTACTTCCTCAAGATGTCGATCCACGTGCGCCTCACCAACTGCGTGCGCAAGAACGCCTGGTACGAACTGGAAAGCGCGGTGGCGATGACCGCGCTGCTGGAACCGGCATGGCGCGACGTGGGCGAGCGCGTGCCGGGCTTCGGCGTGATGCTGGAGCCGGCGGCGACCACGCTGGACTTCAGCGCGCTGGGCGGCGACGCCGAGGCGCACCGCGAGCTGGCCGAGAGCTTCGGCATCCTCTATCGCGACAATCCCGCCGCCCTGGTACGCGAGCGCTACCACCCGCAGGTGGCCGGCGCACTGTTCGCCACCGACCGCCACGGCGCCAGCATATGCAAGGCGATGCTGCGCCCGTCCGCTTCTGCCGCCGGCTATGCGCGCACCGCCATCGCCTGGTTCGAAGCCTATGCCGGCCTGCTGCTGGACGGCGTGTGGCTGGCCTTCTTCAAGCACGGCATCGTGCTCGAACCGCATCTGCAGAACACCGTGATCGGCTTCGACCGCGGCATGCCGGCGCGCCTCTGGATACGCGACCTGGAAGGCACCAAGCTGGTGCGCGAACGCTGGCCGGAAGCATCGCTGGCCGGCTTGTCGGAACGCGCGCGGCAGTCCGTGCATTACGGCCAGGAGCTAGGCTGGAAGCGCGTTGTCTACTGCGCCCTGGTCAACAACCTGGCCGAGGCGATCTTCCACCTGGCCGACGGCGACAGCGCACTCGAAGAGCGGCTATGGTCGTGCATCGGCGCCATCGCGCAGCGCTGGCAGGAACGCCACGGCGCGCAGCCGCTGCTGCAAGGCCTGCTCGAAGGCGCGGCCCTGCCCAGCAAGAACAACCTGCGCACGCGCCTGTTCAAGCGCGCCGACCGCGACTCCGACTACACCTATCTGCCCAATCCGATCAGCCCGCCGGCCGCCGCGCGCCAGGTGGCTTGAATCCCGCTTCGACCAGGTATCCACGCATGACCCTGCATTGCCCACCCGAACGCATCGAAGCGCAGATCGCCCAATGGCGCACCGAATCGCCCGAACCGATCTGCGCCTACCTCTACGACCTGCAGGCGCTGCAGCAGCACGTGCGCTGGATGCGCGAAGCCCTGCCCGACGGCTGCGAGCTGTACTACGCCGCCAAGGCCAACCCGGAGGCGCCGGTGCTGCAGACGGTGGCGCCGTGGGTGGACGGCTTCGAAGCGGCCTCCGGCGGCGAGCTGCGCTGGCTGCACCAGCAGCAGGCGGATCATCCCCTGCTGTTCGGCGGCCCCGGCAAGCTGGACAGCGAACTGGCCCTCGCGGCATCGCTGCCCTGCTGCACGCTGCATGTGGAAAGCCTGGGCGAACTGGCCCGCCTCGCGTCCATCGCCGAGCGCGGCGGCAGGCCGGTGCCGATCTTCCTGCGCATGAATATCGCCGTGCCCGGCGTCGGCGACACGCGCCTGATGATGGGCGGCAAGCCCACGCCGTTCGGCATGGACGAGCAGGATCTGCCGCAGGCGGTGGCGATCCTGCGCGAGCATCCCGCGCTGCGGCTGGAAGGCTTCCATTTCCATCTGATGTCGCACCAGAAGGACGCGCTGATGCAGCTCGCCCTGGTGCGCGCCTATCTCGATATCGCGCAGCGCTGGAAAGCCGCCTACGGGCTCGATATCGGCACGGTCAATGCCGGCGGCGGCTTCGGCGTCGACTACGCCGAACCCTCGGCATCCTTCGACTGGCTGCGGTTCTGCACCGGCCTGCGCGAGGTGCTGCGCCAACATGCGCATGGCCTGAAGCTGCGCTTCGAACCGGGCCGCTACGTCAGCGTCGCCTGCGGCTGGTATGCGATGGAAGTCATCGACATCAAGCGCAGCCACGGCGAGTACTTCGCCGTGGCGCGCGGCGGCACCCATCATTTCCGCACGCCGCCGGCGCAGGGCCACGACCATCCGTTCCGCATCCTGCGCGGCCAGCGCGCCGCGGCCATCGAGAACGAACGCGTCACCCTGGTCGGCCAGCTGTGCACGCCCAAGGACGTCCTGGCGCGTGCACAGCCGGTGGAGGCCCTGGCCATCGGCGATTGCCTGCTGTTTCCGCTGGCCGGCGCTTATGCCTGGAATATCTCGCACCAGAACTTCTTGATGCATCCGGCGCCGCGCATGGCGTTTCTCGAGGCACGGACGGCGCTGCACGCCGCCAACGCCGCCTGACGGAGCGGACAAGGCGCTACGCCTTCGCCGGCGGGCCGAACCAGGTGGCGAGCGCATCGGCCAGTCCGCTGTCGCCACCGTCGCCGACCCAGGCCACGTAGCCGTCGGGACGGATCAGCACCGCGGAAGGCGCCTCGACGCGGCCCAGCACGGGGAGTTCCCACGGACCTTCGCAACCCGCATCGACGCGGCGCAGGCGATCGGCCCACGGCGCGATCGCCGCATCGAGCACCCCGCGCGCGCCGAGGTTGAGCAGCAGCGGACGCGCTTCGTGCAGCAGGCTGTAGACCCGCAACGGGCCACCGGCGGTGAGCAGATCCAGGTCGGGCATGCGCCGCCCCAGCAGCGGATGCCCTTCGCCGAGGTCGTAGCGGATGCCCAGTCCGATCACCTCCGCCGCCATGCGCTTGCGCGGTTCGTCCATGGCGAGGAACTCGGTGAGGTATTCGTCCAGCGCCAGGCTGCGCTCGTCCCTGCGCTGCAGCGCGACGTGGGCCATGGTGTTGCGCAGTACGCGCGCGGCGACCGGGTGGCGTTCGGCCTGATAGGTATCGAGCAGGCTGTCCGGCGCGGTGCCCTTGATCACCTGCGCCAGCTTCCAGCCGAGATTGGCCGCATCCTGCACGCCCAGGTTGAGCCCCTGCCCGCCCATCGGCGGATGCACGTGCGCGGCGTCGCCGGCCAGCAGCACGCGCCGCTCGCGATACGCCGCGGCCTGGCGGCTGAGATCGGTGAAGCGCGAAACCCAGCTGGCGTCGTGGATGCCGAAGTCGGTGCCGTACACGGTGGCCAGGGCCGCGCCGACTTCCTGCACCGTGGGATCGCCGGCCGAGCTCAGCCGCGCTTCGGTCAGCACGATGCGTGCGCGGCCGTCCTCGGCCTTGCCGATGGCGTGGGTGCCGATCGCATCGTGGCGGAAACCCCAGGCGGGCTCCTCGCGCATCGAGGCCTCGGCGATCAGCCAGCTCTTGGTGGCGTCCCAGCCGTCGAATGCGATGCCGGCCGTCTTGCGCACGATGCTGCGGCCGCCATCGCAACCGACCAGGTACGAAGCGCGCAGCGAGCCGCCACCGGCCAGCGCGACACTGACGCCGCGCTCGTCCTGCGCGAAGCCAGCCACCTCGCGCTCGCGATGGAACGTCACCGGCAGCGCGGCGACCCAGCTCGCCATGATGCGCTCGATATGCTTCTGCCACAGCCCCAGCGTGTAGTTGTGCCGCGTGGGAAAGTCGCTGATATCCAGCGCCACGTGGAAATACGCATGCGGATGCGGTGTCCCTTCCGCGATGAACCAGTCGGCGATGCCGCGCTGGTCGAACACTTCCAGCGTGCGCGCATGCAGGCCGCCCGCGCGCGAACCGGGCACATCCTGGTTGGCGCGCTTCTCGACGATCGCCACGTCGATGCCCGCCAGGGCCAGTTCACCGGCCAGCATCAAACCCGTCGGACCACCGCCGACGATCACCACATCGTGCTCTGCCATCGCATCGCTCCCAAGGCTGTCGATACCGACAAGGCCGGCGATGCTGCGCCTGCCCCCCGGCCTTACGGCAAGCCCGGGGGTGCGCTATACTCTGGAAGCGGCGGGGAATAGCGATATTCCCCGCTTTTTTTATGCCTGCGCGCCGGCGGCGAACACCGCCACGCCGAACTCGTCGATGATTCTCTGGCTCAGGTCGGTGTTGTTGAGCAGCACCAGGGTGGCCTGGCCGTCGAGCCGGTGCGCCAGCAGCGAGCGGTAGCCGTCGGTGCGCCCCGTCTCCCACGCAAATGCCCGTGCCGCGCCATCGGCCTGCACGTCCTTGACGCGGCCGCCCAGCGCATACGATTCCGCCGGCACCAGGATCGTGCTCAGCGCCTTGCGCGAAGCCTCGCTCAGCAGCGAACCGCCATAAACACCCTCGGCCGCGCGCACGAGATCGGCCGCCGTGCCGCAATAGCCGCCCGACGCCACCATGTACACCAGCTGCGGATTCATCTTGCGCACCGGCGGCTCGATCGTGGCGTAGCCGACGGCGACCTGGGCGCGCGCCGCGTCGGTGTAGCGCGGCAGCACGTGCTTGAGTCCCAGCGGCGCGAGCACGAGCGCATCGATGGCCTGCGCGAAATCCTGGCCGGTGACGTGTTCGACGATGCCCTTGACCAGGATCCAGTTGGTCAGGTCGTACGAGAACCGGCTGCCCGGCTCGAACGCCAGGTCGCCGGAACAGAACGCCTCGATCGCCTCGCCCGTGGTGTAGGGCTTGGTCCATATCGCCGGATCGGCCTTGACCCGCGGCGAAAACCCATTGGGAATGCCGCTGCAATTGGACAGCAGGTGCTTGAGCTTCACCTTGGCGCCGTTGTCGGCGCGGTAGCCGTCCAGGTAGTCGCCGATGGATCCGTCGAGCGCCAGCTTGCCCTGCTCGACCAGCCGCAAGACGGCCACCGAGACGAACCACTTGCTGATCGAGGCCAGGGGATAGAGCGTGTCGACCGTGGCGCGGCGCCCCGTTTCCACATCGGCCATGCCGAACGCTTCGGACAACACCACCCGCTGCCCGCGTACCAGATGGATGACGCCGTGAAAGCCGTTCGCCTCGACGAAATCGTCGACGACCGCCCTCACACTCTTGCCCGCGCCCTTGTCCGCCCCGGCTTCCGCCGCCAGCAGCGAAGGCGCCAGCCATGCGCCGGCGAGCGCGCCCGCCACGCCTTGTACGAAACGACGCCTGCTCGCCATGCACCCACCTCCGCCTGGAGTGCGCGGCGCGCACTTGCCAGCCCCGACTTATCGGCGCAAGGCAGGCGAGGCGATAAGTGCCGGAAGTTGGCCCGCGTTGTTTACGGCTGGCGGCCGAAGCGGTATTGCGCGATCAGCCAGAGCTTGCGCTCGTCCACGCCATAGCCGCGTGCGCGGTAGTCGCCATACTGCATTTCCAGCGTCACGCCGCTGCCCACGTCGAACAGCACGCCGGCATCGAACTCGTTGCCCAGCGCCGGTCCGCCCAGCACCGGGGTGAAGTGGCGATAGACCACCTGCCAGCTCGCCTTGCGCGCGAGCGGCAGGCTACCGAACGCGCCCGCGTAGCGGTCGCGCAATCCCGCCACCGGAATACGGAAGGCGCCCACCCAGCCATTGAACGCGCGCGCCGCGCCATAGGCCACGTTGAGCGGCGTGCGGCCATTGCCGTCCAGGCGCTCCTCGCCGGCCTTGAGCGAGAACGGCGCGTAGCCGTAGCTCACTTCGGCCAGGTGGTAGCCCAGGCTGAACTGCGCGGGGTTGTTGCCGTAGTCGTGCTGGCGGGCCACGTCGGCGATCCAGCCGAGGCTGGCGCCCTCGGGCCCGAGCTTGCGCGTACCGCTCCAGCGCAGGCCCAGCGTGCGCACCGAATTGACCGGCCGCGTGCTGTTGCGGATGAAATAGCCGTAGGCAGTGAGCTTGCCCAGCGGCAATGCCTGATCCAGGTGCAGCAGATGCGCGCTGAGTTTCCAGCGGCGCTGCTGGCGGTCGGGGAAATCCTCGCCCACCGTGCGGTTGACCTGGTCCAGCCAGTGGTAGCGCAGTTCCGCGCCGTCCCACGCCTTCCAGGCCACGCCCACGCCGTCGAAGGACTGCGAGGTCTGCCGCCAGCCGTTGCTGCTGATGAAGCGGCCGCCGTCCATCACCACGTACTGGCGGCCGACGCGCACGCGCACGTCGTCGTTGCGATATTCCAGCCAGGCATTGGTGAGGCCGGTCGATTTCGGATCGGCCTCGACGGGATACGGCAGGCGGCGGCCGGAGGTGTCGTCGTACTGGCGCCCGAACAGCGAGCGCACCGCGATGCCCTCGGCATAGGCGCTCCAGCCGTTGCCCAGCGCCCAGCGATAGCCGAACTGCAGGCGCACCGTATTGGCATGCCCGCGCAGCGGCGCCGACTGCGAATACAGGTTGCTGTAGCGATAGCGCAGGTCGACGAAGGCGGCGCTTGCGGGCGCTTCGCCCGCCGCCGCCGACATGGCCGCCATGGTCCCCGCCAGGCCCAGGCAGGAACGCCGCCACGCCCTGGTGAGCGTGCGCCCCAGGCCTGCCGCACCGTCCCCGCGCGTTGCGAAACTGGTCCTGGCATCGGCGAGGAAGGGTGATTGTCGATTTGCCACGGGCCGTCGATCCTCTTGTAGACAAAGGTGTAGCGCGCCTGCACCTTCCGCGCCTTGCCGTTCTTGCTCAGCCTGAAAGTATAGACGCCCATGTCCACCGCGGCGGCGGCGGCGGCAAGTCATTGCAGGCCTCGCCGCGGGCGCCGGCGACTGGGCGAAACGCTAGAATGGCGCGTTGTCTCAAAGCCCCGGGAGATCGAATCGCGGCCACCCGGGCGAACGCTGTGTTCCCGATGCAGGCCTGTCGGTTTCGCGGGGCGCGCCCTATACAACCCATCAGGGCGCGTTGAGCACTCACATGATCGTCCCCATCTATACACGCGGCCTCCCCCAAGCCTCGAGATCCTCTCCATGTCCTCTTCCTGCGTGCACGCCGTTCCGCTCGACAAGACGCCCAGCGTGCGCACCACCGCGCAGTTGCCGCTCCATCTCGCCGACGGGCGCGAGGCGGCCGGCCTGATGTACAGCTTCCACGGCCTGTCCGACGGCAAGGAGCATTTCGCCCTGCGCCTGGGCGCCGGCACGGCCGACGCGCCGCTGGTGCGCCTGCATTCGGAGTGCACCACCGGCGATGTGCTCGGCTCGGCGCGCTGCGATTGCGGCCCGCAGCTGCAGGAGTCGCTGACGCGGCTGCACGAGGAAGGCGGCTATCTGCTCTACATGCGCCAGGAAGGCCGCGGCATCGGCCTGTACGCCAAGCTCGACGCCTACCGCCTGCAGGAACAGGGCCACGACACCTACGCCGCCAACCGCGCGCTGGGCCATGGCGACGACGAGCGCGACTACACCGCCGCCGCCGAGATGCTCAAGGCACTGGGCCTTACCCGCATCACCCTGATCACCAACAACCCCGACAAGCGTGCGCAACTGGAAGCGCTGGGCATCGAAGTGGCAGCCGTGCGCCCCACCGGCGTGTTTTCCGGCCGGCACAACCTGCGCTATCTGGAAGCCAAGGTGCGCCACACCCGCCACACCCTGCTGCTGCCGGCCGCCACGGAAGAAGCGTGAGCGCGCACGGCGGCACGCCGGGGCCATCCATGCAGGGTCCCATCACCGTTCTCGCCTATCCCACCGTCGCGCCGGACTGGCGCGAGCGTTTCCTGCAGGCCTTCGACGTGCTGGCGCGGCATACGCGGGCCGAACCGGGCTGCCTGGCGTTCCAGCTGCACGCGCACCCCACCGATGCGGGCAGGTTCGTGGTGCACGAAGTGTTCGCCGACAAGGCCGCGCTCGATGCGCACGCGGCGGCGCCGCATACGCGGGACTTCATCGACTTCATCCACATCACCGGCAGCACGCTGTCGTGCCAGCCGTGGTATCCGCTCGAACGGCCGGGCTGACTCGAAGCCTCAGCCCTCGGCCAGCTGCTGGCGCTCCAGCAGGATGTCCGCATCCAGCGTCATGCCCGGGATCAGCGGCTCGGTGCGGCCGTCGACGATCGAGCTGTGCTGGTCCAGCCACACCCTCACGCGAAAGCGCGGACCGTCCGTCGGACGCCCCAATAGCCGCGTGGCCCGGTGGGCCGAGATCGCCAGCAGCGAACGCGACAGCACGCGCCCGCTGTAGCGCCCGAAGCGCTGGTGCGGGAAGGCGCGGTAGCGGATGACCACCACGGCGCCCTTGCGCATGAAGTCCAGCGAGGGTTTGTCCACCCACAGTTCCGCCAACAGCCGCGAGGTGGAAACGGCAGGCACACCGGCGAGAGGCACATCCTGCAGGCACTCGCGCGGCAGCACGCTGGCCACCACGCCGGAGACCGGCGCGCGGACGATGCTGGCGCGCCGCATCGTGCTCTTCGGCACCGGCCTGGACGCGCCCTCCCATTCCAGCTGCCATTGCAGGCCGCTGCGCAGGATGTCGATGATCAATTGCGCCAGCCGGGCCAGCAGCTGGGTGCGCTGCTGCTGCAGCAGCTGGATGCGGTGCTGGCGCTTCTTGTGCTGCAGGCGCTCGAGCTGGTTGCGGCGCAGCTGCAGCCGCTTGAGCTGGTGGCGCTTGGCCGGTGGTCTTCTGGGTTGGAGCTGCTGCAAGTCCGTATCCTCAACCTGCGCGTTCCGTGGGGATCGTCCATGCGCTCAACGCGTCGACGCCGTGTCTGCCCGGCGCGGATGGCGCGTGGCCCCGCCGCCGGCGGTTCGATTCCGCGCCTCGCACCCTCGCCGCTGCGGTAACGACGGGTCATCCGGGCCGGTGCCGATTTTTCGCGCGGAGCATACGGGAACACACGGTCCGAAAGAGGACATTCGCCAGTCAAATAGGGCCAGTCTTATCAAACCGGGATGCAGTACCTGGGCCATCTGTGATGCGGATTCGCCTGTCACGACGCGCAGCACATGCCAGTTGCCATGCGCGGATGCCGATGACACCCGCGGCAAGGCTTTCCCACCGCCCCAAGCGGCGGAACTAACAGGACGGGACGGACCGCGCGGCGCTAGCGCGCGGACCAGAACGGAACCTCACTCCACCCGATCCACGTTCCACGGGTTCGCCGGCTGGCTGTCGTTCGCCACCCAGAATCGGCTCGCGTCGCTGATGGAGCCCTCCGCCCAGAACGTCCAACCGCCGCCTCCGTCATAGAACTCGGCCATGCGGAAGCCTTCGCCGAACTTGCCGGAACACAGGTTGTCCGCCACGGTCCGCGACGTCAGCGTGGCGCCCGCCACCGGCCCGGTCAGGCGGATCTCGCCCTGCGCCCAGCCGCTGTATTTGTCCAAAGCGATCGACGACGGCGCCGCACGGCCATCCTGCCTCAGGCAAAGCACGGGCAGCGAGACATGCGGTCCGGTATCGCCGAAAAGCGGATTGGAATGTTCGTGGTCGTCGAAACCGACGTGCGAAAACGAGCCCTGGGCGTCCAGCAACGTCCAGGTCATGCCTTTGTGGGTGGCCGTCGAAGGTGTCGCCGCAATGGCCAGCCCCACGCCCATGCAAGCCGGCGCAATGACGAGTCCGCGCCAGCGTCGCATCGCCCCCCGCAGGGACGGCGCGTGCGCTCGAAGCACCCTGCTGGCGCGAAGGTTGAAAACATGGCGGACTACCTGCTTGCGGATGCTCATGATCGCTCTCCCACGGATTGGACCGACTGCCACGGCAACTCCATGCCCACCGCCCTCGGCACGGCGCACCCATCACGCCGGCACCGGCGCCTCCATGGGAGAAAAAGATAGACCCCTCGTCCGGTGCGCAATGCCCGCCGCTGCGCAGCTACGGCCTGATCGGCGCTTCGCGGACAAGCTCCAGTCATTTCCATACCGCCCGCAAAAAAAAAGGTGCCATGCCGCAAGCATCCCGATGCTCGCGCCATGGCACCCCGACAAACGATGGAACTAGTACATCCGCTCCCGGATCAGTTCCACGGATTCGCCGGCTGGTCGTTGATCGCCACCCAGAACCGGCTGGCGCCGCTGATCACGCCCTGCGCCCACCAGGTCCAGCCGCCGCCGCCGTCATGGAACTCGCCCATGCGGAAACCGCTGCCGAAGGTGGAAGCGCACAGGTTGTCCGCCACCGCGCGCGAGGTGAGCGACAGGCCCTGCACCGGCGCGGTGAGGCGGATCTCGCCCTTCGCCCAGCCGTTGTTGTACGGGTCGAAGGTCATCCCCGGCGGCGCGGCGCGGCCGTCCTGGCGCAGGCACAGCACCGGCAGCGCGGTGGCCGGATTGGTGTCGCCCTGGTACGGGTTGCTGGTGGAGTCGATGCCCACGTGCGAGTACGAGCCGTTGGTGCCCAGCAGCTTCCAGGTCAGGCCCAGGTGCACGTGCGCGTTGTTCACCGTCACCGTGCGCTGCGTGGCCTTGCCCAGGTTGCGGCCGTGCGCGTCGCTCAGCGCCGTCACGCGCAGCAGCGGCGAACCCGTCGCAGCCCAGGTGTGCGAGGCATTGACGCCGGTGGCGGCCGGACCGCTCACCGCCGACGCGGCGCTGCCGTCGCCCCAGTCCACCGAGAAGTTGACGTTGTCGGCATACGGCCAGCACGAGCGCATCTTCGCCGTATAGGTCTGCGCCGCGCCCGCCGGCACCGTGGCCGGACCGACCGCCATCGGCGTGACCGCGCGCGAACCGGCGCCGCCCAGCAGGTCCCAGAACTGCACGTGCCAGCGCGGCGAGGTGTAGATGTCCTTGCGCCATTCCTTGGTGATGAAGGTATCGGCCTGGCCGGTCACCTTCAGCTGCCAATCGAGGTCGAAGGTCAGCGCGTCGACGGTTTCAAACGTGCCGTCGCCGTCCGCATCGCCGCAGTTGTTGCCGTAGAAACCCCACAGGTCGCCCATGATGTACGGGCGGATGCCGACCTGCGCATAGGCAAAGCTGTCGCTGTACAGGTAACCGCGGAACGCCACCTGCGCATACAGCGAAGGCTGGAAGCGCCCGGAAACGCTGGCCGTCACCGGCTGCGTGCCCAGGTCCGTGGTATCCAGCGACTGGCTGCCCGTGCAACCCGAACTGGTGCAGTTGTAGTCGAAGTAGCCGGACACCATCCTGCGTCCGCTGTAGGTCACCGAGCCGGTCACCGTCGCGGTGATGCCCTTCTTGTCGAAGCCCGCGGTGATCGGCAGGTTGAAGCCGATATGCACCGGGATCGGGCCGGCCATGAAGTTGATCGAGAACAGGAACGGCTTGGCGATCTGCCACTCCCAGGCCTTGGGGTTGGCATAGGTGATGGAACCGCTCACCGTCGCGCCCTGGTCGATCTTGGCCGTGCCGTTCACCCGCGCGTAGCGGAACTTCACGCCGTACGGCACGCACACGAACCAGATGCCGGTGCGCTTGAGCGTGATCTGGATTTCGCCGGTGGCGTTGACGTTGGCGGTGCCTGACAAGGTCACGTTGCCGGTGAAGCCGCTGTTGGCATCGCCCAGGTTGTAGTTGCTGTTGATCGGCGAGCCCCAGTTGAAGGCCTTGTTCTTGGTGATGTCCTTGTCACCGCAACCGAGGATGCCCATGCGGCTGACATTGCCCGACGCCATCATCGAGGCGGAATCCGCCTGCGCCGACAGATCGATCAGCCGCTGGGTGGGACTGCCCTGCATGGCCGACAGCGCCACTTCGTCGGCAATCGTCTTGCTCACCGAATAGCTCACCGCTTCGCCCGCGGGCGTGGCGGCGATATCGGCGGCGATCGCATCTTTGAGCTGCTGCGGCAGGGGCGAGGCATTCAAGCCGGCCGCGCCGTCCACCTGGTAGAACTGCTCGTTGAACGCGGCGCCGGTGTCGTCCAGCGTGCCGGCCGTCTGCACCAGCTTCCAGCCCGCGCCGGTCTGCACGGTCTGCTGGTTGAAGTTGGGATCCTGCGGATCCACCGGCGGCGGATCGCCCGCCGAGTTCCACGGGTTGGCCGGCTGGTCGTTGATGGCCACCCAGAAGCGCGTGTCGGTGGGCAGCTGCCCCGTGCCCCAGTACGACCAGCCGCCGCCGCCGTCGTGGAATTCCGCCATGCGCCAGCCGGCGCCGAGCTGGCTGGCGCAGATGCCGTCGGCCTGCGCTTGCGAGGTGAGCGCGCTGCCGGTGATCGGCGCGCTGAGCTGCAGCGCACCCTGCACCCAGCCGTTGCTGTAGTCGAAGCTGATGCCGCCCGGCGCCGCGCGGCCGTCCTTGTACAGGCACAGGATCGGCAGCATCTGGTCGACCGTGGTGTCGCCCTGGTAGGCATTGGTGATGTCGTCGCGGCCGACATGCACATAGGCGCCCTGCTGTTCCAGCACGCGCCAGGTCAGGCCGTGGCGGATCGCCGCCGAGGCGGGTTCGGCCATCGCCAGTCCCAGCAGGGTCAGGCAGGCCGGCGCGACGGCGAGCCTGCGCCACCATCGCGGCGTTCGAGGACCGTGTCGAGCTACACCTTCATGCGTACCCTTACATGTACTCATGCAACTCTCCTTGTGTGTGGTGATGCGTTGTGGCTCGGGTGATGACGAACGGCGAAGCCCGGCCCCGGGTGCAGCTTCCTGCGGCGGGCGCAGGCGCACCCGCGCGGGCGCACGTGCACGTGCCGCGATGGACATGCGACGAAAAACCATGCGCGAACGCGCACGGCTTCAGGGCCGAAGGCGCAGCAGGCCTACAGCAGCAGATGCGTGGTGCGCTTCATGACTCCCCCTGTCCGTGGAAACCCACGACATTGCGTACGTGGGCCGCAGGAATGTGCGCTTGGGGTTGTGACGAAGGCGTCTAGGCGCTTCGGAGTCAAGTGTGGGGTGGATCGCAATTCGAAACGGCGGCGCGGCTGTTATCCGGGCGCGTATTTTCGCCAGGCCAATACCGCTTCCGGAAACCTCGCCGCCATGTCGACGCCCACGGCTTCACAGGCATCGAGGATGTAGGCCAATGAGCGCGCGGATTGTCCCGTCGACAGCTCCTCCGGCACGTTGAACGTTTCGTACTCGATGGCTTCGAGCAGTTTCAGCGACAGGCCGTAAAGCCGGTCCGACTGCGCGTCGAACATCTGCCTGACCCAGTCGTGCAAGCCATGCAGCGGGCAAGCCTCGCGTTCGGCCACGTCGCGCAGGCGCGCCGTCACTTGCGGCTCGACGCCGCGCAACCATTCCGTGTACCCCGCCGCCTGATCCGGCACGGCGAGCGGCGCGGGCGAGCGCTCCGGCGCATGCCGCAGCAGGATGTCGCGCTCGATCGCCCGCGCCTGCGCCACGCGCTCCACTTCCAGCAGCAGGCCGCGCTCCAGGTCGAAGTAATCGAAGAAGCGCGGGTGCAGCGTGCGCAAGCGCAGCAGCGGTTCGCGCGAGAAGCCGATCTTCAGCAGATCCTGGTCGCGGCACGGCAGCATATAGACGTAGCTGCGGCCGCGGCCCAATGTGCGAGGCTGGATGAACTCTTCCATCCCCGCAGCATGCGCCAGTTGACAAGCGATGGCGAAGCGCCGCGCATGCTATACAGGGCCGCCGCCTCGAACCGGAGCAGACCATGCGTGCCATCGCCGCCCTTCCCGCGCTGTTGCTTCCCGTGCTTCTGCTGGCGAGCGTGCCGGCCCGATCCGCGCAGAAGGACGACGTCCAGCAGATCCTCCAGGCCGAACGCGACATCTGCGCAGCCTTCGAGCGCGAGGACGCGAACTGGCTGGAGCAGCATCTGGACCCGACCTTCACCCTCACCAGCTCCACCGGCAAGGTCACCACGCGTGCCGACGAGGTCGCCGACCTGCGCGGCGGCACGAAGTACGACGTGTTCCGCAACCGCGATTCGAAGGTGCGCGTGTATGGCGATGCAGCGGTGGTCACCGGCATCACCCGCGTGGAAGGCAACAGCGACGGCAAGCCTTATGCGCTCGATTTCCAGTTCACCGACACCTATGTGCGCAAGCCCGCGGGCTGGGTGATCGTGGCCAGCCATGCGTCGCGGTTGCCGCCGCCGAAGTAGCGGGCGGAAGCGAAACCGGCCGCGCACGGCCTCGCCGGCTAACGCTCGAAGAGCTTCCACTGTCCTTCGGAGACCAGCTCGACGGCACCATCCACCACCTTGATGGCGGTGTCGTCATCGAGCGCATACCCCGGCACCGGCAACCGCGCGGCCCATTTCACGGCATCGGCCATGGTGTTGTCCGGGCACATGGGGTTGTCCAGGTGCGGGAAGA
>Ga0065165_1002749_pt1 | contig 14011 bp, 11 predicted proteins | sample AraplaMF_Cvi_mMF_FD_63813 | JGI IMG/M metagenome (GOLD analysis project Ga0065165, IMG submission 63813) | Arabidopsis root microbial communities from the University of North Carolina, USA - plate scrape MF_Cvi_mMF (version 2) (version 3) | ecosystem: Host-associated > Plants > Roots >...
CAATACGGTTAAAAACCTTTGTTTAAAGGGTTTTCATGGATTCTATGCCCCAACAACGTATTTACTGTGTGCCGAACACATACTATCATTACGCTTACCAATGACGTACCGTAACGCATTGCAGACAGGCGAAAGCGATCACAGGGTAGCACCCGTATCAAACGCACATGATTTAAGAAAAATATTTTTTATCGTTGATTCTTTCTGTTTATCATACGTGATCATGTGTTATTGCCAGCTTTATGGCCGTACCTGAGTACAATGCGTTGGCGCTACACGTTGCAAACAATTTATCATTTTGCGCCAGCATATTCTACGTATAGTGATACCGTTATAAATATATACAACGACGTTTGCTTACATGATCGTTTAACACTGTTACAACGGGAAGTCTTGCCCCTATACGGGAAGGGTGGCTATGTGTGTCGCCAACACTTCGCCGCTTGCGAAATCTACATGTTTTACCTCTGAAAAATCTGCCGGAAACGTGCCTGTATCCAGGGCTTGATAACGCCCCTACCGCGTGTTTGTACGCATGCCCAGCATGGGTCAAAACATGTTTGCATTACGCTCGAAAAAATGTTTTCGAGGCTTGGCATTCATACATGTCGGTGGATGTGTTTGTGTATACCAAACGAAATTCCAGGCCGGTACCACGGGGTTAAAAGCGGACCTGAGAGTACAGGGACGGCAAGGGTGTGGACCGGTTGTGGAGCATTTTACCAAAACATGCGAAAAACGCTGTGTTTTCCCCGTTTTTTATTACATGAAAGGGGTCTAAAATGGCTAGGTAGTTATACGGACTTTTTCACGTAGAACCGGGTACCGGCAAAATACAAAGTAACGCTGATGGGGGTGGCCAGCCCCCCGCGGTAACTTTGTGGAAAGATTAACTATGAGCAGACGTAAAAATAATGCGCGAAAGAAGTACCGCCGCCAAAACGGCCGGGTTCAGGAGTCACGTGATCGTTCTACGCTGCGTACAGAAGATATATTGTTGTACAACGTGAGGCTATTTGCCAAATGCGGTGGAGCACTTGCAGAACATCCGCGGCAGGACGTGTTATCTCTACGCTTGCTGAACTTCACACCCGTGTTAAGCCGATTAACCTTGAACATGTATACTTATGCAAACTGATGTTGCCTCACCAGGTCTATACGAACGCCTCGGAGGAAAGCCGATGGTCGATGAAGCCTTGATTCTTTTTCATCGCCAGGTTCTTCGTGATGAACGTGTACGGCATTTTTTTCGTGGCACATCGAAGCAGCCCAGTGCGCGTCTTCGCGCTTTTGTATTAACGGCCTGCCAGGCTCCCGACGGCGGCGAAACAGCGCATCTTGAAAAGTCATTCGGCCCATTGGTGAACAAGGGTTTTGGCGAGGAGCATTTTGTGTACTGCATCGAGCACCTTGAACAGTCGCTATTGGGTGCAGGCGCTATACCTCCCGACATTGCTGAAGCGATTACGCGGCTGGCCAACGCGAAAGAAAATATTCTAGGAACACGAAAAGACGCAAATATTACCGAACTCACTATGACCTCACGCAACTACTATCAGGAAAAAGGCAATGGTTCTATGGCAAATGGAGCCCTAAACGACCGTAACGCTGACGAGCTTAAAAATCGTTTAGCGGAACTGGAACGTGTTAACCTGGAGTATAAAAGCCAGGTTGACGCAATCAGTAAATCGCAAGCGGTTATCGAGTTTGCTATGGATGGTACGATCCTGACTTGTAATGATAATTTCCTTCATGCCGTGGGTTACACGCTTGGTGAGATAAAGGGCCGTCACCACAGTATTTTTGTGGACGACGCGTATGCCAAGAGCCTTGAGTATAAGGATTTCTGGGCTCGTATGAATCGTGGTGAATATACGGTAGGCGAGTATCGTCGTTACGGCAAACACGGGCGTGAGATATGGTTACAGGCATCGTACAATCCTATATTCGACAGCAGTGGTGTACCGGTAAGGGTGTTGAAGTTTGCTTCTGATATTACGGAACAGAAGATGCGCATTACGGATACACAAGGCCAGATGGACGCAGTGAACCGTTCGAACGCTGTGATCGAGTTTTCGCTTGACGGCACGATTCAGAACGCGAATGAGAATTTCCTTCGTGTGGTAGGCTATACGCTCCAGGAAATAAAAGGCAGACATCACCGTATGTTTGTCGAGCCTGCCTACGCGCAGAGCGCCGCATACAGTGAGTTCTGGGAACGCCTCAACCGTGGTGAGTTTATGATTGACAATTTCACCCGCATTTCGAAGTCGGGTCGCCCGGTGTATATCCAGGCGTCTTATAACCCGATACTGGATGTGGATGGTAAGCCATATAAGGTAGTGAAGTATGCTACGGACATGACGGATTTTACGGTGGCACTGAAGGCTGTAAGCGAGTTTGCCAGCCAGCTGCGCCAGGGTAATTTTGAAGCGACGCTGGACCTGAAGGCGACCGGCGACATCGGGAAGATGATTGAAGACAACCTGGCACTTCGTGAAACACTGCGTGAGATCACGCTTCGTGTAAACGATGTTGTGAAGGCAGCGGGTCAGGAAGGCAATCTTCAGTCGCGTATCAATGTTCGCGATGCATCGGGTGCCTGGAGACTATTGGTCGATTCACTGAACTCTTTACTGGAATCTATTGCCGAACCACTGCTGGAGTTTAATCAGATCGTGAGCCAGATGGCGAATGGCGATCTTACAAACAAGTTCGTGATGGCTTCGAGCGGCGACATCCGCAGCATGGGCGAGTCGTTGAACAAGGCTATCGACAATATGAACGAGCTGCTCTATAACATTGGCCGTAATGCCGATGTGGTGGCAAGCTCGTCTATGAACATGCTTCAGCGTACGGAAGGTATGAAGCGGAACACGAGCGAGGTGGCCTCTGCGATCACGCAGATGGCAAAAGGCGCGCAGGATCAGGCGCTGCGTACAGACGAGTCGTCGAAGCTTGTCGAGAAAGTTATGGCCTCGTCTACGGAAATGGAGAAGAAGGCGAACATCATTAACAAGGCGGCGGAGAAAGGACAGAAGAGCAGCGAGAATGGCTTAAAGATTATGAAGGCGCTGGTTACCAATATGACTGGTATAAAGGAGTCTGCTCAACAAACGGCACAGTCGATCGATATTCTGACGCGTCGCGCGGAAGAGATTGGCCGCACGCTCAATGTGATTACAGACATTGCGAGCCAAACAAACCTGTTGGCGTTGAATGCGGCCATTGAAGCCGCGCGTGCAGGCGATGCCGGCCGTGGCTTCGCGGTGGTAGCTGAAGAAATCCGGAAACTTGCGGAAGATTCGCGTAAGTCTGCTGTGGAGATCGAGAAGATCATCAGCGACGTACAGAAGGATACGCAAGCGGCGGGTAAGGCTATCGATACAATGGAGCGCAGTGTTAAAGACGGTAATTCGGCTACAAACGAAGCGGAGACGATTTTCCAGGAGATTGCCGGATCAAGCGAAGAGACATTCAGTTTCTCGAAAGATATTCAGGAGGCAACGTCATCGCAGAAATCGTCGATCGATCTTGTTGTACGAAACATGGAGCAGATTGTGGTTGTGGCGGAAGAAACGGCAGCCGGTACGCAAGAGGCCGCCAGCTCGTCGCAGCAATTGAATACGGCCATGGGCGAGATTACGGAAGGCAGCAACAAACTGTCTGACGTGGCAGCCAACCTGCAGGCAGGTGTAAACAAATTCAAACTGCGCCAGGCAACCCGATAATGATTAAATGTTGTCTTGTACAAACGCAATTATGGAAGCAACAAAAGAACGCGTGACCGACGCCAAGAAGGCCGGAACGTTTCAGATCATCGTGTTTCGTCAGGGCGATGAGGAGTATGCCCTTCATATCGACCAGATCAAGGAGGTTGTTATTACCCCGACAATAACGCGGATGCCGCAAACGGTTCCTTACATAAAAGGTGTGGCTAACGTGCGTGGAAATATTATAGCGATTGTGGACCTGGAAGAAAAATTCAACCTGCGCCGCACAAATGAAACTCCGGGCGGAAAGAATTATACGCTGGTGGTAGAAAGCGAGGAGGTAAAGATGGGCGTACTGGTACGTGAGGTTCCCAATACGCTTACGATCTCCGAAGCTGATTTCGATACGTCTACGAGCATTATAAACGATGCCGGAGCAGATTCCAACTACATCAAGGGTATTGTAAAAACCGGTGGTAAGCTGGTTATTCTGATCGACATTCTGAAAGTAATCGGACAGGAAGCCCTTAATACATTCAGTAAAACGTCGGCGGCATGAGAGAGTATGTTCTGTCTATTGGCGATGTAAAGACTATCAACGGGCCGGCTACGTTTACGTGCTTTGGCCTGGGGTCGTGTATCGGCCTGTTCCTTCAGGATGGCGATTCTGACATCTCGGGTGGCGCGCATATTTTTTTACCCGACGACAAACGTCCCACGCATTCGGACAGCGGCAAGTACTACAGTGTGGTACAGGCCGTTGACGCGTTACTAAAGCAGTTCGCTCAGAAGGGAAGCTCGCTGCGCTCAATACGGGCGAAGATCACCGGCGGCGCCAACGTGATCGTCAATGCGGCGCAAAGTGTTGGCGAGCGTAATGCCCAATCTACGGTAAGTTATTTAACGGCACGTGGTATTAAGATCACATCATCGGATGTAGGTGGACGTGAGAGCCGCACGGTCCGCTTCCACTCCTCTACCGGAAATTTAAACATAAACAACCCGGGTAAGGCCGGCATAAAAATCATATAGACCCGTCACCCTAAAACAACCATGAACACTAATTTATCAACCATGGCAAAGAATGTATTGATTGTAGACGATTCGCTGTACATGCGAACACTGATCAAGGACGCCCTTGAAACTGGTGGCTACACCGTTATAGGCCAGGCAGCAAATGGCGAAGAGGCTATCGATATGGCATTTGAGCTTCAGCCGGACTTCATTACGCTTGACAATATTTTACCCGATATGATCGGTATCGATATTCTGAAAGTATATCAGGAGGAGGGGCTTAAATCCAAGGTGGTCATGATTAGCGCTGTAGGACAGGAAACGGTGGTAAACGAGGGGCTTCGTCTGGGAGCCCGCGCATACATTGTAAAGCCGTTTACATCGGATCAACTGATCGACGCGATTACTAAAGCCTGACCAGCGATCTACCAACCGCAGCACTGATGGGGCACCGGATCAGAACATTACTTATCGACGACTCTGCGTTTATGCGCCAGGTGATAAGCGATATCATCACGGCTGACGCGGGTATCGAGCTGGTAGGTACCGCAGCCAACGGGAAGGAAGGCATGGAACTTGCCGCCAGCCTTAAACCCGATGTGGTTGTTACGGACATGGTGATGCCGGAGTACGATGGTATGTATGTTGTTCACGGCGTGATGCGGTCGCGGCCCATCCCCGTAATACTCTTAAGTTCATTAGAAAAAACAAATCTGAGGATCTTCGACGCCCTTCAATCGGGCGCGTTCGATTTTGTGGACAAGCCTGTTGGTCTGGATTCAGAAAGTTTGCGCGAGTACCCGCTGCGGCGGCTGATCCATGAAGCATCACAGGCCGATGTAGGCTGTCTTAAAGTAAAAACCAAACCGACTGCTAACCGCAGCAATCATACCTTCACAAGCGCATTACACTACGATATCATCGCGATCGGTTCGTCTACGGGCGGCCCGGGGGCGTTAGAGTATATTTTATCGAATCTTCCTTCGAATCTCAGAATTCCGGTAGTGATTGGTCAGCATATGCCGACACGTTTCCTGGAATCTTTTGCCGAGCGCCTCAATAATCATAACCATTTGCCGGTTACGATAGCCCGCAATGGGCTGCCGTTAAAAAGCGGTACGGTTTACATTGCGCCAGGCGACCAGAATACGTGTTTGTCGCATAACGGCGAGGACATTGTATTCGGGCATTCGGTTAAACATTATTCAGAATTCAACAATCCATCGATCAACTGTCTGTTTGCTTCGGTCGCCGAAACGTACGGGCGCAAAAGCATCGGTGTTATCCTAACGGGTATGGGCCGCGACGGTGTTGACGGATTGAAAAAAATAAAAGACAATGGCGGCTATACGATTGCACAGGACGAAGCGTCGTGCATTGTCTATGGCATGCCCAAAGCCGCGGTTGAGCAGGGAGCTGTTCGCCAAACGGTAACGCTCCGGGAGATTCCGGGTTTTATTATCAGCTGCTTATGAAAAAAGATCAGGAATATACAGAGATCTTTCTGGCGGAATCGCTGGCGAACTTCGAAGAGATAAACCGGCTGCTTACGCAACTGGAGAAGAACGCGGGCGACAAGAGCCTCTTAAACGCTTTGTTTCGGATAACCCATACGTTAAAGGGTAACGCTTCGGGTATGGGCTTCACAGCCATTTCCGAACTGGCGCACGCGTTGGAAGATTTGTTTGGCGAGGTACGCGAAGGTACGCTGGCGATGACGCCCGAAATCTTTTCGGCCGTATACAAGGGTGCCGACACGCTGGGTAACCTGATCAATGGAATACAGGACAACCGCGAGGTAAAGCACCGGGGCATCAAGACCCGCCTGGAAGTTATTGTGCAGCAGGCAAAACGTGTGGCCGAAGACGAGGTACTTTCGCATGAGGCCGCTGGTACGGAGGCCATAGCGCCGCCCGCATCTTTTGCTGTGGAAGAAGAGGTATCTGACGCTACGGATGAAACCAAGGTCGCCTTCTCTGACCTGGTGCAGGTACCGGTACGTAAGCTGGACAATCTGCTGAATCTGGTAGGCGAGCTCATTATAGAGAAAGACCGTATTCTGGCACAGGCCGGTGGCCGTCGCGGCTCCAACGAGTTTGCGCGGTTAAGCCGCATCAGCTCGGACCTGCAGTATTCGGTTATGGATGTGCGCATGGTGCAGGTGGGCTTCCTGTTCAACAAGTTTCACCGTGTTGTACGCGACGCGGCTGTGCTTGAGAACAAGCAGGTACGCCTTCGGCTGGAAGGATCGGATACGGAGATAGACCGCAATGTACTGCAAGTGATCAGCGACTCGTTGATCCATCTTATACGCAACGCGGTTGGCCACGGTATTGAAACACCCGAGGAGCGCAAGCGCCTGGGCAAACCCGAAGAGGGTACGATCACGCTTCGCGCCAAAGGCGACACGGATGCCGTTGTTATCGAGATACAGGATGACGGCAAGGGACTGGATCATGAGAAGATCCGGGAGCGTGCCATAGCCAAGGGACTTCTTACTGAGGAGCAGGCTGCCCGTATGCCGGTAGACGAATTGAGTCTGCTGATTTTTGAACCTGGCTTTTCGACGGCGGATCAAATTACGGCTATCTCAGGTCGTGGTGTAGGTATGGACGTGGTACGAAAGACACTGGATTCTATCGGCGCAAGCATTGCGCTGGAAACGGTGACCGGGCTGGGTACTGTACTGCGTCTGTCGCTGCCTTCGTCTATGGCTGTGAAGTCGTGTCTGCTGTTCGATCTCGACAAGCAGGTATATGCTATACCGCTATCGTTTACCGAGTCTGTTATCTCTTTGTATAAAAGTGAGATTCATAAGGCCGGTGGCGGGCTTGTGGCCAATCACCTGGGCAAGAACATTGCCGTTGTTTTCCTGAACGACGTGTTCCACCAGGACATCAGCCAGGGAACCGGCGCCGCACTATTCCAACGCTCGTTCGATCTTGTGCACCCTGAAACCAAACTTGAGATTGTTGTTGTTACGTTCAACAACCGAACGGTTGGGTTTGTGGTAGACAAGCTGTTGCAGCAAAAGGAGATTGTTGAGAAGCCGTTGATGCGGCCCATCGATACGGTGAAGTTCGTGAGCGGCGTTACCATTCTTGGTAGTGGTAATGTGTGCCTCGTGCTGAACATTCCTTTTATTCTGCAGTGTATTTTCGGCCTGCACATCCAAGGCCGTTCCAAGGTATCGCATTAACATCTGAAAAGCATTCTATAAAATCATGACTCATTCCAACCGCCAGCGCGAGAACTACATTCTTCAGGTAATGAATAAAGGCTTCGAGCGTGCCGCCAGTGCATTCTCGCGATTTATCGATGTGCCGGTACGCAAAACGAACACCCGGTTTGTGATGGTGCGCCAGGACGAGCCGTTTACGTTTATGTACGACAACGATACGGATGTACGAGTACTTACGACGCAGATCATCGGTGAATTTGCCGGGAAGAGCTACCTGATTTTTGATCACGATGAATGTGAAGAGGTGTTCCGGGTGGTTAGTAAGGGGAAAGCCGGTTTGAGCGAAGGTCTGAAAGATCCGCTACTGCTGGAGATCGACAATATTATATCGGCCTCGGTTATTGCCGAACTGGCCAACGCGTTGCACGCGGAGATCTATGGCGACGTGCCTGTGCTTCATACATTCTCGGCATCGCGTTTACAGGAGCTGATCCGGCAGGATGTAGAGCATACGCCGTCAAGCGTGATCTTTACACAGACTACATTTGCCTTTGGCGATCACCAGCACATCAGTCCACAGTTTGTGTGGAAACTGAGCAGTCAGGTATTCGATATGATTCCTGCCGAAAAAACAATATAAACCTCTACTCTTTATGGGCGACTAACACGATGCTCACACGCTCCCATCACACACCAATTTTTAATACGTTTCAATATTTATGAAAAGAAAGCTGGTTCTACTATCCGCGGCCTTCGTTGCCGATCTCGCGGGGCTTGTAGCCTCTACACTGGCAGTCTTTACGGGGAGGGTATTCGTGGTGGGGGGACTGGCCGTAGCTGCGTTGATTATTGTAAGCATTATTATGGGCACGTGGCTACGCTATGTGTCGCGTCTGGTCGTAACATCGTCGTCGTCGCTTCATTCTACGGAGAAAAGGGCAAATACTCTTTCTTTCGACAACATTCAGGTGCTGGAAGAGAATCAGCGTTCGATTCGCAAAAAGTTCGAGTTGTCGGCGCACTACATTGGCCGGCTCGGGCGGGGGGAATCGCTGGATACGATGGACTCTCTTTTACGGGAGGATACAATAGGCGATGCGTTGTTCCAGATAAAGGCCGATATGTTACGGCTGAAGGAAGAGGAGGACAAGCGAAACTGGATTACGGAGGGCCTGGCCAAATTCGGTGAGATCCTTCGCAACAAGGCACCGCTCGACGAGTATGCCAACAGCATTATCAGCAACCTGGTTCGCTATATTAAGGCCAACCAGGGTGGTTTGTTTATAGCCTACCAAGACGACGACGGGCGCTATATGGAGATGGCCGCCTGCTATGCGTACGAGAAACGGAAGTACATGAACTATCAGATCCGGGAGGGCGAAGGTTTGCTGGGCCAGGCGATGTTCGAAAAAGATCTGGTATTTCTAAAGCAGATACCCGACGGGTATGTCAAGATAACGTCAGGGTTAGGCGAGGCTACCCCGCGTAACCTGGTCATTATTCCGCTGATCTTTAACGAGCGGTTCTATGGTGTGATCGAGATTGCGCTGTTTACCGTGCTCGAACCTTATCAACTTGAATTCCTTCGCAAGGTGTCGGCCAACATTGCTTCCGAGATTGCGTCGATCCAATCGATCGCCAGTACACAGAAGCTTCTGAACGAGTCGAAAACGCTTACCAACGAGCTTCAGCAGCGGGAGGAAGAGATGCAGCAAAACATCGAGGAGATGGCTACGATTCAGGAGCAGATGCACCGTAAGCAGAACGAGCTGAATAGTTATATGACGGCGGTGAGTAATACGATTGCCTCTGCCGAGTTCGACATGCAGGGGCACTTTACTACGGCAAACGATATTTTCCTGAAGGTGATGGGATACTCTTTAAACGAGCTTTCGGGTCTGCATTATAATCGTTTTATGAAGGAGGACACGGCGGTAGTGATGATGTGGGACAATCTGCGCGAGGGTAAGTTCTTCCAGGGCGAGTTCCGCATGCGCGATAAAACCGGGAAAGAGCTTTGGCTATCGGGTACATTCAACCCGATCATTACCGGGCATGGCCGCGCAGAGAAGATCATTATGTTTGCTCAGTTCACTACGCAAGAGAAGGAGAAGATCAGCGACATGACAATTCTTGTTAACGCCGTGAAGAGCACGCTGCCTGTGGTGGAGTTCAACTCTGATTTCACCTGCCGCACCGCGAGTGATAAGTTTATGAAGCTTTTTGGTTTTACGCGCATGACGCTGAAGACAAAAAGCCTCTACGATATACTGCCCCCCGCCTACCTGCCGATTTTTGAAAAGATAAGGCCCGAGATTCTGAGCCGCGATTTTTCGTCGGTATTGTTGCCCCTTGTTCAAAACGAGCGCACCACCACTTTCGAGGCATCCATATCGGTAGCGCAGCATGCTGACGGAACGATCGCCCGAATGATCATGATCCTGGTCAAGGAGGTAGAGGTAGTGGAAGAAAAAGTACAGATAACCGCAACCGCATAAACCGCAGTATACGCTATGCCGGCTCAAGAAGTTACCGATGAAGAAGTTCGCTCGTTGACGCAGAGTATTCTAACCCGTTATGGGATAGACTTTACCTGCTACGAGCCCAAGTCGTTACGGCGGCGCATCATGAGTGTGCTGCACACTCAGAATTTTCAATCGATCCATGAGATGTGGGTGCGCTTCCTGCGCGACTCAACGTTTGTGTATACGTTTATGAACGGCATCAGCGTAGGCATGACGTCAATGTTTCGCGACCCTGTGTTGTGGAAGACGCTGAAGCATAAATTACGCGTGGATTTTCGTGACCGCGATTCGCTTACGATCTGGCATGCGGGCTGCTCTACCGGCGAAGAGGTATATACTATGGGAATTCTGCTGAAGGAGACAGCCTTTACAAGTAAGGTACGGGCTACGGCAACCGACATTAACCAAGAGGCTATTCAGGTGGCGCAGCAGGGTGTATACCATAAACTGAAGATGATTGAGAACGAGACGAATTACCGTGAGTACAATGCTCTCGGCGATTTCTCGCGGTATTATAAAAGTGGCGATAAGGAGGCTACGATGAATCCAGAACTCATCAGCCACGTGTCGTTTCGCTACCACAATCTGATTACCGATTCTGTGCCCGAAAAATACGATATTATCTTTTGCCGTAATGTTATGATCTATTTTGACAACGCGGCAAAAACAAAGTTACTGGCGAAGTTTTACGATGCGCTGCGTCCGGGAGGTTTATTTATTGTAGGATTCTACGATGCTCCTGTTCACCTGGTTGACGAAAACCGTTTCGACCTGATCGACGCCGACGCGCGCATTTTCAAGAAGAAGGCATAGGCGTAGCGATCGGCACGTCTCACGCGTTTCACGGCTCTGAATGCGCGAGCGTTCGCCTTGCGCATTGCCTGTTGTTCACAATATTCCTCACTCTACCCTTTTCATTACCCAAAGTTGCGGTGTATTGCGCGGGGCTTGCTGGTATCTATTTTCCCATACAGTGTTCGAAGCCCTAAGGGCACACAAATACGATATTGTATGATCCAAAGACTATACGCTCTTCCTGCGCTTGTTGCACTTGTCATTCTATGTTCGCACTGCACGAAACCTGCTCCACCGGTAGAACAGCAGGCAACACAAACGCTGGCGTCTGATTCCACCGCCCGGTTATGGTATAAGAACAGCGTTATCTACACGCTGGATGTTGAGGTGTTTCAGGATAGTGATAACGACGGCGTGGGCGACTTCAATGGTCTTACACAACGCCTGGGTTATATTGATTCGCTGGGTGCAGATGCCATCTGGCTTTCGCCGTTTCAACCTACTCCGAACAAGGATGACGGCTACGACATCAGCGACTATTATACGATCGATCCGCGGTTGGGTACTCTGGACGACTTTAAGCGCTTTATCGAGGCCGCTCATAAACGCAAGATGCGGATCATTATGGATCTTGTATTGAATCATACCTCGATTGACCACCCGTGGTTTCTCGAAGGTCGTAACCCGACATCGAATTATCACGATTGGTATGTGTGGAGTAAGGAGCGGCCGAAAAACTATGACAAGGGCATGGTGTTTCCGGGGGTTCAGAAAGCGATCTGGAGTTATGACGACAAGGCAAAAGAATATTATTATCATCGATTCTACCGCTTTCAACCCGATCTTAATATGCAGAATCCCGCGGTACAGCGAGAGGCACGCAAGATTATTAAAACCTGGCTCGACCGCGGTATAAGTGGCTTCAGAGTAGATGCTGTTCCGTTTGTGATCGAGGTGCCCAATACTGAGAATGATAATTTCGATCATCAGTTCGAATTGCTTCACGCGATACGCGCTTACGTGGATTCGTTAAAAAGCGATGCTATTATACTTGGCGAGGCCAATGTGATGCCGGAAGAGAACAAGCAGTACTTCGGCGCGCAGGCGGAGGGTATGCACATGATGTTTAATTTCTACGTGAACCAACATCTGTTCTACGCGCTGGCTACGGGCGATACACGTCCGTTACAAAAGGCGCTTCTGGCTACCCAGGAGCTTCCGCAGACGGCCGCCTGGGGACAATTTCTACGTAATCACGACGAGGTGGATCTGGGTCGTTTGAGCGAACGGGAACGGCAGGCGGTATATGATGCTATGGGGCCGGACACGTCGATGCAGCTTTACGACCGGGGTATACGCCGGAGACTGGCCCCAATGCTGCACAACAATCGTAAGCAGCTTGAACTGGCCTATAGCGCGTTGCTGGCGTTACCCAGCACGCCGGTGCTTCGCTACGGCGACGAGATCGGTATGGGCGATAATCTGGAACTACCCGAGCGGATGTCTGTACGAACCCCGATGCAGTGGAACACGAGCAAACAGGCGGGGTTCAGCGGCAGCAGCAAGCCTGTGCAACCCGTGATCACCGATGCCGTATATGGCTATCAAAAGATCAATGTGCGCACGGAACAGGGCGATACGAGCTCGTTGCTGCACTGGACGAAGAACCTGGTACAGCTACGTAAGCAATGTCCGGAAATAGCGTTTGGGCACTGGAACCTGATCCATACGGGAGGTGCGTCTATACTGGCCCTGCATTACCATTGGAATACAGACGACCTGATTGTGTTGCTTAATTTCAGCCCTTATCCGCAGCAGTTCGCGTTGCGTGTCAATACGCCGCTAACGGAGGTTCGAACGCGTGTTGGCTATACGCCCACGGAGGGTAAGCACGACCTTACGCTGCAGCCGTATCAATACCTGTGGCTTCGCAGTAAGCCTTAACGGTTATTGATCTTTCGCACGTACGTATACCAGCTTGCTGCTGCGCTTATCGCTTTCGCGTTCTTCTATTTCGAATTTGCCGGTGCTTTTAATGAGCGGGGCCAGTTTTACAAAACCGAAGTTACGCGGGTCGAAGTCTGGTTTCTTTTTCAGGATCAGACTTCCTACTTCGCCAAGGAACGCCCAACCGCTATCGTCTGCCAGATCGAGCACGGTATCCAGTAGCAGGTTGATTGTTGCGGTATCGATTTTACGTAACGTTTCTTCTTTGGTCGATTTGGTTTCTTTGGTTTTGCGGGCTTCTTCGGCGATGACGTTGGAAGGCGCGAGGATTTCGAGGTATATAAATTTGTCGCAGGCAACGATAAAGGGGTTTGGCGTTTTCTTTTCGCCCATACCAATTACGAGCATGCCGGCTTCACGCAGTCGTGTAGCCAGTCGGGTAAAGTCGCTGTCGCTGGATACGATGCAGAAGCCATCTACTTTATCGGTATACAGGATATCCATGGCATCGATAATCATTGCCGAGTCCGTAGCGTTCTTGCCTTTGGTGTAGCCGTATTGCTGTATGGGTGTAATGGCGTTTTCGAGTAGTACACTTTTCCAACCGGTAAGCAACGGGTTGGTCCAGTCGCCGTAGATCCGTTTAAACGTTGGGGTTCCATACTTGGCGACTTCCTGCAACATGCCCTGTACGTTAGCATAGGGAATGTTATCGGCATCGATCAATACAGCGAGGCGGGTATCTTTGGTACTTTTCATGATTGTACGAACGTTAATGCCGGCTACACGGTGAGCCGGCGGTATGGTATAAAAGCGTTACTCGGGGTTTGAACCTT
>Ga0065165_1002750_pt1 | contig 14008 bp, 15 predicted proteins | sample AraplaMF_Cvi_mMF_FD_63813 | JGI IMG/M metagenome (GOLD analysis project Ga0065165, IMG submission 63813) | Arabidopsis root microbial communities from the University of North Carolina, USA - plate scrape MF_Cvi_mMF (version 2) (version 3) | ecosystem: Host-associated > Plants > Roots >...
GAAGCCCCCCAGGGGTCGTCGAACGGACCCCGCGGCATGGAATGATAGGACATGATGGTTGGTATAATCCGGTGTTAACCCTGAACCGAAGCTGACCCTCGCACGCGGCGCAGTCCAGTGGCGGCCCCGATCCGTTCGTCGCATTCCGTGCCAGCCTGCGACACTCTCTCGGGATTCACCGACCGCGCTTCCGGGGGTGAACCCCGATGGTCCCTGCCGCGCCAAAAGGGTTCAGTCGGCCGCGGTTCTTCCAGGTCTTTCAAGGAGTCGTGTGATGCCGAACGGGAAACCGAACATTCTCGTCATCTGGGGTGACGATATCGGCCAGAGCAATCTGAGCTGCTACACCCATGGCCTGATGGGGTATCAGACCCCGAACATCGACCGCATCGCCAAGGAAGGCATGCTGTTCACCGACAGCTATGGTGAGCAGAGCTGCACCGCCGGACGCTCGTCCTTCATCACGGGACAGAGCGTGCTGCGCACCGGCCTGTCGAAAGTCGGCATCCCTGCCTCGCCGATCGGGATGAGCGACAAGATCGTCACCATCGCCGCGTTGCTCAAGGAACAGGGCTACACAACCGGTCAGTTCGGCAAGAACCATCTCGGCGACCTCAACCAGATGCTCCCGACCAATCACGGCTTCGACGAGTTCTACGGCAATCTCTACCATTTGAACGCCGAGGAAGAGCCGGAGATGGAGGATTATCCGAAGGATCCGAGGTTCCGCGAGCATTTCGGTCCGCGCGGCGTGATACACAGCTGGGCGACGGATACCGACGATCCCACCGAGCAGGAGCGCTGGGGCAAGGTCGGCAAGCAGAAGATCGAGGATACCGGCCCGCTCACCAAGAAGCGGATGGAAACCTGCGACGACGACTTCATCGAGAAGACGATCGCCTTCATCAAGAAAGCGCAGGCTGATGGCAAGCCGTTCTTCGTGTGGGTCAACACCACCCACATGCATCTGTTCACCCACACCAAGCCCGAGAGCAAGGGCCAGGCAGGGCGCTGGCAGTCCGATTATCACGACACCATGATCGACCATGACAAGAATGTCGGCCAGCTGCTCGACCTGCTCGACGAGCTCGGCATCACGGACGACACCTTCGTCCAGTATTCGACCGACAACGGGCCGCACCGCAACAGCTGGCCGGACGGCGGCATGACCCCCTTCCGCAGCGAGAAGAACACCAATTGGGAAGGCGCCTTCCGCATCCCGATGCTGGTGCGCTGGCCGGGTCATGTCGAGGCCGGCTCGGTCTCGAACGGGATCGTCCAGCATCACGACTGGATGCCGACCTTCCTCGAAATGGCGGGAGCGCTCGACGTCGTCGACAAGCTCAAGACCGGCTATCAGGCGATCGGCCGCACCTACACGAACCATATCGACGGGTTCAGCCTGCTCGGCCACATCACCGGAAAAGAGGAGAAGAGCCCGCGCAACTTCTTCTTCTATATCAGTGACGATGGCGACATCCTCGCGATGCGCTACGACAACTGGAAGCTTGTCTTCCTCGAGCAGCGCTGCCCGGGCACGATGCGGGTCTGGGCGGAGCCGTTCACCCGCCTGCGCATGCCAAAGCTCTTCAACCTGCGCACCGACCCCTATGAGTTCGCGGACATCACCTCGAACCGCTATTATGACTGGTTCCTGTACAACGCGTATTTCATCTACGCGGCGCAGGCCGGCGCGGCGAAGTTCGTCGAGACCTTCAAGGACTTCCCGCCGATCCAGCGACCCGGCAGCTTCACGATCGACGATGCCGTCGCGAAGATGGCCGACGCCGCCGCCGGCGCGAGTTGAGCGGTCCTTCCGGGGCGGCGCGATCCGCCGCCCCTTTCCTTTCGCCGACGAAGGAGAGCCCGGATGGTTGCTGATCCCCTTCCATCCTGGAACGATGGCGTACCCAAGCGCGCCATTCTCGACTTCGTCGCGCGCGTGACGCGGGAGGGCGGAAGCGATTTCGTCCCTCCCGCCGACCGCATCGCCACCTTCGACAATGACGGCACGCTCTGGTGCGAATTCCCGCTCCAGATCCAGGTCTTCTTCGCGCAGCAACGGCTGGTCGAACTGGCCAAGGCCGATCCAGGCATGCACGAGCGTCAGCCGTTCAAGGCATTTCTCGAGCACGACGTCGCCGCGATCCATGCGATGGGCAAGGAGGCGGTGTTCAGCGTTGCCTTCACCACCCATGCCGGGCTCACCGTCGAAGCCTTCGCCAGAGTGGTCGACGACTGGTTCGCGAGCGCGACGCACCCGAAGCTCGGCCGACACTTCACCGACTGCACCTATCAGCCGCAGCGCGAGCTTCTCGCCTTCCTGCGCGCCAACGGGTTCAAGACCTTCATCGTCTCCGGCGGCGGCGTCGATTTCATGCGGCGGGTGACCGAACGGCTCTATGGCGTGCCGGCCGACCAGGTTGTGGGCTCGAGCGTCAAGCTGCGCTTCGAGATCGGCGCCGACGGCCGCGCCGATCTGTTCAAGACCGCCGAGCTCGACAGTTTCGACGATCGCGAGGTCAAGCCCGCCAATATCGGCCTGCATATCGGCCGGCGCCCGATCTTTGCCTTCGGCAACTCGGACGGCGACCTCGCGATGCTGCGCCACACGCTGACCGGCGACGGACCGCGGCTAGGGCTGCTGGTGCATCACGACGACGCCGAGCGGGAGTTCGCCTATGACCGCGAATTCCACCTGAGCCCGCTGGCCGAGGCGCTCGATCATGCGGCGGATTATGACATTACGCTCGTAAGCATGCGTAACGACTGGACAACGATCTTCGCTGAACCCTCTCGGTAGCGATCCCCCACCCGCCCCGGGGAAACACCCGATTGGCGCCAAGCCTTCCGAATGCGATGTTTTACTTGGCTTTGGACGGCCTTTTAGCGGCGGGAGGGGATCCGGATGGCAACAACCGACCAATTTCGTCGCCAGCTGCGCGAGCCCACGGCGGGTCTCTCCTCCCCCCCGCGGACCCGTACGACGCGCCTGGCGCGGCGCGGTGGTCGAGGCCTGACAGCACCTCACCACCGCGCCGAAGCCGCTGAACGGGGGCCGACTTCATGCGCCGAAACAGGTTTCTTCTTGCGGGGGTGGCAATCCTGCTCCCGCTTGGTCTCGCTGCCCGAGCTTTCCCCCAGCAGGCAGCCGAGAAGGGAGTCGCGTCGCCCCCCAGCGCGACTCCCGCTCTTCCTCCGGGTACGCCCAAGGGCTATTTGCCCCTCACGGCGCTGCCCGACAGCCTCGCCCTCCTCCCTCCGCCCCCCGATCCCGGCTCCCCCGGTTTCGTCTCCGACGAAGCCGCAAGCCGTATGGCGGAGGCACTCAGGGGCACCGCGCGCTGGAATCGCGCTTCCAGCGACGCGGTGCTCCGCTTTCCGGGCGCCACCCAATTCTTTCAATGCGCGGCGGGTATAAGGATCGATCCCGAAACCACGCCGGTGCTGTTCCGCCTGATCGGCAAGACGCTGATCGACGTGGGGCTTTCGACCTACAAGGCGAAGAACCATTACAACCGCGTGCGCCCCTTCGTGCAGCACGGCGCAACCACCTGCTATCCGCCGGACGAGGCGATGCTGCGCAAGGACGGCTCCTACCCGTCCGGCCACAGCGCCGCCGGCTGGGGCTGGGCGCTGGTGCTGACCGAGCTGGTGCCGGATCGCACCGACGCGATCCTCCAGCGCGGCCGCGACTTCGGCCAGAGCCGCGTGATCTGCCAGGCGCATTGGCAGAGCGATGTCGATGCCGGCCGGGTGATCGCCGCGGGGACCGTGGCACGGCTGCACGCGGATCCGGCCTTCCTCGCCGACCTTCAGGCCGCGAAGGCGGAGATCGCTACGGCAGCGAAACCCGATGCTGCGGAATGCGCGGCCGAGGCGGCGTCGCTCGCGGCGACGCGCTAGCCCTTCTCAATGCCGCGCGAGCGACGCTCCGGTCGGGTCGATCGGTGAAAGCGCCTTGAGCTTGCCCAGACCATTGGCGCTGGCCTTGGCCCAGCTCGAGAAGAGGTCCTCGAACTCGGCGGCATTGGTCACGCTGTTGCGTAGATAGGGTCCGATGTCGCCGGTGGTCTGGGCGTCGACCGCGCGGCCGAGTATCTGCCCGCTCAGCGAATCCCGCGCCTCGAGCACCAAAGTCGCCCCGCCGGCCTCGCGCGAATAGGTTCTGCTGCGGCCCGGTGACATGATGTCCGGCGCGGCCACGTCGAGATTGATCACCGCGGTGCGCATGCGCAGCACGTCAGCTCCCGGCGCGTCGACCACCTGATAACCGGCTTTCTCGTAGGCTTTGCGAAATTCCTTGTTCAGGCCCTCCTTGGCGGCGTCGAGGATCTTGCGCGCGTCCTCGTCGCTCACGCGCCGCGACAGATCCATCCGGCTACTGTTCTGATCACGCTGCCACTTCTTGCGGAAGGCGACCTCGCTCGGATCGAGCATCACCTTGGTATAGCTACGGAAGTCCGCCTGCGGCAGCAGATAGACCATCTCGATATTCTTCGACTTCACCCGTATCAGCCCATCCCAATTGTCCTTGGTCTGGGCGAGGATCGGCGCCGCAGACACTGCCAGCAACGCCGCTGCAACCATCGTGGTGAACCTGCGAGCCATCGCAACCTCCTGTTATCGCGAGCCACTATCCGCCCGCTCCCCGCCCTCTCCCAATCGGGACATGTCCCGGGAAGGCAGGGCGATCGTTCCGGAAGCGTCAGGGACGGACGATCGTGCGGAAGCCGATATGCGTCGTGCCGGTATCGACCGGATGCGCATGGCGCGCTGCGGGGCGATAGCGCCGGCAATAGCTCGGCGCACACATATGCGAGCCGCCCTTGAGCACTTTCCGCGGAATGCGCAGCGGATCGCGGGAGTCGGCGCTCTCGAGACGTGCGGCGGCGCAGCAGCGGGTACTGTTCGAGCGTCCCGTGCCCCACCAGTCGCTGGTCCATTCCCAGACGTTTCCGATCATGTCGGAAAGACCGTAACCGTTGGGCGGATAGGCTCCGACCGGCGACGTGCCCTTCCAGCCATCGGCCCCGGTGTCGTTATGGGGAAAGGTGCCCTGCCAGACATTGGCCATGTGCCGGCCGTCGGGCTCGAGCGCATCGCCTTCCCAGGCATATTCAGCACCATCGAGCCCGCCGCGCGCGGCGAATTCCCATTCGGCCTCGGTTGGCGAACTGGCGCCCGCCCAGGCGCAATAAGCGCGGATATCCTCCCACGCGACATGCACCACGGGATGCTCGTCGAACCCCTCGATCGAACTGTCGGGTCCCCGCGGATGACGCCAGTCGGCGCCGTGGATGAAATCCCACCAGCAGACCGGCCCGTCGAGCCGCACCGGTCCGGGCGGCGGCACGAATACTACCGATCCCGCCACCAGATTCTCCGGCGGTGCATCGGGATAGTCTTCGGCACGCGGCGCCAGCTCGGCGATCGTGACATGCCCGGTCTCGGCGACGAAGCACGCGAAATCGCGATTGGTCACCGGCGTCCGGTCGATCCAGAACCCTTCGACACGCGCGCGACGCGCCGGACGCTCTTCTGGATAATGATGATCGGAGCCCATGGTGAAGGCGCCGCCGGCGATCCACACCATGTCACGACGATCGACGGCGTCTTGATGCCGCATACGGCTTGCCATGACGTGGAACTCCTAACCGAACGCAGCAAAGCCGAAGGCGATGCTCAGGAAAGCCATGATACCGATCGCGAGCAGCGCGACGGCCGTGATCAGCGTGATCGAGATCGGGAATTTGCTTTCGCCGTGGATCAGGCCGTCGGTCGTCATCCTGCCACGCTCGCCGCGCAGTTCGAGCGCGAACTGAACATGGCGCCAGATACCCCCGACCAGCAGCAGCGAGCCGAGCAGGATCAGCAGCATCCCGAAATTACGCGGCGCGCCAGCATGTTTGATCAAGCCCACGTCGCGGAACTTCTCGAACACCTGATAGAGCGTGAAGCCGAACCCGATCAGGGAGAGCGAGGTCCGGATCACCGACATCAAGGTGCGGTCCGCGCTCATCCGGGTGCGCTGGAACGACATGCCCGTCCGACGCATCGACATCTCGGTGCGGTTGGTCGAGAGATGCGTCCTGTGTTCGGAAAGACGGGTCCGGTGCCCCGAAAGATCAGTGCGATACTCCGAAAGGTCGGTGCGGTGCTCCGACAGCCCGGTACGGTGCCGGGAGAGCCCCGTACGATAGTGCGAATAGGCGACCGAAGCCGCATCCGCCTGACTCTCGTCGACGTCCGGAATCGCCGGGACCGGAGCGGGATTGAACCGCTCCGGACGCTGCGGCGAGTCATCCTTGGCCTCGTCGCTCATTTCATTGCGTCGCCGAAGCGGGCGGGAATTTGGCGAGGACCTGTGCGATCACGTTATCGATCGTCGCCTGGTCCGGCACCCGACTGGGATTGACCTCCTGCGTCGCAATCCCGTGCCACACCGGCCGCTTGGTCGCGGTGTCGTAGATGTCGATCACCAGCGTGCCGTTGGTCACGTTGCGCACGTCGATATTGCTGTTGCCCCAGCCCGGGCCCCAGCCCCAGCCGCGATAGAAGGGACCATAAGGACCGAAGTCGGTAACCTGCACGCTATCGCGCCGGCCCAGCGTGAATGCGACAGCAAAATCACCGGGTTGCGCGGGAGTGAAACGGGTCTGCAGCTGGCGGTCGATCGAGTCTTTCACGCGCTGGAACACCAGCGGGTTCATGCCAGAAGGGACACCCGTGAAGACCCAGCTGAAGGTGCGATAATTCGCGAAATTGACCGTGTTGTCATAGTCGGTCTTGATCGTCGGCGTCGGCGCACAGGCGGAGATCGCGAGCACGCAACCCGTTAACGCACCGCGCACCGCCGCGCGCAGATAGCCTCTATTGCTCATCGGCCGTCTCCCGTTGTGGACGAGGCAAGCTAGCCGCCGCACGCGAGGCCGAACCATCGGGGCAACTACCGAAGTCGGCCCCGCACTTTTCCCGAGAGCGTCGAAAAGAGCGGGAACAAGGCACCGGGCGGACTCAGCTCCATTAGGCTCCCGCGCGCACTCGGGGTTTTCACCGATGGTCAAGTCGTTGCGACGCGCACACGATCTTCCGGAGTAACAGGGAATAGTGGTTCCACCGTTTGGCGGGGAAAGAGCACTCTTCGTCTCCGCTACAGAGCAATTGGCGCGCTCTGGTGCACGGAAAGTTAACCGATGATGGTAACATTCGGCAAATCGTAGGGACCGAAATGATCGCGTTCAAACGAGCGTAAGGGGCGTAATAGAATGGTGAGTGCCACACGACGCGTATTGATCGCCGACGACCATGACGTGGTCCGTCGCGGCGTACGCACCCTCCTGGAGACGAGGCCGAACCTGCACGTGGTTGCGGAAGCCTCGAATGGGCGCGCTGCGCTCGAGGAGGCCCGCTCGACCAAGCCCGATATCGCGGTGATCGATTATTCACTGCCGGAGCTCAACGGGCTTGATCTCACTACCGCGCTCAAACGGGAATTCCCGCGGATCGAGGTGCTGATCTACACGATGCACGATCGCGAGGATCTGGTGCTCGAGGTGCTGCGCGCCGGCGCGCGCGGCTATGTGCTCAAGTCGGACACCGAGAAGCATCTGCTCGCGGCGATCGATGCGCTCTCGATCCACCGGCCCTATTTCTCTGGCGTGATCTCCGAGACCTTGCTGGAGAGATTCCTCGAATCCTCACCGGCGGCGCAGGCGACGCTCACGCATCGGGAGCGTGAGGTCGTCCAGTTGATCGCCGAAGGCAAGATCAACAAGGAAATCTCGCACATCCTCAACATCAGCGTGAAGACGGTCGAGACGCATCGCGCCTCGTCGATGCACAAGCTCAAGCTGCGCACCACCGCCGAACTGGTGCGCTACGCGGTGCGCAACAACATCATCCAGCCCTGACGGCTGTTCCAGAAGCCGAAACGAAAAACCCTCCCCTGTCGGGGAGGGTTTTCAGTATCGCAACCGCCACGAACCTTATCCGAGGCGCTGCGCGCCCGGTATCGTGCCGACGTCCTGGCGCTGCAATTCCGCCAGCCGCGGATCGACCACGAAGGCCTGGCCGGAGCCGTTGCGCGGGATCGCCGCGGAGAGCACCGTCCCGCGCCCGTCGCGGCCGTGATGCACCGCGAAGCGTCCGCCGAGTTCGGTGACGCGTGCGATCATGCCGGGAATGCCCACGCCCAAGGTGGGCGCATCGTGCTGGTTGGCTTCGAGCGGGCTCCGCATCCCCACGCCGTCGTCGGCGACGACCACGAACAAGGTGTCGGCGCGTTCGCACAGCCGCACACGCACGTGGCGCGCATGGGCATGCTTGTGGATGTTGGCGAGCGCTTCCTGCACGATGCGATAGACCGCGGATTCGACCGCCGATCCGCTCGCGCGCTCGATGCCGTAGATCTGCAGCCGCATGTCGAGCCCGCTGCGCTGGCCGAAGCCAGTGCACAGCGCCCGCAGCGCCGGCTGAAGCCCGGCATTTTTGAGCTGCGGGGGATGCAGCGCATAGGTGAGCCCGCGCAGATCGCGATGGAACTGGCCGAGCAGATCGGAAAGCTCCGCCGCGATGCCGGCGACGGTCGGATCGAGGCTCGCCTGCTGCAGCCGGGCCAGGCCGAGATTGATACCCACCAGATATTGCGCGGCAGTGTCGTGCAACTCGCGCGCGACGCGCTGACGCTCGTCTTCCTGCGCGCGGACCAGATTGGCTTGAGCGCGCATCAAGCTCGCGCTGAGCTGGAGGCGCTCGCGGCGGAGTTCGAACAGCTCGGTCATGTTGAGCCGCGACACGGTCGCATAGCTCCCGCCATCGGCCTCGAAACGTGTGATCGAGATGTGATAATATTGGCTGTCGGTCACAGCCTTATAGGTCCGCAGATACTGGCGGATCCGCCCTTCGTCGATCGCGGCAATGCCCTTCAGCACGTTCTCCGCATCGTCGAAGCCCGACATCAGGCTCCATTGGCAGAAACGCTTGTAGTTGTGCCCGATCGTCAGCAGGGAGCCGAGCCCGTTGCGCTGCGCGGATTCGAGCCACGCGGCATTTGCCGCCACGATGCACCAGTCCTGATCGACCACCGCCACCTGTGCGGGCATCGCGTCGACCATCTGTTGCAGGGGATCATCCGGATGTACGCGCGGCGGCGGTCCCGATACGCGATTGCCGATATGGTCAGGCCGTGGCCGAAGCTGCACGACCGATTGCGCACCGCGCATCTCCTGGGATGTCGTTTTCATCATGTACGACACTTGTGCCTCCCCACCTACAAGGGTCAGCACCCGCCTGAAGCGGAGCCTGTTGCGTAGTTCCAAGTAACAACTAGGGTTATATACTAGAAGTCACCCTAGTTATGCAATCGGTTATATTCCCGATAGGGTCCAATAGTCGCATTAATTTATAAGGTTAAGGAATAGTTAATTGATAGCGCTATCCGTAACATTTTTTTCGATTGGCCGAAGTTAAACTGATACCGATCGGACGCATACCCGACCTATTTCGACGGGAAAGGGAGCGACGATCATGGAAGAAACCTTCAAGAGCTTCGCCTCGGACGTCGCACTGGGACTCGAGGCGCTCGTGGTCGTCACCATATTGGTGGGCGCGATCGAGACGGTGGTGGGCATCGTGCAGTTCATGACCACCCACAAAGCGGTGATCGGTGCGCGCCATGCGATCTGGATGCGCTTCGCCCGCTGGCTGTTGCTCGCGCTGGAATTTGCGCTCGGGGCGGACATCGTGCGCACCGCCATCGCTCCCACCTGGCAGGATATCGGCCAGCTCGGCGCGATCGCCGCTATCCGCACTTTCCTCGGCTTCTTCCTCGAGAAGGATATCGACTCCTTCGGCGGCGAGGTCGCGCTCGAGAAAAAGAGTTCGGGGAAAACCGACATCTAGGGACTCTCGCCGCCTTAAGTGCGTAACCTTCCCGATGGCGACGGCAGTCCGCCAGCGCGCATCTAGTCCCGGTATTTCAATGCTGGAGAGACAAGATGCGTCCGACGGCCTCGCTGCTGGCCCTTTCGGCCATATTCCTGATCCAGGCCGCGGCCGCTCCGGCGCAGGGCGGCCAGACGACACCGGCTCCTGCCCGCGACCCCGCGGTGATGACAGCGCTCGACCGGATGGGCGAGACGCTGCGGGGGCTCACGGCCTTTACCGTCACCGGGGACATCACCGATGAGGAGGTGCTGACCTCCGGGCAGAAGCTGCAATCCAGCGGGCAGATCACCACCAGCGTGCGCCGGCCCGACCGCTTCCGTATCGAATCCGTCTCCGACCGCAAGACCCGCACGATCTATTATGACGGCAAGACGGTCACCGTCTTCGCGCCGAAGATGGGCTATTATGCCAGCTTCCCCGCCCCGCCGACGATCATCGAGACGCTCAAGCGAGGTGAGGAGCGCTACGGCTTCACCGTGCCGCTGGCGGACCTCTTCTCCTGGGGCACCGACCCTTCGACCGCGGCGAAGATCACCTCTGCGGCTGCGGTGGGCAGCGACACGATCAACGGCCAATCCTGCAACCATTATGCGATGCGTCAGCCCGGCATAGACTGGCAGATCTGGCTCCCGGCCAGCGGCCCGGCCCTGCCCTGCAAGTTCGTGATCACCACCACCGACGATCCGGCGCAGCCGCAATATTCGGTGGTTCTGCGCTGGGACACCAATCCCAGCCTGACCGACGACACTTTCGCCTTCACCCCGCCCGCCGACACCAAGAAGATCGTAATGGGCGAGGTCGCCTCCAGTCAGGGGAGCAGCAAATGATCCGCCTCCAGCACCTCGCACTTGGCCTCGCGCTTGCCGCGACCGCCTATGTTCCCGTCGTCGAAGCCCAGCACCGCCCCGGCGGCGGCGGCCATGCGGGTGGCGGTCGCCCGGCCGGTGGTGGCGCTCGCCCCGCCGGTGGCGGCGCCCATGCTGCTCCGGCCCGACCGATGCCCGGCGGCGGTGGCGGCGGAATGCAGGTACGCAGCTCCGCCAATAGCAGCGTCAACCATAACCGGAACGTCGATCGTAACGTGAACCGGAACGTCAATCGCAACACCAACGTCAATGTCGACGTGCATGGCGGCGGTTATTATGGCGGTGGCGGCTGCTGCTACAATCACGGCTATTATGACGACAATTATCACCCGATCGCGACCGCTGCCGCGGTGACCGCCGCAGCGGTGACGACCGCCGCGGTGATCGGATCGATCACACGCAGCATCCCGCCGAGCTGCTCGACCGTCGTCGTCAACGGCATCTCCTACTCGCAGTGCGGATCGACCTGGTACCAGCCGCAATATGTCGGCTCATCGATGCAATATGTCGTGGTGGCCGCGCCGCGCTGACCGGGTTCACGATGGGGAGAGAGCCCATGCTTCGCGTAATACTCGTCCTTGCCGCGCTGGCCCTGCCCGCAGCCGCTCAGTCTCAGGCTCAGGCTCAGCAGGCCAAGCCGATGGGCCCGCCGGCCAAGCCGCAGGTCTCGGCGTTCGACGGGATCGACGCCAACAAGGACGGCAAGATCAGCAAGGCTGAATTCATCGCGGCGCGTTCGGCGCGGTTCGACCAGCTCGACCGCAACCATGACGGCAAGATCGACCGCGCCGACTTCCCGCAGGCGGCAAACCATCAGGCGGCCTTGCGCCGGCTCGACGCGCAAATCGCCTCGGCCGATGCCAACAAGGACGGTTCAGTCTCGCGCCAGGAACTGGCGCACGCGCAAACGCCGTTCTTCGACAAGTTCGACACCAATCATGACGGCTTCGTCGACAAGGCCGAGGCCGATGCGGCGCGCGCCAAGGCGCAGGCTGCGGCGGCGCGGAAGCGAGGTGGGTGATGACCATGCGCTGGTTCGCCATGCTGGCGGCACCGGTGGCGCTGCTGGCGGCTTCTCCCGCCCTGGCGCAATTGTCGGCCGATTCTGAACCGCCCGATCCCGGCACCGTGCTCGGAGGACAGATCGCCGATATGTGCCTCGTCGGCACCGGCCCGCAGTCTCTGATGTGCTCAGCCTTCCTGCGCGGCACCTTCGAGGGGCTGATGTACGGCCAGATCAGCGCGACGGGCGGGATGATCTCCTTCTGCCTGCCGGCCGAAGGCGTGTCGCTCGGCGACCTGCGCGACACCTTTCTCGACTATCTCGACGACGAGCCCGATCGCCGGACCGAGGAAGCGGGCATGCTACTGCTCGATTCACTGCAGGACCGCTATCCCTGCGACGACGCCGGCGACGACAGTCCCATGTTCGACGATCCCGGCCTGCTGAGCGCGCCCGATCAGGCCGCCCTGGTCAAGCCGCACGGCTGGAAGCTGGCGCGGCGGCACTGACCGCCTCGGCCTCGATCGTCCGCCACCACGCCTCGTTGGCGAGGTACCAGTCGATCGTCCCCGCGAGCGCTCCGGCGAATTCGTGCGCGGGCGTATAACCCAGCTCTGCACGCGCCTTGCCGTCGTCGATCGCATAGCGGCGGTCATGCCCCAGCCGATCGGTGACGAAGCGCTTGAGGCTCGCGCTCGGCTCGCCGCGCGCCGCCGGCGCATCGGGGAAACGCCGGGCGAGCGCTGGATCCGCGGCGAAGGCACGGTCGATCAGCCCGCACACAGTGTCGATCACCGTCATGTTGGGCAGTTCGGCGCCACCGCCGATATTGTAGGCGTCCCCTACCCGCCCATGATCGAGGATCGCCGCGATGCCGCGGCAATGATCCTCGACGAACAGCCAGTCGCGGACGTTCATCCCGTCGCCATAGATCGGCAGCGGCCGCCCCTTGAGCATGTTGAGGATGAATAGCGGGATCAGTTTCTCGGGCGTCTGCAGCGGCCCGAAATTGTTCGAGCAATGGCTGGTCGTGACCTGCAGCCCATAGGTCTGGTGCCACGCGCGGACGAGATGGTCGGATGCCGCCTTGGACGCCGAATAAGGCGAGTTGGGCGCGTACTGGTCGGTCTCGCGGAACGCCGGGGCGTCGGGTGCGAGGCTGCCGAACACCTCGTCGGTCGAGACATGGTGAAAACGGTGTGGGCGGCCCGTGCCGCGGTCGAGCCAGACCTGCTTCGCCGCGTCGAGCAGGGAAGCGGTGCCGCGCACATTGGTCTCGATGAACGCGGCGGGGCCGAGGATCGAGCGGTCGACATGGCTCTCGGCGGCGAAATGCACGATGGTGTCGACCGCGAATTCGCCGAGCAGCCGCGCGACGAGATCGGTCTCGCGGATGTCGCCGTGGACGAAGCGGATGTCCGCCACTCCGGCCAGATTCTCGCGCCGCCCCGCATAGGTGAGCGCATCCAGCACGGTGATCCCGTCGCCCGGCCGCGTCTCGCGCCACCAGCGTACGAAATTCGCGCCGATGAACCCGGCGCCTCCGGTTACGAGCAGCTCAGCCATTCCAGTCCCGTCCCTCGGCCAGCTGGCGCAGCAGATAGCCGCCATAGCCGCTCTTCCTGAGCGGCTCGGCCAAGGCCTCGAGCACCGCGTCGTCGATGAATCCCTGCCGCCACGCAATCTCTTCGGGGCAGCAGATCTTGAGCCCCTGGCGCTCCTCGATGATGCGGACATAGGTGCCGGCATCGAGCAGCGATTCATGCGTGCCGGTATCGAGCCAGGCATAGCCGCGCCCGAGCCGCTCGACCGTCAGCGTCCCCGCCTCGAGATAGCGGCGGTTGAGGTCGGTGATCTCCAACTCACCCCGCGCGGAAGGCTTGACCTCGGCCGCCAGCCGCGGCGCCTCGGCGTCGTAGAAATAGAGGCCGGTCACCGCATAATTGGAGCGCGGATTGGCCGGCTTCTCCTCGATCGTCTCGGCGCGCCCCTCGCGGTCGAACGAGACCACACCATAGGCCGAGGGATCGGCGACATAATAGCCGAATACCGTCGCGCCCTCACCCCGCGCATCGGCGCGCTGGAGCATGGTGCCGAGATTGTTGCCGTAGAAGATATTGTCGCCGAGGATCAGCGCCGACGGCTTTCCGTCCAGAAAGGGCTCGGCGATCAGCAGCGCCTGCGCCAACCC
>Ga0065165_1002751_pt1 | contig 14005 bp, 12 predicted proteins | sample AraplaMF_Cvi_mMF_FD_63813 | JGI IMG/M metagenome (GOLD analysis project Ga0065165, IMG submission 63813) | Arabidopsis root microbial communities from the University of North Carolina, USA - plate scrape MF_Cvi_mMF (version 2) (version 3) | ecosystem: Host-associated > Plants > Roots >...
CCGAAGCCACCGATGTGTTGTTTCTCAAAGGGCAACCGCGCAAGCGCCTGGTATTCCAGCGCGATGGGCGCGGCGCCATCGCCGCCTTCGCCGCGCGGCGCGAAGGGCACGATGTGATCTGGACCCGGCTGCCTTAGCCCGGTGCTTCAGGAAATCCAGCGCGGCTTCCCATGGCGGGAAGCCGCGCTGCCGCTTAGAACGAGTACGCCACCGAAGCACCCACGCCCCAGTCCGGACTGCCGTCGGTGAAGCCCTTGCTGGCATACACCTGCGCCTTCCACTGGCTGGCGAACTTGTACGAGTAGTAGCCGGTCACTTCGCTACGCGAGAAGCTCGTGCTGGCGGCTTTCTCGCGGTAGTCGTAGTACGCGCCGATGCTGCTCTGGTTGTCGATCTTGTAGCCCAGGCCGACATTCGCACCGAACACGTTGTTCAGGCGGATGTACTCGGAGCTGCCCAGCCAGGTGTAGCTGGCGCCGCCGAACACGGTCCAGCGGCCGAAGCCCTTGTACAGATCCACCGCTGCCGTGTAGTCGTTCTTGCCGGTGCCCAGGCCCTTGTCTTCGTCAGCCGTGCCGAACTTCACCTTGCCGGTGACATCGATGCCGAAGTTGGCGGCATCGTTGCGGTAGGCCGAGTACGTGGCCGATGCAATGACATCGCCCAGGCCCGACGCCGAGCCCGTGGTGGTGGTGTCGGCGGTGGTCGTCGTGGTGCCGCCCGATTGCCCCTTGCCTTTGCCCTTGCCGCGGCCATTCGGATTGCCGTTCTTCACCGGGCCTACGCCCGGGATCACATTGTCCGGACCGGACACGCGGATGTATGGCACGACCAGCTTCAGCGACCAGTCGCCGGTGTCGTAGCCGAACGAAACCGGCACCTGGGTGATGTCGGTGGTTTCGGAAGTGCCGTACTTGCCGGAGGTGTAGTCGACGCCGGCGCCGATTTTCACGGTGGGCGCGTCTTCGGCGTGCGCCGCCTGGGCCATCAGGCCCAGCACGCCGAGGGCGGCGAGCGTGCTTGCATTCTTCAGCTTCATGTTCATTTCCTTGGGGCAGCAGCAAAAAGAAGGCCCTGCGCGGGCCTCCTCGTCTTGGCGTAGTTATCGGGCAGGCTCAGCGGCCGCCGTGTTCCGGCTTGTCGGGGCGCTCGGGCTTGTCCGGGCGATCGGCCTTGGCCGGGCGGTCGGGCTTGTCGGGACGATCGGCCTTCGCCACCTTGTCGGCTTTGTCAGCCTTGTCGGCCTTAGCGACCTTGTCCGCCTTCGGGCCGTGCTCGATGTCGGCGGTCGATGGCAGCGGGCCGTGCGCCTTGGCCTGGCCCATCACCTCGCCGACCTTGAAGCCGAGCGACTTGGCGATCTGTCCCCAGCCTTCGCCGGACGCACGCGCGGCGAGCACGCCGGACAACTGCACGGTGCCAGTGGAGGTGGTGATGGTGCCGCCGTTGAGCGCGGCTTGCAGATCGGCTGCCGTCGGATTGGCAATGCCGGCCTTGGTCAGTTCGGCCTGGGCCAGCGCCAGCGCGATATTGACGTTGCCCCAGCCCATCGGACCGGTGGCCGGCGTAAAGGTGGTCTGCACGGCCGGCGTGGTCGCCGTGGCCGGCGTCACCAGCACTACCGACGTGCCGCCGCGCAGGCCGGTGACCAGCGCGTTGGCGTTGCCGGCAGAGCCGGCGAAGCTGGTGTAGGACGTGCTGATGCGGGTGGATTCCACCGTGGTGGTGGTCGTGGTCGTCGTCGTCGTCGTCGGTGCGGCCGCCTGCGCGGTCGCGCCTCCGGCGACGCCGAGGCCGATGGCCGCACTCAATACGGAAAACGCGAGGAAATGTTTTTTCATGATTCGCCCTGGCAACGCATGTGGGTTTGATGGGTTCCCCGCGAGGTACCGCTGCAAACGCGGCCGATGCACTCCGCACCTTTCATGTGGCATCGCAGCAGCATTGCGTGCTCCATGGCCTCGGCGGCGGATACTGTCCGAGTGAAGGAAATAAAAAAAGAATGCGCGCGCATAAAGTTCAGCGATCTGACGGAAATGCTTCAGCTGCGAGTTAAACGTCGGATCACGATGTGTTTTCCATCACGGAAACAAGGGTTTTTCCTTGCATCAAGCTTTCTTCAGGGAAAGCGATTCAGTGTTTCGGATGGCTGATATCCGGCGCATATTTTTGCGTTGTGGCATGGCGCGAGCTAACGTGGCGCGCGGTCATCGAAGGCCATGCATGTCCCATCCACTTTTTCGGGGAAGCCAATATGAAGCGCTTTTTCTCTCTGGCCATCGCGGCGGTCCTGCTTGGCGGCAGCGCACTTGCTCTGGCGTCTCCGCAGGACGGTCATGGCCACGGTCGCGGTCATGGCAATGGCAATGGCAATGGCAATGGCAACGGCAACGGCAACGGTAACGGTAACGGCAACAGTCAGCAGTGGGACGACGATGGTCCCGGCCGCGGCCACAACCCCAAGAACGAGGGGCGCCATGACAACGGCAGGCATCTTGGCTGGTACAAGCGGGGCGAGCGCCTGCCGGATCGCTACTACAGCCGCACGTATTACATCACCGACTACGAGCGCTATCACCTGCGCCGCCCGGAACCTGGCTATCGCTGGGTACGCGCCGATGAAGGCCAGTTCTATCTGACGCTGATTTCCAGCGGCGTGGTGATCGATATCGCCACCGGGCTTTGATCCCGATCGGCGCGCCGCGGAGAGCTTGCTCCGGCGCGCCGCGCACCGCCCAAAAAAGTTTCTCCGGCGGTGTCGATTTTCGCGATACCCATTCGTCGTTTCCCTAAGAGGCCGATCCATTCGGCCCGAACCGGAGAACGGCGATGCGCGTGATGGTGCTGGTCAAGGCGACCGAAGACAGCGAGCAGGGCTTCAAGCCCACGGCCTGGAACATGCGGATGCTCGAGGCGATGGACCGCTACAACGATGAGCTGGCCAAGGCCGGCATCATGCTGTCCGGCGATGGCCTCAGGCCTTCCTCGGACGGCAAGCGCGTGGCCTTCGACGGCGCGGGCCGCCTGGTCATCGATGGGCCATTCGCCGAGACCAAGGAGCTGGTGGCCGGTTTCTGGCTATGGCAGGTGAAGGACATGGACGAAGCGGTGGCGTGGGTGAAGCGCTGCCCCAATCCGATGCCGGGGCCGAGCGAGATCGAGATCCGGCCCTTGTACGAGATGGACGATCTCGGCCTGGGTGCGGATGCCTGACATGTTCAGGTATGTGCCTATGGGTTGCGATCGCCCCGGGCCAAATCGGCATGGGGCGCGGTATCGCTGCAGCCATGTATGTACCGCTCTGAAACCGCGAGTGTGTGCCATTGCACGAAGCGCGATCGTATCGGCCCCATGCACACATAAATTTGCAAGGCGATGCAGATACTCGGTGGTTGCCACGCCCGGTGGCGATCATCGAGAGCTTTGCATGAATATCTGCAACCGTAATCCCGGCGCGCCGCGGGCTGGCGCCCGGCGCATCCGCCACGTGCTGGCCATCGGCGCCGCACTGGCCGCCGCGCCGTTGACCGCCGCCTTCGCGCAGAGCCAGCCTTTCGTCGCTGCCGGTTCGTCCAACCAGGTGGCGGTGGCGAAGGCCTTGCAATCGCTGCCCGCACGCAGCGCCTTGCGCACTTCGCTGCAAAGCCAATGGCCTGCCGATCCCGCCGCAGCCGGCGCTGCCTACGATCGCCTCTCCGGCGAGATCCACGCCGCGGTCGGCACGCAGATGATCGAGGACAGCCATTTCGCCCGGGACGCGGCTTTTGCACGGCTTTCCTGCGCGGCCGGCTGCGCCGACGGCAGCCATCTGTGGGCGCAGGCCGCCGGCGGCTGGAGCCACCAGGGCAACAACGGCAATGCCGGCGCCATCTCGCGCGACATGGGCGGCGTGATGGGCGGCGTCGATACGCTGATCTTCAACAACCGCTGGCGCGTCGGCCTGCTGTTCGGCTACGACCATGCGCGCATCGACGCCGACAGCCGCGACTCCACCGCCACCACGCACGACACCACCTACGGCGCGTATGCGGGCACGCAGTGGGGTGCGTTCACGCTCAAGCTGGGCGCGGCGTACGTGCGCCACGACATCGCCACCGACCGCTTCGTGCAGGTGCCCGGGCTCGCCGCGGCGCACCTCGGCACGGATTACTACGGCCATACCGCGCAGGTCTTCGGCGAACTCGGCTACGGCGTGCATTGGGGCGGCAGCACCTTGCAGCCGTATCTGCAGCTGGCCCAGGTGCGGCAGAACTTCGAGTCGTTCCGCGAATCCGGCGGCGCCGCGGCGCTGGCCGGCGGCAGCCACGACGCGGACGTGACGTACTCCACGCTCGGCGTGCATTTCGTGGCGGACAGTTTCCAGCTCGGCACGGTGGCGGTGAATGCACGTGCCGGCCTGGCCTGGCGCCACGCCACGGGCGATGTGGACGTCAACCACGCCTTGGTCTTCCGCGCGGGCGGCAGCGCGTATGACCTGCACGGGCTGGTGGTGAGCCGCAACGTCGGCGTGCTCGATGCCGGCCTGGATTTCACGCTGGCGCCGGACGCCGTGTTCTCGCTGAGCTATACCGGCCAGGCCGGCAGCCAGCGCCTGGTGGATCAGAACGTAACAGCAGCGATGTCGGTGCGCTTCTGAGGCGTGTGCCTAAGGGCGGTGGCCGGACGACCATCGCCCTTAGGCACCACGTGCAGGGGGCGCTCACTACAACCTTTGCACGGAGGAAGCCAACCATGAGCATCACCATTACCGCATTCGAGAAGTCGCCCGACGGCGGCAAGGGACTGGCGCGCGATACGCGTGTCCGCTGGGCGCTGGAGGAAGCGGGACTGCCGTACGAGGTGCGCCTGGTTTCACCGAAGGCGATGAAGGAGCCGGCGCATCTGCGGCTGCATCCGTTCGGCCAGATTCCCACCTATGAGGAAGACGGGCTGGCTTTGTTCGAAACCGGTTCGATCGTGTTCCATATCGCCGAGCACCATGCGCAGCTGCTGCCGCGCGATGCGCATGCGAGGGCGCGTGCGATCACCTGGATGTTCGCCGCGCTCAATTCGGTGGAGCCGCCGATCCTGGATCTGGTCACCGTCAGGATCATCGAAGGCGACAAGCCCTGGTCCAAGGAGCGCACGCCCCTGGTGCAGGAGCGCATCCGCCAGCGGCTGCATCAGCTGGCCGCCCGCCTGGGCGATGCGGAATGGCTCGATGGCGCATTCAGCGCGGGCGATCTGTTGATGGTGTCGGTGTTGTTGAGGCTGAGGCCGTCGGGGATGCTGGATGAGTTTGCGAGTCTGGCGGCCTATGTCGCGCAGGGCGAGGCACGGCCGGCGTATCAGCGGGCGTTCGCGGCGCAGTTGGCGATCAATGCGGCTTGAATCGTGGTGATCCGCCACTCTCCATACCGCCAACCTGGCGCAACGCGAGACAGCGTCGTTCCGGCCTGCGCCGGAATGATGGGCCAAGAGTTTTTCTCCGGCGGCCATCTAGCCGCCTGAAACCCCTGGGGCTTCCCACTCAACTTTTTGCGACGCAGCGTGACAGCTCGCCCGTTCAGCGCCTTAATTGGCGCCCGGGGATTTAGATCGATCCAAATAAAGCGTGATTCGGTTCATGCCGCGGAGACGACAGAACTGACGATTTTCCGGAGCCGTTAGTTTCAATCGATCCAACGACAGAGGAGGGCAGACGCGCATCCGCAGCACGTGATCGAACGGGGGATATCCGCGCCGATGCAAAACGGCGCGCACCATGTAGGGGAGAGCAATGACTTACCAGTCGCATGTGTTCACTCGCAAACCGCTGTACATCGCACTCGCTTTAGCCACTTTAGCCATGGGCAACGCACCCACGGCAGCCTTCGCCACACAGCCGGCCGCAGCTGCCGCGACGCCTGCCGCCACACCGGCGGCGCAACCGCAACAGGCCGCCGACGGCGCGCAATCCAGCAGTACCGACGAGAAGAAAACCGGCAAGGACAAGAATGGGGACAACCGCAACCCCACCACCTTGCAGACGGTCGTGGTCACCAGCTTCCGCCAGTCGGTCGACCAGAACATGCAGGACAAGCGTGATTCCAATTCCATCGTCGAAGTGATCAATGCGCAGAACATCGCGCAGTTCCCGGCCAAGAACATCGCCGATGCCCTGGCGCACGTACCCGGCGTGGTGATCAGCCGCGAGTCGGGCGAAGGCAAGACCGTCAGCATCCGCGGCCTCGCGCCCGAGCTGACGCTGACCCAGTTGAACGGCAACTACGTGGCGTCGGCCGACACCTCGGCGGGCCTCTCGCGTTCGTTCAACTACACCTTGTTCCCGGCCAACATGTTCGCGGACATCAAGCTCTACAAGAGCCTTGAAGCGCGCCTGGACGAAGGCGGCATCGGCGGCAACGTCGACCTGCGCACGCGCCGTCCGCTGGAGATGGCGGCGAACGAAGGCTTCATCTCCGGCACCGCCGCCAGCTCCGACACCAGCTCGAAGACGGAACCGCAGGTCTCCGCGCTGTGGTCGTGGAAGAACAAGGACGAAACCTTCGGCGTCCTCGTCGCGGGCTCCTACCAGAAGCGCCAGGCGACCACCTACGAAGCCGATGCCACCAGCTGGCACTGGTGGTCGGACAACTGCACGGACCACACCACCTGCACCCAGCCGCCGGTGAACGTCAACGGCAGGCCGTATCCGTCCGCGGTCAACAACAACATCGACCTGTGGGGCAATGGCGTCGTCGACCAGGCCGGGCACGTCTCCAACGGCTTCTGGATGCCGCAGCAGTTCGCCACCAGCCGCAACGACCTGACCCTGAAGACCAAGGGCGCCCAGGCCACGATGCAGTTCAAGCCGAGCGACCACTTCCTGCTGACCGGCAACTACTTCCGCTTCCAGCGCCAGCAGACGCAGATCACCAACACCCTGGAAATTCCCGAGTGGGGCCTGCCCAACAACAGCAACTACGCCGACCAGAACGGCCGCCTGCTCGCGCCCAACGGCCTGACCTTCGACAAGTCCGGCACGATCGTCACGGGGGCGAACTACGTGTTGCCGCCGGCGGGCGTCGGATGCAATGCCGCGGTGAACCCGGTCACCGGCGCCGCCCGCCAGGCGGTGGACGTGTGCTCGACGGAAATCCCGTGGCTCAACGGCAATTACTCCGTCGAGAAGGCCACCTCGCAGACTCTCAACCTGGAAGGCGAATGGGATAACGGCGGCAGCCTCAGCGGCTCGTTCAACGTCGGCCGGACCTGGGCCAAGGGCGGCCCCTCCATCGAACTGGGCATGGCGGCCAAGCCGCGCAATTTCGTGAACGGCCAGTGGGTGGACGGCAGCACCGGCGCGGCCTGGACCTTCAGCGGCAAGCCGGGCATCGTCGCCGACCAGTCGGTACTGCAGAACATGCTGGCCGGCGCGGGCCAGGTCGACCTGGGTTCGACCGGCTCCAACATGGTCAATACCCGCACCTCGCAGAACTTCGCGCAGGCGGACTTCACCTGGGCGTTCGAGTCGTCGTGGCTGCAGTCGCTGCAGTTCGGCGCCAAGTACAGCGATGCCAATGCCGAACAGCAGAGCAACGAGGTGCGCTGGTACTGCAAAGGCACCACCTCGCAGTTCCAGACCTGCGATCCGACCGCGGGCCAGCTGCCGGCGAGCTTCCTCCTGCCCAATTACCTCAACGGCGCGAACCATGCCTACGAGGACAGCATCTTCCCGGCGATCAATTTCCCGGCGTACTACAACCATCTCAATTCGACCTACGACCGGGTGATCTACAACAAGCCGCAGAACAAGTCGTCGATCGGCGAGAAGATCGCCGCCGCCTACGTGCAGGCGAACTTCGACACGGGCACCATCCGCGGCAACGTCGGCCTGCGCTTCGTCTCCACCAAGCAGGACCTCACGGTCGCCAACCAGGTCACCACCAACAACGCGGTGTACTACCACGATGCCGGCGGCAACATCCTGATCTGCCCGGCCTCGGGCATCAACGCGGGCGGCGGCAAGTGCGCGCCGGGCGACTTCCAGTACCTGCCGCGCGAAGTGGCGGTGGTGGAGAACTTCACCAACTCGACCACCAACAAGCGCTACAACAAGCTCCTGCCAAGCTTCAACGTCGCCTGGACCATTGCCGACCAGTTCGTCCTGCGCGCCGCCGGCTCGCAGGCGCTGGCACGCGCCAACTACACCGACCTGGCGCAGCTCGGCCAGCTCACCAACAACACGCAGGACTACTACAACGACCGCAAGCAATTCGGCGCGCCGCTGCCGGGCTGGTACGGCTCCGGCGCCAACGCCGAGCTGAAACCCTTCACCGCCACCCAGTTCGATCTCGCCGGCGAGTGGTACTACGCCCCCCACGGCGTGGTCGGCATCGACCTGTTCCAGAAGAAGGTGAAGAACTTCGTCGTCCCGGTCACCGTCAACAACATCGACGTGAACGTAGGCGGTACCCAGACCAACTTCCGCCAGTACAGCACCAATGCCAACGGCCGCTCCGGCACGTCGAAGGGCATCGAGCTTTACGCGCAGCACACCTGGGACTCGGGCTTCGGCTATATCGCCAACTACACGCTCAACAAGACCAACGAAACCGCGGTGACGCTGGGCGACACGCAGGTGGGCAAGGCGGAGCTGATCGGCAGCGCGAAGTACGCGGCGAATATCTCGCTGTTCTACGAAAAGCACGGCCTGCTGCTGCGCGCCAGCGAGAACTGGACGGGCCGCACCATGCAGGGCCTGGCCGCGGGCTTGCCGATCTATGCGCAGCCGTATCACCAGATCGATCTGAACGGCGACTACGAGATCAACAAGCACTTGATGGTCACCGCGTCGATCATCAACTTCAACAAGGCCACGCCGCACACCTACCTCGGTGGCGACACGCGCGCGCGCCTGGTCCAGTTGATGTATCCGGGCCGGCAGTACTACCTGGGCGTGACCTACAAGTTCGGTGGAGACAGCAACCGGTAAGCAGAAACGACGGGGCCGGGTGCATCACCCGGCCCCTGTTCTTTTCCAGAGGGAAAACCGCATGAATACCTCCATGGCACGCCTTCCCCATCGTGCCGTCGCGGCCGCGCTGTCGGCGCTCGCGGTGGTGACTTCAGCGATGGCCGCACCGGCGCAGGACTCCATGCATGCGGCTCCCGCCACGGCGCCGGCGGACATCGCCAATCCCCTGGTCGGCACCGCCCCGCTGGACCGGCAGGAACTGATCGGCAATGCGCCGCCTCCGGGCGAGCCGCTGTATTCCGGCATGACCTCGCCCGGCGCGAGTCTGCCGCAAAGCTCGACCGAAGCGGCGCCGGTCAATATCAATGTCGATCTCAGTTACCCGACCGGCGTGGCCACTTCGTACGGCTATGGACGCCCTACGATGATCGGCTTCACCGGCGGCGGCGGTTCGACCTATGGCGGGCGCGGCACGCCGATGGTCATGCCGGTGGTGGGCGACTGGACGGTGCCGCCGGATTACACGCCAGCGTATTACGACAAGGCCAGCGAGCGAGCGTCGCCCGGCTACTACGCGGTGGATCTGGCCAGCTTCCACACCAGGGCGGAGCTGACGGCGACGCAGCGGACCACGCTGATGCGCTTCACCTTCCCGGCGAGCCGCCGGTCCAACGTGGTGATCAATCTGCGCCGCGCTGGCGGCGAGGTGGAAGTGGTTGGCGACCGTACGATCCGCGGTGTCAGCACGGATGGCCGCGCGTCGCGCGACCCCAATGGCGCCTGGTTCGTGGCGGAGTTCTCGCGGCCGTTCGCGGCGTTCGGCAGCTTCCATGCAAACCGCGAGCACGAGGGTTACGGTATCGGTGGGCAGGATGTGGAAGCCGGCCGGCGCAAGATTTCCGGCAGCTATGCCGGCGCCTACGTCACGTTCGATACCCAGGCCGGCGAGCAGGTACTGGTAAAGATCGCGCATGGCCACAGCGCCGAGGAAGCCGAGCAGCGGTTGCGTGCCGAAGATCCTGCCTGGGATTTCGACGGGATCCATGCGCGGGCCCGTGCAGCCTGGGCGCAGCTGTTCGAGCGCGTCGAAGTCACCGGCGGCACGCCGAAGCAGCGCATGCTGTTCTATTCGACGCTGTACCACTCGTTTGCCAGCCCGCGCCTGGTGGCGCGCAAGGGCGAGCGCTTCATCGACAGCAAGGGCCAGGTGCAGGTCGCCGGCTACGACCGCTACGGCCCCGTGCCATTCTGGGATACGGGCCGCAACCAGATCGTGCTGCTGATGCTGCTGGAACCGAAGGTGGTGCAGGACATCATGCGTTCCGAGCTGGATATGGCGCGCGAGCGGGGCTACATGAACACCTCGTTCCATGGCGACCATGCGGTCTTTCTTTACGACGGCGCGTGGCAGCGCGGCATTCCGTTCGATTACGCTTCCGCCTATGCGTATCTGCGCAAGAACGCCACCGACCCGAACGGGCCGCGCGGTTATCTGGCCGAGTACATCAAGAATGGCTGGATCTCCGATATCGTTCCGCCGGGAAATCCCAGCCCGCCTTATGCCGGCGGCAAGGCCGGCGCGGCGACCACGCTGGAATACGCCTGGGACGACCATGCGCTGGCCGATGTCGCCAGGCGCCTGGGCAAGGCGGAAGACGCGCAGATGTTCATGCGCCGCGCCGCGAGCTATCGCAACGTATTCGATCCTTCGGTGGGTTTTGTTCGTGGACGCACCGAGGACGGCCAGTGGATTTCGCCATTCGATCCGGGCGAGCCGTACTACAACTTCATGATGAAGGAGGCGTCGGGTTGGTCCACGCTGTGGCTGGTGCCGCATGACGTGCAGGGCCTGATCGAACTGCTCGGCGGACGCGATGGATTCAATGCCAAGCTGGACGCATTCTTCTCCACGCCTTATCGGCCCAAGGGTATCTGCCGCGATTGCACCGGCCTGATCGGGCAATACGTGCAAGGCAACCAGCCGGATCAGCAGGCCGCCTATCTCTATGCGTGGAGCGGGCAGCCGTGGAAGACGCAGGCGCTGGTGCGCCGCATTCTCGAAGATCTCTATGGCAGCGACGCCAGTGGTTATGGCTATCCGGGCATGGACGACCAGGGTTCGACCTCGTCCTGGTATGCGCTGAGCGCGATGGGTTTCTATCCGGTCGATCCGGCGACTCCCGATTACATTATCGGCAGTCCGATTTTCGACCGGGTGCGTTTGCGCATGGGCAATGGCAAATCGTTCGAGATCGTCGCGCGCAATAACTCGGCGAAGAATATTTATATCCAGTCCGCGACGCTCAATGGCAAGCCATGGAACAAACCATGGTTCAGCCATGCCGACATCGCTGGCGGCGCGACGCTGGAACTCCAGATGGGGCCGGAGCCGAACAAGGCGTGGGGTGCGGATCCGGGCGATGCACCGGCGTCGATGACCGCCGCGCACTGAAGCCGGATTACTGGTTATTCGAATTCCAGGGAGGCAGCGCCAAGCTGCGACTAAGGCTTCGTGCATGTGCCCCTTCACTTTGATATGGGGCGCCTTCATTTGTCGCAGACGCGGCGTTCTGCCTCGACGTCCAAGAATGTCCCCGCGGCCGTAAACGCGCACGCCGGTCCGCATCCATTCGCCATGTGCGCACGAGGACTTCAACATGCCCAATACCAACAACCCCGGTAATCGCGGTGGTGATCACGCCTCGCACGAGCAGCACGTCAAAGCAGGCCAGCAGAGCCACAAGAACGACAGCGACAGCAGCAGCAACAAGCAGGCAGGCTCCAGCGGCCAGCGTGGCGGCAGCCACGAGCAGCACGTGAAGGCTGGCGAGCAGAGCCACAAGAACCGTTGATCTTTTCAGGGCGGCCTTCGGGCCGCCCGCGCGGCGGCGCTTACCGTTTCTTGAGGTAACGCAGTACCGCCGATTCCAGCCGCCGCGGGTGACGACTCGTTTCCGGCGGCACCATGCGCGACAGACTGCCGTCTTCCCAGCCCGTAAAAGCGCGCGGATGGATGTATGAAGCGCGGCAGACGCTCGGTGTATTGCACAGCACACCGGCCACTTGCTTGACTACTTCGTTGACCGCCTGCTGTCTGGCGCGCTTGGGTTTGTCAGGCGGCACCGGCGTGCGCGCCAGCAGGCCGATGGCATATACCGTGCCGGCCCAGGTGCGGAAATCCTTCGCGGTGAAATCGCCGCCGCCGATTTCGCGCAGATAATCGTTGACCATGCCCGAGTCCACGGCCTGCCGTTTGCCGTCGTCGTCCAGGTATTGGAACAGGCGCTGCCCGGGCAGTTGCTGGATGCGCGACAGCAGCCGGACCAGGCGCGGATCGTCGAGCTCGATCTCGCTGCGGCGTCCGCTCTTGGCTTTGAAGCTCAAGCGCAGTCGGCCGCGCCGCGGATGCACGTGATAGGAGCGCAGGGTGGTCAGGCCATAGCTGCCGTTCTCGCTGGCATACGGTTCGTTGCCGATGCGGATCTGCGTGGTGTCCAGCAGGCGCACCACCAGGGCGAGCACTTTTTCCCTGGGCCATCCCGGCAACGCCAGGTCGGCGCGGACCCTGCGCCGGATACGCGGCAGCGCCGCGCCGAAATCCCTGATGTGCTCGAACTTCCTGCCGTCCCGGATGCCGCGCCAGCGCGGATGGTAGCGATACTGCTTGCGTCCCTTGGCATCGCGGCCCGTGGCCTGAAGGTGGCCGCGCGGATGCGGGCAGATCCATACGTCGCGATAGGCCGGCGGTATTGCCAGCGCGCGGATGCGTGCCAGCACATCTTCCCGCGTCACGCGGCGGCCTCGTGCATCCAGATAGACGAAACCCTTGCCGCGGCGATATCGCCGCAAGCCTGCCTGATCGTCGCTGACATACATGAGCCGCACCGCCGCGGCGTCCGATGCGGCAGCAGCAGGTTTTCGTCGCGCCATTCCCGATTTCCTCGCCGGAGGTTTTCAGGTTTTCATCCGCGATGTGAAAGCGCCGCTTGAGCCAGATGAAAGTGAAGGCGAATGCTTAATCGCTATGCCTGGATTTCACGGCCGTGCCACCGCGTTCTTCCTATAAAAACGCCTGCCGTAATGCGGCGAACTGGAGGATGTCATGGACAAGAATCGCATCGAAGGCACCAAGCACGAAGTCAAAGGCGCCATCAAAGAAGGCGTAGGCAAGATCACCGACAATCCGGCCAAGCAGGTAGCCGGCAATGTCGAAAAGAATGCCGGCAAGATCCAGAAGGAGGTCGGCAAGGAGCGCGATCGCCAGCGAGACGAAGACGAGCGTCATTGATCCGCGCCGCGTCGTTCGACAATGGCCCTGGTGCCATGCCGCGACGGCATGGCACCAGGGCCTGGGCGATCAGTGATTGAACACCCCGGTGCACTGGTCGTTCTCGCAGGTGAAATCCACCTGGGAGGCGCGGCCTGCGAAAAGCGGAATGCCACCCACCGTGGCGAGCGTCTTGCCATCGCGCTCCAGCGACACCTCGTAGGTGCCCGGCGGCAGCGCGGAGAGGTTGTAGCGGCCCTTGCTGTTGGGCGAGCCGTGGCGGGTGATGCCCTTGTCGCTGTGCACGGTGACCGAGGCGTCCGTGGGGCTCTTGCCGAGAATGCTGGAGCTGGTCGACTGCGCGTAGGCGGCGTTGACGGCGATGATGCCGAACGCGCTCACGGCAATTGCCGTCATGAGCTTGAACGCATGGCGGCGTGCGGTTTTCTGGCTGGTCTTCATGTGGGTTCTCGGAGATGGGGGCACGGCAAACCGGTCGACCGCTTGCGCAGCAGCCGGTTTGCGATCGATGTCAGTTGAAGCGAGGCAGTGGGGACTGCCGAGGTCATTATCTTTTAGCGGAAGCGTTTTTTCTTGCGACTTCTTCGCGCCCGATCGCCCGGATCATTTTCTCCAATGACCCATGGCGAAGGCGTGCCTAAGTTACCCAAGGCGACTCGGGCGAGACATGTGAAAGTCGTAATGGATTTTTTCGGCGCGGGCCGGCTGGTGTCATGCCGGAGGATCAAGGAAAACCGGAAGGCGCTCTGGGGGAAGCCGGACTACAGCATGCAGGCATC
>Ga0065165_1002755_pt1 | contig 13984 bp, 13 predicted proteins | sample AraplaMF_Cvi_mMF_FD_63813 | JGI IMG/M metagenome (GOLD analysis project Ga0065165, IMG submission 63813) | Arabidopsis root microbial communities from the University of North Carolina, USA - plate scrape MF_Cvi_mMF (version 2) (version 3) | ecosystem: Host-associated > Plants > Roots >...
CATCTTCACGTAGCCGCCCAGGGGAATGAGGGCGACCTGGTACTCGGTGCCGTCCTTGCCGATGCGCTTCCAGATGGCGCGGCCGAAGCCCACCGAGAAGCGCAGCACCTTGACGCCGCAGCGGCGCGCGACCCAGTAGTGGCCGAACTCATGAAAGGTCACCAGCACGCCCAGCGTGACCAGCAACCAGAAGATCGAGCCGAAAAAGGAATTCATCTGCAAGAGCTTATCAGCATGCGTTGCGGAGGATGCGGCGGGCGGCCTCGCGGGCTGCCCGGTCACGTTCAGTAAGGGACCGGACATCGACCACGGCTTGCGGCGGCAGTTCCATGAGCACGCTTTCGACCACGTCGGCGATCGACAGGAAAGGCAGCGCGCCGGCGAGGAAGGCTTCCACCGCCACCTCGTTCGCGGCATTCAGGACGGCGGTGGCGTCGCCCCCCGCGCGCAATGCCTGGAAGGCCAGGGCCAGGCAGCGGAAGGTGGCCAGGTCCGGCGCCTCGAACTGCAGGCTGCCATGGGCGGCCAGGTCCAGCGGCGGCACGCCCGAATCCACCCGCTCCGGCCAGGCCAGCGCATGGGCGATGGCCGTGCGCATGTCCGGATTGCCGAGCTGGGCCAGCACCGAGCCGTCCACGTAGTCGACCAGGGAATGCACCAGGCTCTGCGGATGCACCAGCACCTCGATCGCATCGGGGGCGGCCTGGAACAGGTGGTGGGCCTCGATCACTTCCAGGCCCTTGTTCATCAGGGTGGCCGAATCGACCGAGATCTTGCGCCCCATCGACCACTTCGGATGCCGGCAGGCCTCGTCCGGGGTGATGCCGGCCAGCTCGGCGCGGCTGCGGCCGCGGAACGGGCCGCCGGAGGCGGTCAGCACCAGCCGGCGCACGCCGCTGCGGGCCAGCTCGGGGCGGCCGCCGGGCAGGCACTGGAAGATGGCGTTGTGCTCGGAATCGACCGGGATCAGCTCGCCGCCGCCTTCGCGCAGCGCGGCCAGCAGCAGCTCGCCGGCCATCACGATCGATTCCTTGTTGGCCAGCAGCAGGCGCTTGCCGCTGCGCGCGGCGGCCAGGGTGGAGTCCAGGCCGGCGGCGCCGACGATGGCGGCCACCACGGTGTCGCACAGTCCGCCGGAGGCGGCGGCGGTAATCGCGTCGTGGCCGGCGGCCACCTCGCAGCGCACGCCGGCGGCGGCCAGGCGGCGGGCCAGTTCGCCCTCCAGCGCCGGATCGCCGATCACGGCGAGATCCGGCCGGTGCCGCTCGCACAGCGCGGCCAGCGCTTCCACCTGGCGGTGGGCGGCCAGCACGCTGGCGCGGAAACGCTGCGGATGGCGCGCGATCACGTCCAGCGTGCTGCCGCCGATGGAGCCGGTGGCCCCCAGTACCGCGATCTGGCGCCGCCCGCTCATAGACCCAGCAGCAATTTGCCGGCGGCGAACACGGGCAGGGCGGCGAACACGCTGTCCAGGCGGTCCAGCAGGCCGCCGTGGCCGGGGAACAGGTTGCCGGAGTCCTTCACCGCGGCATGCCGCTTCATCAGGCTTTCCAGCAGGTCGCCGACGATCGAGGCGACCACGGTCACCATCGACAGCAGGATCAGGCCGACCAGCCCGCCGTCGCGCACCTGCAGCAGCCAGCCGCCCACGCCGGCCACCAGGGCGCCGGCGACGAAGGCGCCGTACACGCCGGCCCAGGTCTTGCCGGGGCTGATGGTCGGGGCCAGCTTGCGCTTGCCGAACAGGCGGCCGCTGAAATAGGCGCCGATATCGGCGGCCCACACGATGGCCAGCGCCAGCACGGTCCACTCGTGCCCGTGCGGCTGGGCGCGGTGGATGCTCATCGCGGCCACCCACGAAGGCAGCAGCACCAGCGCGCCGGCGCCGAGCTTGAACAGCTGGTTCTCGCGGGTCGGCGCGGCGCCGAAGGCGAAGTGCCGCAGCCACACGCAGACCAGCGCCCACCACAGCACGCCCGCGGCGATCAGCACCGCCCACAGCGCGGTATCGCGCGCCCACCACAGCAGGGCGAACAGCACGGCGGCCACCGCCAGCAGGCCGATGCGCACACCGGTGTCCTTCAGGCCGGACAGGCGCGTCCATTCCCACAGCGCCAGCAGGAAGGCGGCCGACACGAGCGGCGCGAACACATGGGTCGGCGGCCACAGGATCAGCAGGATCGCCAGCGGCGCGAGCAGCAGTGCGGTGAGAGTGCGCTGGAGCAGCATGCGATTCCCTGGGTTAGGCCTTGGCGGCGACCTGTTCGCCGGTGCGCCCGTAGCGGCGCTCGCGGCGTGCATATTCCTCGATGGCCTGCCGCAGGCAAGCCTGGTCGAAGTCCGGCCACAAGGTATCGGTGAAGTAGAGCTCCGCGTAGGCGGCCTGCCACAGCAGGAAATTGCTGATGCGCAGCTCGCCGCCGGTGCGGATGAACAGGTCCAGCGGCGGCAGGTCGGCCAGGCTCATCCAGTGGCCGAGCAGGTGCTCGTCGATCTCGTCGGCGCGGAACTCGCCGCGGGCCACCGCTTCGGCGGCCTTGCGCGCGGCCTGGACCACGTCCCAGCGGCCGCCGTAGTTCACCGCCACGTTGAGGTGCAGCTTGTCGTTGCCGGCGGTGTGCGCGATCGCCTGGTTCATGCGCTGGCGCAGGCCCGGCTCGAACGCGCCCAGGTCGCCGACGAAGCGCATGCGCACGCCGTGCTGGTGCAGTTCGTCCACTTCCTTGTCGAGCGCGCGCACGAACAGTTCCATCAGCGCGCCGACCTCGTCCTGCGGACGCTGCCAGTTCTCGCTGGAGAAGGCGAATACGGTCAGCGCCTGCACGCCTTCGCGCAGGCAGCCCTCGACCACTTCGCGCAAGGCCTTGCGGCCGGCGTTGTGGCCGAAGCTGCGCGGGCGGTGGCGCGCCTTCGCCCAGCGGCCGTTGCCGTCCATCACGATGGCGATGTGGCGCGGGATCCGCGCGGCGTCGGCGCCGGTCATGGAGTGGGAACGATGGCGCGTCAGAGCGCCATCAGTTCCTCTTCCTTGGCCTTGGCGATGGTGTCGACTTCCTTGACGAAGCGATCGGTGAGCTTCTGGATGTCGTCCTCGGCCCGGCGCTCGTCGTCTTCGGTGATCTTCTTGTCCTTGAGCAGGTCCTTGACCTGCTGCATCGCGTCACGGCGCACGTTGCGGATCGAGATCTTGGCGTCCTCGCCCTCGTGCGCCACGTGCTTGGCCAGCTCGCGGCGGCGCTCTTCGGTGAGCGGCGGCATGTTCAGGCGGATCACGGTGCCGGCGGTGGTCGGCGTGATGCCGACGTCCGAGGACAGCAGGGCCTTCTCGATCGCGGCGATGTGGCTCTTGTCGAACGGCGTGATGATGATCGAGCGGGCGTCGCCCAGCGAGATCGAGGCCACCTGGTTGAGCGGCATCTCGGAGCCGTAGGCCGGCACCCTGATGTGTTCCACCAGCGCCGTGCTGGCGCGGCCGGTGCGCAGGCGGGTGAGGCTGTGCTTGAGCGAGTCGATGCTTTTGCCCATGCGGGTCTGGGCATCGGTCTTGATGTCGTTGAGCATGGGCATACCCCTTGAACGTGCAAGCCTGGAAGTATAGCAGCGGGGGAAGCCCGCACGGGGGCGGGCTTCCGGGGCTGGCGGGGCGCCCTGGGGCGGCCCCGCGAAGGCGTCAGCGGTCGGTGACGATGGTGCCGATCGATTCGCCGCGCATGATCCGCAGCAGGTTGCCCGGCACGGTCATGTCGTAGATGCGCAGCGGCATGCCGTGGTCGCGGCACAGCGCGATGGCGGCGGTGTCCATCACCGCCAGCTTGCGCTCGATCACCTGGTCGTAGGTGAGCTGGTCGTAGCGGGTGGCGCTGGGGTCGCGGGCCGGGTCGGCGGTGTACACGCCGTCGACCTTGGTGGCCTTCAGCAGCAGGTCCGCGCCGATCTCCACCGCGCGCAGCGCGGCGGCCGAGTCGGTGGTGAAGAACGGATTGCCGGTGCCGGCCGCGAACAGCGCGATGCGGCCCTTCTCGATATGGCGGATGGCGCGGCGGCGGATGAAGTCCTCGGCCACGTCGTGGATCTGGATGGCGCTCATCACGCGGGCGAAGCCGCCGCGGCGTTCGATCGCATCCTGCATGGCCAGCGCGTTCATCACGGTGGCGAGCATGCCCATGTGGTCGCCGGTGACGCGGTCCATGCCCGCGGCGGCGAGGCCGGCGCCGCGGAAGATGTTGCCGCCGCCGATGACCACGCCGATCTGGATGCCGGCCTTCTGGATGTCGATGATCTCGTCGGCCAGGCGGCCGATCACTTTCGGGTCGATGCCGTAGTCGGCTTCGCCCATCAGCGCTTCACCGGAGAGTTTGAGCAGGATGCGGCGATATTTAAGCGGTTCGCTCATGGGGTCTCCGGATTGTGTGTGGCAAAACGCGCGCATTGTAGCGGCTGCGCCGCTCCTAAGGTAAGCGCGAGGCGCCTGGTGGCGCGGGGTGCGACGATGTTTCGTTCATGCTTGCGTGTTTCCGCGGCGTGGCGCGGACGTCCGGCCGTCCATCCATGCGTGCTGCGCAACGAATCGCGGGCAATAAAAAAGCCGCGGTTTCCCGCGGCTTTTTCATCGCATGCGCAAGCAGGTCAGACCTGCATGGCCTTCTGCACTTCGGCGAGATAATCCTCCTGGATCTTCTCGATGCCTTCGCCCACGACCAGGCGCACCACCTTCACCACGTCCGCGCCTTCCTTCTTGAGGGCGTCGCCGACGGTGACGTTGGTGTCCAGCACGTAGGGCTGGCCGACCAGGGTCACGTCCGACACGATCTTGTTGATCTTGCCGGAGATGATCTTGTCGAGGATGTCGGCGGGCTTGTTCTTTTCCTTGTCCGACATGGCGGCGAGGGCGATGTCCTTCTCGCGCGCGATGAAGTCGGCGGGAACGTCCTCGGCCTTCACGTAGGGCGGGTTCATGGCGGCCACGTGCATGGCGATGCCCTTGGCCAGCTCTTCCGAGCCGCCCTTGAGCGCCACGATCACGCCGATCTTGCCGCCGTGCGAATACACGCCGAGCGGGCCGTCGTTCTCCACGCGGGCGGCGCGGCGCACGTCGATCTTCTCGCCGATGGTCGCGGTCTTGGCCTTGGCGGCCTCTTCGATGCTGGCGAAGCCTTCGATCGCGGCGGCCTTGACGGCCTCGATCTCGGTCACGCCGGCCTTCAGCACGGCCTGCGCCACGGCATTGGTGAAGTCGACGAATTCGGCGTTCTTGGCGGCGAAGTCGGTCTCGCTGTTGACCTCGACCAGCACGGCCTTGCCGTTGTCGCTGGCGGTGGCCACGCGGCCTTCGGCGGCGACGCGGTCGGCCTTCTTGTCGGCCTTGGCCAGGCCGGTCTTGCGCAGGTGCTCGATGGCGGCTTCGATGTCGCCGTTGGTCTCGGTGAGCGCCTTCTTGCAGTCCATCATGCCGGCGCCCGAGCGCTCGCGCAGTTCGCCGACCAGTTTTGCGGTAATGGCAGTCATCTGGGTTCCTCGAAAATCTTTGAAACGCCCCGGCCGGTGCCGGCCGGGGCAGGGGATGGCTTACTCGCCGTCCGCTTCGCCTTCGGTCTGGCGGCCACCGCGGCCGCCACGGCCGCCGTCGCGGCGCGGGGCGCCGGCGCCCTTCTTGGCCGGACCGCGGTTGTTGTCGCGGCGCGGAGCGGCCTTGCGCTCTTCCTTGGCGACCGGGTTGCCTTCCTCGTCGAGCTCGACGAACTCGTTGGCGTCGCCCTGGGCGGCAGCCGGAGCGGCGGCACGGCCCTCGAGGATCGAGTCGGCGGCGGCGCGGGCGTACAGCTGGATCGCGCGGATGGCGTCGTCGTTGCCCGGGATGGCGTAGTCCACCAGCTCCGGGTTGTAGTTGGTGTCAACGACCGCGACCACCGGGATGCCGAGCTTCTTGGCTTCCTGCACGGCGATGTCTTCATGGCCGATGTCGACCACGAACAGCGCGTCGGGCAGGCGGTTCATGTCCTTGATGCCGCCCAGCGAGTTCTCCAGCTTGTCGCGCTCGCGGCGGCGGGCCAGCACTTCGTGCTTGACCAGGCGGTCGAAGCTGCCGTCGGTCTCGGCCGCTTCCAGCTCCTTCAGGCGCGCCACGGACTGCTTGACGGTGCGGAAGTTGGTCAGCATGCCGCCGAGCCAGCGGGCGGTGACGAAGGGCATGCCGGCGCGGCCGGCTTCCTCGGCCAGGGCCTCGCGGGCCGAGCGCTTGGTGCCGACGAACAGCACGGTGCCGCGCTTCTGCGCCACGCCCGACAGGAAGTTCATCGCGTCGGTGAACAGCGGGAGGGTCTTTTCAAGGTTGATGATGTGGATCTTGCCGCGGGCACCGAAGATGTACGGAGCCATCTTGGGGTTCCAGTAGCGGGTCTGGTGACCGAAATGCACGCCGGCTTCAAGCATCTGGCGCATGGTGACTTGTGCCATGGGAAAACTCCTTCGTTGGGCCTTGTCATGTGGCCCGGGGGTTGGGACCTCCACGCATCCCCGGCTTCGACCGCGGTACCCCAAGGGCCCGCGGCACCCCGAAGGCGGTGCCGATGCGTGTGTGGCGTTGGTTTGTCCGATCAAGGACTTAGGCGATCATGCCGCAGCGCGGTTACAATCGTTTTTCGCTTTGCGGCCGGTCGGGAAACGCCATGTATGGCGGGTTCTCCGGGCAGCAAAACTCCGAAATTATAGCCGGCGCGCCGGCATAGCAGCAAGCCGCCGGCCGGTTCAGCCTGAGCTGGGCCCGTTGAAGCCGGGGTTTGCGGCGCCATTTGAGTGGAACTATGGCCGTTACCCTGAAATCCCCCGCCGATATCCAGGCCATGCGCGAGGCCGGCAAGCTGGCCGCCGAAGTGCTGGCCATGCTTAAAGAGCACGTCAAGCCCGGCGTCACCACCGAGGACCTGGACCGCCTCGCCTACGAGCACATCGTCAACGTGCAGAAGGCGATCCCGGCCAACGTCGGCTACAACGGCTTCCCCAAGACGCTGTGCACCTCGGTCAACCACGTGATCTGCCACGGCATCCCCAGCCCGTCCAAGCTGCTGAAGGACGGCGACATCATCAACCTGGACGTCACCGTCATCAAAGACGGCTGGCACGGCGACACCAGCCGCATGTACTTCGTCGGCACCCCGTCGGTGCTGGCCCGCCGGCTGGTGGAGACCACCCACGAGGCGATGATGCTGGGCATCCAGTCGGTGCGCCCCGGCGCCACCCTGGGCGACGTCGGCCACGCCATCCAGAAGCATGCCGAGGCGGCCGGCTTCTCGGTGGTGCGCGAGTACTGCGGCCACGGCATCGGCAAGGTCTACCACGACGAACCGCAGGTGCTGCACTACGGCAAGCCCGCCAGCGGGCTGGAACTGAAGCAGGGCATGACCTTCACGGTCGAGCCGATGGTCAACGCCGGCAAGCCGCAGACCCGCCAGCTGCCGGACGGCTGGACGGTGGTCACCAAGGACCACTCGCTCTCGGCCCAGTGGGAGCACACTATCGCGGTGACCGAGGACGGCTTCGAGATCCTCACGCCCTGGCCGGATGCCTGAGGGGCGGGCATAGAGAATGGTAAACAGGGAATCGGAGGGCGGCCGGATGGCCGCCCTTTTTGCTTTACGGGTCGTCATTCGAGCTCGTCGCCGATCCGTCGTGGCAGACTCCTATTCCCGATTCCCTATTCTCTATTCCCTCACCCCATGACCGTCGTGCTGCCCCCGCTGCCCCGCCTGCCCATCGCGGTCCCGCGTTCGGGCGTGTCGACCGAGGCGCGGCGGGCCCTGCGGCAGCTGCTGGGCGACGTCGACCGCGCCATCGCCACCGCCTTCCGCGACGGCGCCGACGCCACCGCCCTGGCGCGCCGGCGCGGCGATTCGGTGTCGCGCATCGTGGCCCACGTGTGGACGGCCTGCCTGGGCGAAGTCGATGGCGCGGCGCTGTTCGCCGTCGGCGGTTTCGGGCGCGGCCTGCTGTTTCCGCATTCGGACGTGGACCTGCTGGTGCTGGCCGAGCGCGCCGAGCCGGCGCGGCTGCGCGCGCTGGAGCAATGCTTCGCCACGCTGTGGGATATCGGCCTGAAAGTGGGCCACGCCGTGCGCGATCCGGCGCAGTGCCGCACGCTGGCCGCGCAGGACGCCAGCGTGTTCACCAGCCTGCTCGATGCGCGCCGGCTGGCCGGCGATCCGGCGCTGGAGCAATCGCTGCAGGCGATCGTCGACGATCCCGCGCTGTGGCCGCCAGCCGCCTACCTGGCCGTGCGCCTGTCCGAACGCGACAGCCGCCACGCGCGCTACAACGACACCGCCTACAACCTCGAACCGAACATCAAGGATGGCCCCGGCGGCCTGCGCACGCTCGATTCGCTGCGCTGGCTGGGACGCCGCCTGGCGCATGCGGACGACTTCGACGACATGGTGGAAGAAGGCCTGCTCGACCCGGCCGAACGCTCCACGCTGGAAGAAGCCGAAGCCACGCTGCGCCGCTACCGCTTCGCGCTGCACCTGGAAGCCGGCCGCGCCGAGGAGCGCCTGCTGTTCGATTACCAGCGCGCGCTGGCCGAGCAGCTCGGCTTCCGCGACGAGCACGAAAAAAATCTCGGCGTCGAACAGTTCATGCAGGGCTATTACCGTGCTGCCAGCCAGGTAGAGCGGCTGGGCGTGCAGATTGCCGAGCGTTTCGAGGAAATGCTCGAACCGCCGATCGAGCCGCAGGCCGTGGGCGCGGATTTCCTGCGCTACGGTTCGCGCCTGGCGGTGCGCGATCCGGACCTGTTCGTGCGCCGGCCCGCGGCCCTGGTCGAAGTGTTCATCCTGCGGCTCGGCGAGCCCGGCATCGTCGGCTTCACCGCCGACACCATGCGCCGCATCCACCAGGCCACCGCGTTCTTCGGCGCCTCGCTGGCCGACGATCCGCAGGTGCTCGATGCCTTCCTGCGCCTGCTGCGCAAGGGCGCGCCGGCGGTGGAAGCGTTGTGGCGCATGAACCGGCACGGCCTGCTGGCGGCGGTGCTGCCGGCCTTCGGCAAGGTGTTCGGGCGCATGCAGTACGACCTGTTCCACGTCTACACCGTGGACGAACACACGCTGCGCGTGCTGCGCAACGTGGCGCGCTTCGCCGAACCGGCCGCGCGCGGCGAATTCCCGCTCGCCTGCGGCATCTGGCCCACGCTGGAAAAGCCCGAGCTGCTGCTGCTCGGCGCGCTGTTCCACGACATCGCCAAGGGACGCGGCGGCGACCACTCGGTGCTGGGCGAAGAGGACGCGCGCGCCTTCGGCGCCCGGCTCGGGCTGCCGCGCGAAGACATCGAGCTGATCGCCTGGCTGGTGCGCTGGCATCTGCTGATGAGCGTCACCGCGCAGCGCCAGGACATCACCGACCCCGACGTGGTGCAGCGCTTCGCCGAAGCCGTGGGCGAGCGCGAACGCCTGGACCTGCTCTACCTGCTGACCATCGCCGACATCATCGGCACCAGTCCGCGCTTGTGGAACGCGTGGAAGGACCGCCTGCTCGCCGACCTCTACACCGCCACCCGCTACGCGCTGGCCAGCGACGACGAGCTGCCGCGCGATGCCGCCGCGCGCGTGCGCGAATGCCGCGAGGCCGCGCTGGCGCTGCTGCTCACCGAAGGCTTCGCGCAGGCCGCCTGCGAACGCGTGTGGCTGGATTTCCCGGAGCAGAGCTTCCTGCGCCACCGGCCCGAGCAGATCGCCTGGCAGACCGCGGCGATCCTGCGTTCGGCCGGCGCCACGCCTTTGATCGAAGTGCATCCGCTGTCGGTGCGCGGCACGACGGAGCTGTTCGTCTATACGCCCGACCGCGACGGCCTGTTCGCCTCGGTCACCGCCATGCTCGACCGCCTGCATTTCTCGGTGATGGAGGCACGCATCCTCAACAGCCGCAACGGCATGGCGCTGGATACCTTCCTGCTGCTGGAATCGGACAGCCAGCAGCCGGCCAGCGCGGAGCGCGCCGAGGAACTGCAGCAGCGCCTGCATCGCGCGCTGTCGCAGCCGGCGCATGCGCACCAGCCGTCGCGGCGGAACATGTCGCGGCACCTGAAGCATTTCCAGGTGGCGCCGAAGATCGCCTTCAGCGCGGTCGGCGACCGCACCCGGCTGTCCCTGGTGTGCAGCGACAGGCCTGGCCTGCTCGCCGCGGTGTCGCAGGCCATGGCCGACGCCGAGGTGCGCGTGCACGACGCGCGCATCGCCACCTTCGGCGAGCGCGTGGAGGATTTCTTCCTGATCAGCGATCGCCGCAACGCGCCGCTGAGCGTGGTGCAGCAGGACCGCCTGCTGCACGCCCTGCTGGACCGGCTGGGCGCGGCCAGGCGCGCGGGCTAGGGCAAAGTCCGCAACACGCGCGATGGACGGCCAAACGGCTCGCCCGCCGCGACCAATCCCGCTAGCATGGCCGGGTTCTCACCAGCCCCCTTCAGCACCCCATGCAAAGCATCGAATCCCTGATCAACGACGCCTTCGAGCGCCGCAACGACCTCACCCAGTCGGACATCGAAACCTATCTGCGCCCCGCCGTGGAGCAGGTGATCGACCTGCTGGAATCCGGCGAACGCCGCGTCGCCGAGCCGGACGGCAACGGCGGCTGGACGGTCAACCAGTGGATCAAGAAAGCCGTGCTGCTGTACTTCCGCATCAACGGCAACCGCGTGGTCGACGGCGGCTCCGCGCTGGCCTTCGACAAGGTGCCGCTGCGCTTCGCCCACGGCAACGACGCCGAACTGCAGGGCCTGGGCGCGCGCGTGGTGCCCGGCGCGCTGGTGCGCCGCGGCGCGCACGTGGCCAAGGACGCCGTGCTGATGCCCAGCTACGTCAACATCGGCGCCTATGTCGGCGCCGGCAGCATGGTCGATACCTGGGCCACGGTGGGCTCCTGCGCGCAGATCGGCGCGCACGTGCATCTGTCCGGCGGCGTCGGCATCGGCGGCGTGCTCGAGCCGCTGCAGGCGAACCCCACCATCATCGAAGACAACTGCTTTATCGGCGCGCGTTCCGAAGTGGTGGAAGGCGTGGTGGTGGAGAAGGGCAGCGTGATCGGCATGGGCGTGTTCCTGGGCCAGTCCACCCGCATCTACAACCGCGCCACCGGCGAGATCAGCTACGGCCGCGTGCCGGCCGGCAGCGTGGTGGTGGCCGGCAGCCTGCCGGCCAAGGACGGCACGCACAGCCTGTACGCCGCCATCATCGTCAAGCAGGTGGACGAGAAGACGCGCAGCAAGACCGGCATCAACGAACTGCTGCGCAGCGCCGACTGATGGCGGCCACGGCCGGGGTGAGTATGGCCGCGGCGCGCAAGCGCGGCTATCTGCTCGCCCTGGCCGGCGTCGTGCTGGCGGTGCTGGCGTTCGCGCTGCCGCCTGTGGCGCAGCCGCAGGCTTACCACGGCTTCGCCGACGCGCGCGGCTGGCTGGGCGTGCCGAACTTCGGCGACGTGATGTCCAATCTCGCGTTCCTGCTGGTGGGCGTGCTGGGCCTGTCCGCCATGCGCGAGCCGCGCGTGCAGGCGATGGGCAGGATCCCCCTGCATGCCTATGCCTTGACGTTCGCCGGCCTCGCGCTGACCGCCTTCGGCTCCGCCTACTACCACTGGGCGCCTTCGGACGCGCGGCTGGTATGGGACCGCCTGCCGATGACCCTGGTGTTCATGCCGCTGCTTGCCGCCACGCTGGCCGAACGCCTGCGCTGGCGCTCCGACCTGCCGCTGCTGGGCCTGTCCCTGCTCGGCGTGGGCTGCGTCGTTTACTGGAACGTCACCGGCAATCTGTTGCCGTATTTCGTGGCCGAGGGCGGCTCGATCCTGCTGCTCCTGCTGGCGGTGGCCCTGTTGCCGACGCCGTGGAGCGGGCGCGCGCAGCTGTTCGCGGTACTGGGTACCTATCTGGTGGCCTTTGCCTGCGAGCAGGGCGACAAGCAGGTGTTCCAGGCAACCGGCGGCACGGTCAGCGGGCACACCATCAAGCACCTCGTCGCCGCTCTGGCTTTCTACGTGCTGCTGCGCATGCTGCGGCGGCAACAACCCATCGACGGATAGCAACGCATGAGCAACCCCACGCTGTACGGCCTGCCCAACTGCGACACCTGCAAGAAGGCGCGCAACTGGCTCAACCGCTTCGACGTCGAACACACGTTCGTCGACTACCGCGCCAACCCGGTGCCGGCCGACACGCTGAAGGACTGGGCGCACCGGCTCGGCGGCTGGGAGAAGCTGGTGAACAAGGCCGGCACCACCTGGCGCAACCTGCTGCCGCAGCGCAAGAACCCCGGCAGCGATCCGGAGTGGACTTTGCTGCTGAAGGAATATCCGGCCCTGGTGCGCCGCCCGGTGGTGGTGCAGGCGGACGGTTCGGTGAGCGTCGGCTTCACCGACAACGGCTTCAAGAAGCTGTTCGCGCACTGAGATGCCGGCGCGCTACGCCAAGCTGCTGCTGGTCTGCGGGCTCGCCCTGCTGGTGAGCCTGGTGGCGTTCGGCAACCTCACCGACTACGGCAGCAACTTCGCCTTCGTGCACCACGTGCTGGCGATGGACACAATCTTCCCCGGCGCCACCATCCGCTACCGCGCCATCACCACGCCGTGGCTGCAGCACGCGGCGTATGCGCTGATCATCGCCACCCAGCTCGTCACGGCCGCGCTGCTGTGGGCTGGTGCGTGGCGCATGTGGCTGCGCCGGCGCGCACCGGCAGCGCTGTTCGTGCGCGCGAAGGGCCTGGCGACGGCGGGGCTGAGTCTTGGCGTGCTGCTGTGGCTGGCCGGCTTCATGGCGGTCGGCGGCGAGTGGTTCGGCATGTGGATGTCCTCGCAGTGGAACGGCGTCGAGACGTCCTTCCGGCTGGTGGCGCTGCTGCTGGGCGCGCTCATCTACCTGGGCCAGAGCGAGGCGGAACCGGCATGAACGATCGCAGCGCACGCCGCTATCTCGCCAACCTGCGCATCGAGCGCGACAACGCCGCGCTGTACGAGCGCCTGGCCGACCTGGCCAGCGACGAACGCAAGCAGCGCGCCTATCGCCGCATCGCGCTGGCCGAAACCGCCAACGCCGCGTTCTGGGAAGCGCAGCTGCATGCCATGCACGTCGAGGTGCCGCGGCACGAAGCCGGCATCCGCGTGCGCGTGCTGTCGTGGTTCGCGCGCCGCTTCGGCACCGAGTTCGTCATGCCCACCGTGGTGCGGCTGGAACATGCCGACCATGTCGAACCCTCGGTGGACCGCAAGGAGCTGCGCAACCATTTCGCCGAAAGCGCGCCGCTGCGCAGCGCCAGGCGCGACAGCCGCGGCCAGAGCGGCAATACGCTGCGCGCCGCCGTGCTGGGTGCGAATGACGGGCTGGTGTCCAACGTCAGCCTGGTGATGGGCATGGCCGGCGCCTCCGGCAACGACAAGGCCGTGCTCACCGCCGGCATCGCCGGGCTGGTTGCCGGCGCCTGTTCGATGGCGCTGGGCGAATGGCTGTCGGTGAACAGCTCGCGCGAGTTCTACCAGGCGCAGATCGCGGTGCGCGCGGAGCGCCTGGCGGTGGCGCCGGAAGACGGCGCGCGCAGCATCGCCGGCATCTATCGCGACAAGGGGCTGGAGCCGCAAGTCGCCGAGACCGTCGCCGAGCGTCTTTCCGAAACGCCGCGCGCCGCGCTGGATACGCTGGTGCGCGAAGACCTGGGCATCGATCCGGAAGACCTGGGCGGTTCGGCCTACAGCGCGGCCATCTCTTCGTTCTGCATGTTCGCACTGGGCGCCGCGTTTCCGGTCGCGCCGTATCTGTTCCTCGGCGGCAGTGCCGCGATGCTGGCCAGCGCCGCTGCCACGGCGTTCGCGCTGGCCCTGATCGGCATCGGCACCTCGCTGTTCACCGGCCGCAGCGTGGTGTTCTCGATCGCGCGGCAGCTCGGGATTACTGCCGCGGCAGTAATCCCGAGCTGCCGCGCGATCGAGAACACCACGCTGCGGCCGGTGAACAGCG
>Ga0065165_1002757_pt1 | contig 13966 bp, 15 predicted proteins | sample AraplaMF_Cvi_mMF_FD_63813 | JGI IMG/M metagenome (GOLD analysis project Ga0065165, IMG submission 63813) | Arabidopsis root microbial communities from the University of North Carolina, USA - plate scrape MF_Cvi_mMF (version 2) (version 3) | ecosystem: Host-associated > Plants > Roots >...
GCCGAAGACGCCAAGCGCGCCAAGGTGTTCACCAAGCTGATCCGCGAAATCACCATCGCCACGCGCGGCGGCGCGCCCGACCCGGCGGCCAATCCGCGCCTGCGCGCGGCGGTCGACAAGGCGCTGGCGGCGAACATGACCAAGGACACCATCGAGCGCGCGATCAAGCGCGGCTCCGGTGCCGAGGGCGGCGCGGACATGCACGAGGTGCGCTACGAAGGCTACGGCCCCGCCGGCACCGCGCTGATCGTCGACTGCGTCACCGACAACCAGACCCGCACCGTGGCCGACGTGCGTGCCGCGCTCAACAAGAACGGCGGCAACATGGGCACCACCAACTCGGTGGCGTTCCAGTTCACCCGCGTGGGCCAGGTGGTGGTGCACACCGGCGGCGACGCCGCGCTGGAAGCGAAGCTGGAAGAATCGGCGATCGAGAACAACGCCGAGGACATCGTGATCGAGAACGGCGTGGGCTACGTGCTGCTGGCCGCCGATCCGATCGCCGTCGAAGCCATGCGCAAGGCGCTGGCCGGCGCGGGTTTCGAGGTGGACAGCTCCGACGTGGTGATGCGCCCGAACGGCCCGCTGGTCACTCCATCCGGCGAAGCGCTGGAGCAGTTCGAGAAGCTGCTGGAGCGCTTGAACGGCCTGGACGACGTCGACGAGGTCTATCACAACGCCGTGCTGCCGGCCGGGGATGCGTAAGGTCCGCTACGGACTTTACGCATTCACGCGATCCGTAACGCCGCGGTCATGACACGCATCATCGGCATCGACCCCGGCAGCCAGCGCACCGGCGTGGGCATCATCGACGTGGACGGCGGCGGCAAGCTCTCGCACGTATTCCATGGCGCGCTGGCGGTGGCCGGCGAAGCCAGTTTTCCGCTGCGCCTGAAACGCATCTTTGACGAGCTGTGTGACATCATCGGCGAGCATCGTCCGGAGGAGTGCGGCATCGAACGCGTGTTCATGGCGCGCAACGCCGATTCGGCGCTGAAGCTTGGGCAGGCGAGGGGTGCCGCGATCTGCGCGGTGGTCAGCCGGGGAATCGCGGTGCACGAATATGCGGCGACGGAAGTGAAGCAGTCGGTGGTCGGCAGCGGCCGTGGCGACAAGACCCAGGTGCAACACATGATCGGCGTATTGCTCGGCCTCAAGGGCCCCTTGCAGGCGGATGCCGCGGATGCGCTGGCCATCGCCGTCACCCACGCGCACACCCGCGCCAGCCTCGCCCGCGTCGGCATTCCGCGCACCGCCTGGAGGCGCCGATGATCGGCCGCCTGCGCGGGGTGCTGGTGTCCAAGCAGCCGCCGTGGCTGCTGGTGGAAGTCGGCGGCGTCGGCTACGAGCTGGAAGCGCCGATGTCCACCATCTACGACCTGCCGCCCACCGGCAAGGAAGTGACCCTGCTCACCCACTATGCGGTGAAGGAGGACAGCGTCGCGCTGTACGGTTTCCTGCACGAGGCCGAGCGGGCGCTGTTCCGCAATCTGCAGAAGGTCAGCGGGATCGGCGCGAAGATCGCGCTGTCCGTGCTGTCCGGCGTTTCCACCAACGACTTCGCGCGCCTGGTGCAGGCCGGCGACGTGGTGGCGCTGACCAAGATCCCCGGCATCGGCAAGAAGACCGCCGAGCGCATGGTGGTGGAGCTGCGCGACCGCGTGGACGGCCTGGCGGTGAGCCTGCCCGGCACCGCCGGCAAGGGCGCGGCGCCGCTGGATCCCGCCGGCGAGGCCACCGTGGCCTTGCAGCAGCTCGGCTACAAACCCGCCGAAGTCACGCGGCTGGTGCAGAAGGTCGCCGCCGACGGCGACAACGCCGAAGCCATCATCCGCAAGGCGCTGCGCGCCGCATTAGGAGCTTGAGCCCGTGAGCCAGGACAACCTTCACGGCGCCGACGCCGACACCAAGCGGCGCCTCGCTGCGCTCGCGCTGGGCGCGATCGGCGTGGTGTACGGCGACATCGGCACCAGCCCGCTGTACACGCTGCAGACCACGCTCAGCCACGACGGCATGAAGCCCACGCCCGAAAGCATCTTCGGCGTGCTGTCGCTGATCTTCTGGGCGCAGATCATCGTGGTCTCGCTGAAGTACGTGGTCTTCATCATGCGCGCGGACAACAAGGGCGAGGGCGGCATCATGGCCCTGCTCGCGCTGGCCCTGCGCAGCTCGCGCGGCGATGCGCGCATGCGCTGGATCCTGGCCATCCTGGGCATCTTCGGCGCGGCGCTGTTCTACGGCGATGGCGTGATCACCCCGGCGATTTCGGTGCTGTCGGCGGTCGAGGGTATGAAGGTGGCCGTGCCGGACCTGCCGCACTGGGTGGTGCCGGTGACCTCGGTGGTGATCCTGTTCTTCCTGTTCGCGCTGCAGCGCCACGGCACCGAGCGCGTGGGCAAGCTGTTCGGGCCGGTGATGGTGATCTGGTTCATCGTGATCGCCGGGCTGGGCGTGCAGATGATCGCGCTCAATCCGCACGTGCTGCTGGCGCTGAACCCGATGTACGGCGTGAAGTTCTTCATGAGCCACGGCATGCAGGCCTTCATCGCCCTGGGCGGCGTGGTGCTGGCGCTGACCGGCGCCGAGGCGCTGTACGCCGACATGGGCCACTTCGGCAAGAAGCCGATCCGCATGGCCTGGTTCGGCTTCGTGCTGCCGGCCCTGGTGCTGAACTACTTCGGCCAGGGCGCGCTGCTGCTCAACCATCCGGAAGCCATCGACAACCCGTTCTTCAAGCTGGTGCCCAAGGTCATGCTGTATCCGATGATCGGCCTGGCCACCATCGCCACCGTCATCGCCTCGCAGGCGGTGATTTCCGGCGCGTTCTCGATGACCCGCGAGGCGATGTCGCTGGGTTATTCGATGCGCATGCCGATCGTGCACACCTCGCGCGAGATGTCCGGCCAGATCTTCGTGCCCTGGGTGAACACCTTCCTGCTGGTGATGGTGCTGATCGCGGTGCTGGGCTTCCGCAGCTCGGAGAACCTGAGCGCCGCCTACGGCATCGCCGTGACCGGCACCATGACGGTGACCACCATCCTGGCCCTGGTGGTGGCGCGCTATCAGTGGCACTGGAGCCGGCTGACGGTGATCCTGGCCGGCGTGCTGCTGCTCACCATCGACCTGTCGTTCCTGAGCGCCAACGTGATCAAGATCGAGTACGGCGGCTGGTTCCCGCTGGTGCTGGGCGTGGCGGTGTTCGTGGTGATGACCACCTGGCGCCGCGGCCGCGAGCTGGTGGTGCGCGAGATCAAGCAGTCGGGCCTGGCGCTGGAGCCCTTCATCGAGAACGTGGGCGAGCATCCGCCGCTGCGCGTGCCGGGCACGGCGGTGTTCCTCACCGCCAACCAGCACGCGGTGCCGCATGCGCTGCTGCACAACCTCAAGCACAACAAGGTGCTGCACGAGCGCAACGTGCTGCTGACGGTGGAAATGCTGGAAACGCCGGTGGCCGAGTACGACGAGCGCGTGCAGCTCACCCCGCTGGGCGGCAACTTCTACGGCCTGGGGCTGCGCTTCGGCTTCGCCGAGGACCCGAACATCCCGCAGGCGCTGCTGCGCTGCTCCAAGGTGGGCCTGCCGTTCGACATGATGGACACCACCTTCTTCCTGTCGCGCGAAACCATCATCGCCGACGAGCGCCGCCCCGGCATGGCGCTGTGGCGCGACAAGCTGTTCGCCTTCATGGCCCGCAACGCGCTGCCGGCCACGGCGTTCTTCCAGATCCCGGGCAACCGGCTGATCGAGCTGGGCGCGCAGGTCGAGATCTGAGCCCCGTCTCGGCGTAGGTTGGGGTGAGCCGCAGGCGAACCCCAACGGACCTCGCCCGATGGCCGTTCTGTTGGGGTTCGCTGCGCTCACCCCAACCTACGTCCGGTAGAATGCCCGGCGAATCGCGCATGCCGCCTGTTCCCGGACCTATTCCAACCCCATGGCCGATCACCGCATCATCACGTCCGCCGCCCAGCTGGACGACGAGGCCCTGGAGGCTTCGATCCGCCCCAAGCGGCTGGCGGAATACCTCGGCCAGCAGGCGGTGCGCGAACAGCTTTCCATCTATATCGAAGCGGCGCGCAAGCGCGGCGGCGCGCTGGACCACGTGCTGATCTTCGGGCCGCCGGGCCTGGGCAAGACCACCTTGTCGCACGTGATTGCCAACGAGCTGGGCGTCAACGTGCGCTCCACCTCCGGCCCGGTGCTGGAGCGCGCCGGCGACCTGGCCGCGCTGCTGACCAACCTGGAACCGCACGACGTGCTGTTCGTCGACGAGATCCATCGCCTGTCCCCCGTGGTGGAGGAAGTGCTGTATCCGGCGATGGAAGACTTCCAGATCGACATCATGATCGGCGAAGGCCCCGCGGCCCGCTCGATCAAGCTGGACCTGCCCCCGTTCACCCTGATCGGCGCCACCACCCGCGCCGGCCTGCTCACCGCGCCGCTGCGCGACCGCTTCGGCATCGTGCAGCGGCTGGAGTTCTATTCGCCGGACGAGCTCACCGCGATCGTGCGCCGCTCGGCGCGCATCATGGGCATTCCCTGTGAGCTGGAAGGCGCGCAGGAAATCGCGCGCCGCTCGCGCGGTACCCCGCGCATCGCCAACCGCCTGCTGCGCCGCGTGCGCGACTATGCCGAAGTGCGCGCGGGCGGCCAGATCACCTGCGCCGCGGCCCAGGCCGCGATGGACATGCTCAAGGTGGACGCCGAGGGCTTCGACGAACTGGACCGGCGCCTGCTGGCCACCATCGTCGAGAACTTCGACGGCGGCCCGGTCGGGGTGGAGTCCCTGGCCGCCGCGCTCAGCGAGGACCGCGGCACCCTGGAGGACGTGGTCGAGCCGTATCTGATCCAGCAGGGCTTCCTGGTGCGTACCGCGCGCGGCCGCATGGCCAGCGCCAAGGCCTGGCGCCACCTGGGCCTGACCCCGCCGCCGCGCCAGCCGCAGGCCGCCGACCTGTTCACGGGCGATACCGATGTCTGACGCCGCGCCGGCCTTCGACCCGGGCAGCTTCCGCTGGCCGGTCCGCATCTATTGGGAAGACACCGACGCCGGCGGCGTGGTGTACCACGCCAGCTACCTGCGCTTCCTGGAGCGCGCCCGCACCGAATGGCTGCGCGGGCAGGGCGTGGACCAGTCGGCGGTGCGGGCGGCCACCGGCCTGGCCTTTCTGGTGCGCGACCTGCACATCGAGTTCCTCAAGGCCGCCGTGCTGGACGATGAACTGAGCGTAACGGTCGAAGTCAAAGAACGGCGCGCTGCCAGTATCCTGTTCGGCCAGACGATCAGCCGGGCAGATGGCACCACGCTGATCCGCGCGCAGGTGCGCGTGGCATGCGTGGACCTGGAACGCATGCGCCCGGCCCAGATCCCCGCCGGCCTGATCCCCGGCCTACCCCCAATCAAGTAACCCGCGGCGGAGAACGCTCAAGCAATGAACGGTGGATTGAACATTTTCAAGCTCGTCGCGGAAGCGAGCATCCTGGTGCAGGCCGTGATGCTGGTGCTGCTGGTGTTCTCCTTCCTGTCGTGGGTGATCATCATCCGCAAGCACCAGCAGCTGAAGTCCGCGATGGACGAGGCGGAGAGCTTCGAGGAGCGCTTCTGGTCCGGCGCCGACCTGGCCCAGCTGTTCCGCGAGGTGAGCGGGCGCGGCGCCGGCAACAACGGCGGCCTGGAGACGGTATTCGAGTCGGGCTTCCGCGAATTCGCCCGCCAGCGCCAGCGCCGCACGCACGACCTGCGCATCGTCATCGAGGGCACCGAGCGCGCCATGCGCGTGGCCGGCACCCGCGAGATCGGCCGCCTGGAACGCAACCTGGAGTTCCTCGCCAACGTCGGTTCGATCAGCCCCTACGTCGGCCTGTTCGGCACCGTCATCGGCATCATGGGCGCATTCCAGGGCCTGGGCGAGATGAAGGACGTGACCATCGCCGTGGTCGCGCCGCACATCTCCGAGGCGCTGATCGCCACCGCCATGGGCCTGTTCGCCGCCATTCCGGCGGTGTGGGCCTACAACCGCTACGCCAACAAGGTCGATCGGGTGGCGTCGCGCTACGAGGTGTTCCAGGAGGAGTTCTCCTCCGTCCTGCAGCGCCAGATCCAGACCGACGACGCGGCCTGAGCTGAGAGCCTGTTCATGGTCTTCCCGTACCCCGCGTTGCCGTTGAGTGGCTGTCAGGTGGTAGTGCGCGGCGCCGGCCTGGCTGGCTGCCAGGCCAAGCCGCGTGCTGCCGCATGGCGGCCACTCAACGGCAACCCTTCGCGCCGGGTCGGTTTGCCCGCATGGCGGCGTCATCGCTCAGCCGTGTACGGACGTACACTCCTTCACTCTTCCTTGCCCTGCGCGCAAACCGATCCCGGCGCGGGGCACGGGAAGACCATGAACAGGCTCTAAGGGCTTCCTCATGCGTAGTTCCGCGCGCCACAAGCGCTTCAAGCTCAAGTCCGAGATCAACGTCGTGCCGTACATCGACGTGATGCTCGTGCTGCTGATCATCTTCATGGTGACCGCGCCGATGATGAATCTCGGCGTGGACATCCAGCTGCCGCAGACCCAGGCCAAGTCGCTGCAGGACAAGAAGGACCCGGTGGTGGTCTCGGTCGACGAGAGCGGCCAGATCTATCTCAGCTCGCAGGGCTCCAAGCGCGAGCCGGTCAGCGCCGAGGAGTTCAAGGTCAAGATCACCGCGTTCCAGAAGGAAAACCCCGACCTGCAGGTGCTGGTGGCCGGCGACGAGCGGGCCAATTACGGCAAGGTCTATCTGATCCTGCCGGTGCTGCAGGAAGCGGGCGTGTCGAAGATCGGCCTGATGAGCCAGCCCGAGTCGAGCGGGAAGCATGGACGACCGTAAAGGCACGCCCAAGGCGGTCGTTCTTTCCGCCATCCTGCATCTGGGCCTGGTGGGCTTTCTGGCCCTCGCCATCGTGCCCTGCTCGTTCTACGAAGAAGTGTTCGAGACCCTGCATCTGCCGCCCAGCCTCAACCTGCTGGCCTGCCCGAAGCCGATCGCGCTGCCGGGCCAGATCATCGAAGCCACCCTGATCGGCCCCACCGGCGCACCGCCGCCGAAGGCCACCAAGGCCAAGCCGATCCCGGACACCACGCCGCCGCCGCCCACGGTGACGCCGCCGACTCCGCCGCAGGAAGCCCCGGTGGTGAAGACCTTGCCGCCGCCGCCCGAGCGTCCGGACATCAAGGACCAGGAAAAAGTGGTGGCCGACGCCCTGCAGAAGGCCGAGGACGCCAAGCGCGAACAGGAAGAGCGCCAGCGCCAGCGGCAGGCCGAGCTGGACGCCCAGGCGGCCAAGCAGAAGGAAGAAAAGAAGAAGCTGGACGACCTGTTCGCCCAGATGGACAAGGCCGACCAGGCGCGCCAGAAGCTGGAAAACAAGGCTAAGCAGGCCAAGCAGCAGCTGGAAGACATCAAGGACGCCAAGGACAACGGCCAGGCCGACCTGCCTCGCGCCGACCAGCGCCAGACCGGCCAGAACGGCCCGGACAACAGCCTGCTGGCCCAGTATCAAGCCGCGATTCAGAACGCCGTCACTCAGAATTGGCTCCGCCCGGATAACATGCCGAACGCTCCGTGCGTCGTGCACATCGTGCAATTGCCCGGCGGCGACGTGATGAGTGCCAAAGTCGATGCCTCCTGTCCTTACGACGAGGCCGGCAAGCGCTCCATCGAGAACGCCGTCCTTCGCGCCCAGCCCCTGCCTTACAAGGGGTTCGAGAGCGTGTTCAAACGCAATATCGACTTCACTTTCAGGCCGCAGTGACCAAGCCCATGCGCAAATTGAGCTCAGCTTTCGCCATCGTCCTGCTGGCCTTGTCCGGTCTCTTCGCCGGCCAGGCCGCAGCCCAGTCGCTCAACGTCGACATCGTCGGTGGCCTCAAGACCGCCACGCCGATCGCGGTGGTGCCGTTCGCCCAGGCCGGCGGCGCGCCGCTGCCCACCGACGTGGCCGACGTGATCCGCAACGATTTCAACCGCTCGGGCAAGTTCCGCTCGCTGGCCAAGAGCGAGATCGTGGAGACGCCGTCCAAGGGCGCGGACATCAAGTTCCCGACCTGGCGCCTGCTCAAGCAGGACTTCCTCACCATCGGCCGCATCAGCGACGCCGGCGGCGGCATGCTGCGCGTCGAGTACGAGCTGTGGGACGTCAACAAGCAGCAGAGCCTGCTGGCCCAGGCCTTCACCGCCCCGGCCGGCGACCTGCGCGGCGTGGCCCACCAGATCGCCGACCAGATCTACGAAAAGATCACCGGCGTGCGCGGCGCGTTCTGGACCCGCATCGCGTACATCACCGCGGTGGGCCTGGGCAACAACACCACGTACTCGCTGATCGTGGCCGATTCGGACGGCTTCAACCCGCAGGTGGTGGCGCGCTCGCGCGAGTCGCTGCTGTCGCCGCACTGGTCGCCGGACGGCAAGAAGATCGCCTACGTCTCGTTCGAAAGCGGCAACTCGGCCATCTACGTGCAGGACATCACCACCGGCCAGCGCCAGCTGGTCTCGGCTCGTCCGCGCGGCATCAACAGCGCCCCGGCCTGGTCGCCGGACGGCACCAAGCTGGCGGTGTCCCTGTCCTATTCGGGCAACCCCGAGATCTACGTGATGGACGTGGCCAGCCGCCAGGAGACCCGCCTGACCAAGAGCCTGGCCATCAATACCGAGCCGGTGTGGTCGCCGGACGGCCAGAGCATCTACTTCACCTCGGACCGCTCGGGCCGCCCGCAGATCTACCAGATGCCGGCTTCCGGCGGCGGCGCCAACCGCATCAGCTTCCAGGGCCAGAACAACCTGAGCGCCGACGTCAGCTACGACGGCAAGCAGGTCGCCATGGTGCAGGGCAACGGGAACGTGTATCGTATTGCGGTCATGGACCGCAGTCTGGGTGGGCAGGTGCGTCCGCTCTCGCCGGGCCCGATCGATGAGTCCCCGAGCTTCGCGCCCAACGCCAGCATGCTGCTGTATGCCGCTACCGAAGGACGGCGCGGCGTGCTTTATGCCGTTTCGGCGGATGGTCAGGTTCGCCAGCGCCTCGTGCTTGCCGATGGCGACGTGCGCGAACCGTCCTGGGGTCCGTACCGGCAGCGTTGAATGAGCGGCCGCGCGCCTCGAGGCGCAGCGGCCCGCAAGATCAGGGGCGGTGGTGGGGCAAAGATCCTGCTGCCGGCCCGGTCGCCCTTCGGGCCCTGGGCCTGGCGGGTGGCCGGCGCAGCGGCCAGCCGCGGCGCCGGTACCAAGGTGTCACAATAACAGCCGGTCCACCGGCGATCACTGTCCTGTAACCGCAATCGCTATTGACTGTCGGAACTCAAACCCGTTTGAAGGAACGTCCACCATGAATAAGACCGTTCGCGTCGCCCTGGTCGCCCTGCTCTGCGTTGGCGCGGCCGCATGCTCGAAGAAGCAGGAAGTCAAGCCGCAGACCCCGGCGGACACCACCCCGGTGGCCACCAGCCAGCAGCCGACCTCGGGCAAGTACACCCCGGAAGATCTCGACCGTGACGCTTGCCTGCGTCAGCGCGTCGTGTACTTCGATTTCGACAAGGACGAGATCAAGCCGGAGTTCCAGCAGATCATGGCGTGCCACGCCAAGTACCTGCAGGACCGCCCGACCGCCCAGATCCGCCTGGAAGGCAACACCGACGAGCGCGGCACCCGCGAGTACAACCTGGGCCTCGGCGAGCGCCGCGGCAACGCTGTCTCCAGCGCCCTGACCGCCGCCGGCGGTTCGGCCAGCCAGCTGAACGTGATCAGCTACGGCAAGGAGAAGCCGGTGTGCCGTGAGCACAACGAGGATTGCTGGGGCAAGAACCGCCGCGTCGAGATCGTCTACACGGCGAAGTAAGCATGAAGCAGCGACTGGCTAACAGCTACACGGCCAGGCGGCTCGGCATGGCGGGCGCGATAGCGTCCGCCATGCTTTTTGCCGTTCCCGCACTGGCGCAGGATTCCCGCCTCAGCCTTGCCGACCGCGTCGCGCGGCTCGAGCAGCAGGCGCAGAACCAGGACCAGGGCGGCGTCGGCATGGTCAACCAGATGCAGGCACTGCAGGCGCAGATGCGGCAGATGCAGGGCCAGATCGAAGAACTGCAGCACCAGCTGCAGGAACTGAAGGATTCCAACAAGGCGCAGTACACGGATCTCGATTCGCGTATCGGCCGCCTCGAAAGCGGCGCCGGCAACCATGCCGCCGCCACCGGCAGCGACGCGAACGCCGCGCCTGCCTCCGCCGGCAGCACCCATGCCGCGCCCGCCGCGGCGGCTGCAGCTGCCGACACCAAGGGCAAGCCCGGCGACACCAAGGCGCCTGCCGCCGCGCCGGGCGACCAGACCGGTGCGCAGGCCGCCTACGACACCGCCTTCAAGTCGCTGCGCAACGGCGACTTCGTGGCCGCCTCGCGCGGTTTCCGCGGCTTCATCCAGCAGTACCCCGACAGCCCGCTGATGCCGAATGCGTTCTACTGGCTGGGCGAGTCCTACTACGGGACCATGAACTACCCGCTCGCGGCCGAGACCTTCCAGCGCCTGCTCTCGCAGTACGCGCAGAGCGACAAGGCGCCCGATGCGATGCTCAAGCTCGGCTACAGCCAGCTGGAACTGAAGCAGGCCGAGCAGGGCAAGGCCACGCTGAAGTCGGTGACCACCAGGTATCCGGGTTCCAAGGCCGCCAGCCTGGCCCAGGAGCGGCTGCGCCGACTGCAGCAGCAGCCGGCCAACTGAGGTTCCGGCGGTGAGCGAAGGCAACGCGAACGTGGCGTCCACCACGTCGACGCCGGCCATGGCCGAGCGGCTGCGCATCACCGAGATCTTCCACTCGATCCAGGGCGAGGCCGATGCGATCGGCTGGCGCACCGTGTTCGTGCGCCTCACCGGCTGCCCGCTGCGCTGCGTGTGGTGCGACACCGAGTATTCGTTCTACGGCGGCGGCTGGCGCGACATCGATGACATCCTCGCCGAGGTGGCCTCGCATGGCGCCAAGCACGTCTGCGTCACCGGCGGCGAGCCGCTGGCGCAGAAGCGCTGCCTGATCCTGCTGCAGCGGCTGTGCGATGCCGGCTACGAGGTATCGCTGGAAACCTCCGGCGCGCTCGACGTGGCCGCGGTCGATCCGCGCGTGCGCAAGGTGATGGACCTGAAGGCGCCGGACTCCGGCGAGAGCGCGCGCAACCTGTGGTCCAACCTGGACCACCTGCTGCCGCACGACCAGGTGAAGTTCGTGCTGGCCAGCCGCGCGGACTACGCATGGGCATGCGAAGCGGTCGCCACGCACGCCATCGACCGGCGCTGCATGGTGCTGTTCTCGCCGGTGCACGGCAAGGTGAACCCGCGCGAGCTCGCCGAATGGATCATCGAGGACAAGCTGCCGGTGCGCTTCCAGTTGCAGCTGCACAAGCTGCTGTGGAACGACGCGCCGGGGCATTGATTCGTCCGCGCGCCGAGGCGCGCTGGCGCATAGCAGTTTCCGCGCGCCGGCCTGTGCTGCCGGTGGCGCTCTCCGGCCGGTGACCGGCCTGACTCTGAAGTGGATGTCGCCATGTCTGAAAGTTCTCCCCGCAAGGCCGTCGTGCTCGTCTCCGGCGGCATGGATTCCGCCGTCACCATCGCCATCGCACGCGAACAGGGTTACCAGGTGCACGCGCTGAGCGTGGCTTACGGCCAGCGCCACAGTTCGGAACTGGAAGCCTCGGCGCGCGTGTCGCGCCTGCTCGGCGCGGTGGAACACAAGACGGTGCAGGTCGACCTGCGCTCGATCGGCGGCTCGGCGCTCACCGCCGACATCGACGTGCCGCTCGACGCCGACCTGCACGGCGAAGCCGGCGGCATCCCGGTTACCTACGTGCCGGCGCGCAACACCATCATGCTGTCGATCGCGCTGGGCTGGGCCGAGGTGCTCGGTTCCAGCGACATCTGGTGCGGCGTCAATGCGGTCGATTATTCCGGCTATCCGGATTGCCGGCCGGCCTTTATCGAGGCCTTCGAGCAGCTTGCCAACGTGGCCACCAAGGCTGGCGTCGAAGGCGCCGGCATCCGCGTGCACGCGCCGCTGATGCGCATGAGCAAGGCGGACATCGCGCGCGAAGGCGCGCGCCTGGGCGTGGATTTCGCGGAAACCGTGAGCTGCTACAACGCCGATGCGCAGGGCCGCGCCTGCGGCCATTGCGATGCCTGCCGCCTGCGCGCGCAGGGCTTCCGCGAAGCCGGCCTGCCCGATCCCACGCGCTACGCCTGAGGCGGTTTGCTTGTGCCCCAGGCGCGCTGACCTTAAAATCGCGCGCTTGGCTTTTTGAGCGCATGGGCCGTTAGCTCAGCCGGTAGAGCAGCGGACTTTTAATCCGTTGGTCGACAGTTCGAATCTGTCACGGCCCACCAATCGAAGGATCCGCGGCGACGCGGATCCTTATTTTTTGCCCAATCCACAATCCGGTTCAGCCGCGGTTGCGCGCGGCAGCCAGGGCAATTCAGCTTGCCGGCGCTAGCATCGCTCCCGGCTGCCACGCAGCCGCATGCCATCAACGCCCCTCGAGGGTACGGAGCCGCCATGAAACGCCTGCTGGGTCTGACCACCGCCATCGCACTGCTCGTCACCAGCGCCGCCGCCTGGGCCGCGCCGCAGGACCACGATTGGGATCACGACCACGATCATGGCCGCGGCCACAATCCGAAGGACGAAGGCCGCCACGACAACGGCCAGCACCGCGGCTGGGAGAAGCACGCCTACCGCCGCGGCGAGCGCCTGCCGGACCGCTACTACGAGCGCACCTACTACGTGACCGACTACGAGCATTACCACCTGCGCCGTCCGGAACCGGGCTATCGCTACGTGCGCGACGACGACGGCCAGATCTTCCTCACCGCCGTCGCCACCGGCCTGATCGTGGACATCGTGGTCAACGCGCACTGATCGCCCGCGCATTGCTGCATAAGAAAAAAGCCCGCTCGAACGAGCGGGCTTTTTTCATGCGCCGTGCCAGGCCTTATTCCTTCTTCACCATCTGCTCCAGGATCACCAGCAAGGCCTTGCGCTGATCCCGCGTAAGCCGGCCGATCAGCCCGAACAGGCGCGCCTGCTCGCGATGGTCCACCCGGTACGGCGCCGCGGCGTCCTGCACCTTCATGAAGCCCTTCGGCTCGCCGCGCCCGGTGGCCAGCCATTCGAAACTGACGCCGAAGCGTCCGGCGATTTCGGTCATGCGCTTGGTTTCGGGGCGGGCCATGTCGCTGAGCCATTTGCGTGCCGTCTCGCGCGATACGCCGAACATGTCGGCCAGGCGGGTCGTGCGGCCACGGCCCTTGCTCATGCCGATCAGGTCCATGGCCAGATGCAGACGCTGGGAAAACCCGTTCATTGCCAAAAGAGGCTCCTTCTCGCGGTGCCGCGGACGGCCTGGGCGGCACGTTGCGCGGGGGTCGGAAACAACGGTGGTCGAGCACGTAAGACGAGCGCCATTGTTGATGATCTGACCCGCCGAGTAGGCAATTTCTAATTGTTTAGATTGTCAACTTGTGATGGTATTTCCTTGTATTTATTAGATTTATTCGCTAGTAGCAAAGTGCGAGGAAAGCAAGATGGAGAAGGCAATTTTCGGAGTACGGAGCAATCCTGAGGCGGATACCTCGCGGATTTATCCCAACACCCAGCTCGACCGCCTGCTCAACGACCTGCAGGGCAACAGCCCGCTGGCGCTGGAGGACGAAGGGCTGGCGCGCTTCCTGCCCGAGCGCCTGCAGGCGATCCGCGCCAACGCGCTGGCGCAGGCATCCGCAGCCTGGACCGCGGCGGTCGCACTGCGCCAGTTCGTACGGGAATGGGCCGGCGCCGGCTGGCTGGGCACGCCGTCCGGCGGCCAGCTGCGCGCCCACCTCACCCAGCTGCGCCAGGACGCGCAGCGCTGGCGCCAGCTGGCGGACTACGCGGGGCGCTACCTCGCGCACCCGCAGCTGGCCAGCCTGCATGGCC
>Ga0065165_1002761_pt1 | contig 13955 bp, 11 predicted proteins | sample AraplaMF_Cvi_mMF_FD_63813 | JGI IMG/M metagenome (GOLD analysis project Ga0065165, IMG submission 63813) | Arabidopsis root microbial communities from the University of North Carolina, USA - plate scrape MF_Cvi_mMF (version 2) (version 3) | ecosystem: Host-associated > Plants > Roots >...
CCGTTGGCGATGATTTCTCCGCCGGCCAGGAACTTCCTCAACTCTACTTTTGTCAATGTCCAGAGCCTTCGCGCCACCGAGGGTGAACCGCACCTGGACATCCATCCCGCTGACGCCGCTTCGCGCGGCATCGAGCACGGCGTGATGGTGCGCATCTTCAATGACCGGGGCTCGTTCGTCGCGCGCGCCCGTGTCACGCCCAAGGCGCGGGCCGGCCTCGTGGTCGGCCTGTCGATCTGGTGGAAAAAGCTCGCCAGCGACGGCAAGAACGCCAACGAAGTAACCAGCCAGCGCCTGACCGACATGGGCCGGGCGCCGACTTTCTACGATACGCTGGTGCAGGTGGAGAGGGCATCTTGATAAACCTACTGCGCGTCGGATTTTCGTCCTGCGATGCTCACCGTACCGTAAGTACGGCTGCGCTTCTCGGACGAAACTCCTTCCGCTCGCTACGGTTTCTCAAGACGCCCCGAAGCAGCGCCATGAACCAACTGACAAATGAAACTTTCGCGATTTACCCCGCGGCTCCGTGCCGTGCTCCTTGCGGGCACGGCGGCGGGGCTGCTGGCCAGCTGCTCTACGCTCAACTACTACTCGCAGGCGGCCCAGGGCCAGCTTGAACTCCTGTCGGACTCCCGTCCGATCGACGACTGGATCGCCGACCCCGGCACCAGCTCCAAACTGCGTCTCCGCCTGGAGACCGCGCGCCAGATCCGCCGCTTCGCTGTTAGCGAAATGGCATTGCCAGATAACGACAGTTACAAGAAATACACCGCCCTCAAGCGCAAGTACGTGCTGTGGAACGTGGTCGCCACGCCCGAGCTCTCGCTCAAGCCGCTCACCTGGTGCTTTCCGGTGGCCGGCTGCGTGAACTACCGCGGCTATTACAACAAGGACGCGGCCGAGGCCTACGCCAAGGAGCTGAAGGCGGACGGCAACGACGTCGAAGTCGGCGGCGTGCCGGCCTACTCGACCCTGGGCTGGTTCAGCGACCCGCTGATCTCCACCTTCATCAATTATCCGGATGCGGAACTGGCGCGCATGATCTTCCACGAGCTGGCGCACCAGATCGTCTACGTGCAGGGCGATTCGCAATTCAACGAATCCTTCGCCAGCACGGTGGAAGAGGTGGGCGTGGAGCGCTGGATGGACCGCTTCGGCAACCCGGCCATGCGCGACGGCTATGCCCGCTACAAGAGCCGCAAGCACGACTTCCTGGCGCTGCTGCTCAAGTACCGCAAGGCGCTCGAGCAGAACTACGCCGTGGTCGACCGCAGCGACAACGAGAAGCGCGCGGTCAAGGCGCGCCTGTTCATGGAGCTGAAGGACGAATACCAGGTCCTGAAGGGCAACTGGGGTGGCTACGCCGGCTACGACCGCTTCTTCGAACAGCCGCTGTCGAACGCCCACCTGGCCTCGATCGCGACCTACGAAGACTTCGTCCCGGCCTTCCGCGCGATCCTGCGGCGCGAAGGCAGCTTCCCGCGCTTCTACAAGGCGGTCAAGCAGCTGGCCGAGCTGGACCGGGCCGACCGCCACCGCGTCCTGAAGGCGCTGGCGCCGCCGGCCCCAAGCGCCCCGCTGATGGTGCAGCGCAGCGAAGTCCCGGCCCTCGGCAAGCACTAGAATTCGTGTTCGAAATGCTTTAAAAATGCTTGCTATCGGGCGCGCTGCCCGATAGCATCATGGAAAGCAACTCAAGCACGACCGTGCGTTTTTTTCGGTCGGGCGGCCCAGACAGAATAACTACACTGGAGACAGGCACCCGATGGACAAGATTTGGCTCAAGTCGTACCCACCCGGCGTTCCCGCGGAAATCGACCCCGACCAGTATGGCTCCCTCGTGCAGCTGCTGGAAGAATCCTTCCAGAAGTACGCGGCGAATAACGCCTTCGTCTGCATGGACAAGTTCCTCACCTATGCGGAACTGGACAGCATGTCGAAGCGCCTGGCGGCGTGGCTGCAAAGCCGCGGCATGGCCAAGGGCGCGCGCGTGGCGGTGATGATGCCGAACGTGCTGCAGTATCCGGTGGCGCTGGCCGCCATCCTGCGCGCCGGCTACACGGTCGTGAACGTGAATCCGCTGTACACGCCGCGCGAGCTGGAACACCAGCTGAAAGACTCGGGCAGCGAAGCCATCATCGTGCTCGAGAACTTCGCGCACACGCTGCAGCAGGTGATGGGCAAGACCCCGGTGCGCCACGTGGTGGTGGCGAGCATGGGCGAGATGCTGGGGGCTGCCCGCGGCATGCTGGTGAATTTCGTGGTCCGCAACATCAAGAAGATGGTGCCGGACTACTCGCTGCCGAGCAGCGTGCGCTTCAAGGACGCGCTGTCGCAGGGCGCGCGCATGCCCTTCCAGCCGGCGCAGCTGAAGAACACGGACATCGCCTTCCTGCAGTACACCGGCGGCACCACCGGCGTGTCGAAGGGCGCGACCCTGACGCACCGGAACGTGATCGCCAACCTGCTGCAATCGGAGGCCTGGTCGTCGGTGGCGATGAACCGGCCGCCGGTGGTGGAGCACCCGACCATCGTGTGCGCGCTGCCGCTGTACCACATCTTCGCGCTCACGGTGTGCGCGCTGTGGGGCATGCGGGTGGGCGCACTGAATATCCTGATTCCGAACCCGCGCGACATCCCGGGTTTCATCAAGGAGCTGGGCAAGTACAAGTTCAATGCGCTGCCGGCGGTGAATACGCTGTACAACGCGCTGGTGAACCATCCGGACTTCAGGCACCTGGATTTCTCGGGCCTGAAGCTGTCGAACGGCGGCGGCATGGCGGTGCAGCAGGCCGTCAACGACCAGTGGAAAGCCGTCACCGGCGCCCACATCATCGAGGGCTACGGTTTGTCGGAGACCTCGCCGGTGGCGACCGCGAACCGCTGCGACATCTCGTCGTTCACGGGCACGATCGGCCTGCCGATCCCGTCGACCGAGGTGGCGATCCTGGACGACGACGGCAAGGAGCTCCCGCTGGGCAGCGTCGGCGAGATCGCGATCCGCGGTCCGCAGGTGATGGCCGGCTACTGGAACCGTCCGGACGAAACGGCCAAGGTGATGACGCCCGACGGCTACTTCAAGTCGGGCGACATCGGCGTGATGGACGAGAACGGGTACGTGAAGATCGTCGACCGCAAGAAGGACATGATCCTGGTCTCGGGTTTCAACGTCTACCCGAACGAACTGGAAGGCGTGATCGCGGCGCACCCTGGCGTGATGGAGTGCGCGGTGATCGGCGTGCCGGACGAGCATTCTGGCGAAGCGGTCAAGGTCTTCGTGGTCAAGAAGGACCCGGAGCTGACGGCCGAACAGCTGATGGACTACTGCAAGCGCGAGTTCACCGGCTACAAGAAACCGAAGTACATCGAGTTCCGCAGCGAACTGCCGAAGACCAACGTCGGCAAGATCCTGCGGCGCGCGCTGCGCGAGGAAAAGCAGGCAGCATAAAGCTCGGCATGAAACCCGTCGTCCCCGCGAAGGCGGGGACCCAAGTTCGGTCTTGGGTCCCCGTCTCCGGGGACGACGTTTGTATACTGATTTGAAGAGGTAAAGACATGGACAAATTCTGGCTGGAGTCGTACGAGGCGGGCGTACCGGCGGAGATCGACTGGACCCAATACCGCTCCCTCACGCACCTGCTGGAAGAAGCCTTCCAGAAGTACGCGGCGCGTCCCGCTTACGCCTGCATGGGCAAGTCCATGAGCTTTGCAGAACTCGACAAGCTGTCCGCGCAGATGGCCGCCTGGCTGCAGAGCCGCGGCCTGCAGCCGGGCGCGCGCGTCGCCATCATGCTGCCGAACGTGCTGCAGTATCCGGTGGCGATGGCCGCCATCCTGCGCGCCGGCTACACCATCGTCAACGTCAATCCGCTGTACACCGCGCGCGAGCTGCAGCACCAGCTGAACGACTCGGGCGCCGAAGCCATCGTGGTGCTGGAGAATTTCGCCCACACGGTGGCCGAAGTGGTCGGCAAGACCAAGGTCAAGCACGTCATCGTCGGCAGCATGGGCGACCTGCTGGGCGCGAAAGGCATGATCGTCAACTTCGTCGTCCGCACCGTCAAGAAGATGGTGCCGGCCTGGTCGATTCCGGGCGCGGTGCCGTTCAAGCGCGTGCTGTCAGAGGGCGCACGCCAGACTCTAAAACCGGTACAGGTCGGCCATGACGACGTTGCCTTCCTGCAGTACACCGGCGGCACCACCGGCGTGTCGAAGGGCGCGGTGCTGCTGCACAAGCACGTGATCGCCAACGTGCTGCAGAACGAAGCCTGGTTCGCGCCGACCCTGGCCAAGGCCGGCGCCGACCTGCAGTTCGTGTGCGCGCTGCCGCTGTACCACATCTATGCGCTGACCGTCTGCGCTCTGCTGGGCCTGCGCGTGGGCGGCATGAACCTCCTGATCCCGAACCCGCGCGACATCGGCGGCTTCATCAAGGAACTGCGCAACTACCGCATCAACGTCTTCCCGGCCGTGAACACGCTGTACAACGGCTTGCTGAACCACCCGGAATTCGCAAGCGTCGATTTCTCGGGCCTGCTGGTCTGCCCGGGCGGCGGCATGGCGGTGCAGAAGCCGGTGGCGGATAAATGGCTGCAGCTGACCGGCATCCCGATCGTCGAAGGTTACGGCCTGTCCGAGACCTCGCCGGTGGTCAGCGCCAACCGCTGCGACATCACCGACTTCACCGGCACCATCGGCCTGCCTCTGCCCTCGACCGAGATCCGCATCCTCGACGAATCGAATAACGAAGTCCCGTTCGGCACCGCCGGCGAAATCTCGGTGCGCGGCCCGCAGGTGATGGCCGGCTACTGGCAGCGTCCGGACGAAACGGCCAAGGTCATGACCCCGGACGGCTTCTTCAAGACCGGCGACATCGGCATCATGAACGACCAGGGCTACATCAAGATCGTCGACCGCAAGAAGGACATGATCCTGGTCTCGGGCTTCAACGTCTATCCGAACGAAGTCGAGGAAGTCGTGGCCGCGCATCCGGGCGTGCTGGAAGTGGCCTGCGTCGGCGTGCCGGACCAGCACTCGGGCGAGGCGGTCAAGCTGTACGTGGTCAGGAAGGACAAGGGCCTGAGCAAGGAAGAGCTGATCGAATACTGCCGCGACCAGCTGACCGGCTACAAGCGGCCGAAGTACATCGAGTTCCGCGACACGCTGCCGAAGACGAATGTGGGCAAGATCCTGCGGCGGGAATTGCGGGATGAGAAGCAGACGGCCTAAAACCTGTCGCTAACTGTAAGACCGTCATTCCCGCTTCCGCGGGAAGTCAGGTCGGGCAATGCCCGGCCTGACGATTCAAACGTTCGTCATCTCCACGCCCGCCTTCCCATCCTCCACCCGAAACGCCACCAGCTCCCGCTGCGCGGTCTTCGGGTCCCGCACCTCCTCCAAGCCCATGAAGCGCGTCCGCGTCTCATTCGGCGTCACTTCCATCAGCATGTAGCCGCGCTTGTCGCTGCGGCCATAGCGGATGTGCGGATTCATCGCCACGTATTGCGAGGTCCGTTGCTGCGGGCGCGAGCTTGAGGTCACCGAGGTGCCGACGAACTCGGTGGCGATCACCGGATTGTCTTTCGATTCGGGCCGGTTGAAATCCCTACGCAGCTCGCTCGCATAGAAGGTGTGGACGTCGCCGCCCAGCACCAGCGGATTGCTTGCTCCGGTCTTCAGCAGCGTGTCGAACAAATGCCGCCGCGCTATCGGATAACCATCCCAGCCATCGGTCCAGAAGCGTCCACCATCCTCACCGGCGATAGTCACCTGCGTCGATTGCGCCATCAGGGTCTGCTGCGCCAGGATATTCCAGCGCGCCTTCGACGACGCCAGGCCGTCTTCCAGCCACGCTTCCTGCTCCACGCCCAGCATCGAACGCCTCGGATCGAGCAGGGCAGGACAGGCGCGCGGCCCCACCGAATTCGAGCCGCCCAGGCGTTCGCGGGGACAGACTTGAACCGCGCGGTACTGGCGGTCGTCCAGCACATGGAAGCGCGCCAGCCGTCCCCAGTCGTAGCGCTGGAACATGCGCACGCTGGCGAAGCTGCGCGGCGGCGGCAGGCGCAGTGGCATGTGCTCGTAGAAGGCCTGATACGCGGCCGCACGCCGCGCGGCAAAGCTCGGCGACAGCCGCTCGTCGCGGTCGGCGGCGTAATCGTTGGCGACTTCGTGGTCGTCCCAAGTCACGATCCAGGGCGCCACCAGGTGGGCCGCCTGCAGGTCCGGATCCGATTTGTACTGGGCATAGCGCTGGCGATAACTCTGCAAGTCGAAGGACTCGTTCTGGCGCACGATGCGCTCCCCCGGCTGCGGATGCCGCAGCCGGAAGGCGCCCCATTCGTAGATGTAGTCGCCGAGGAAGGCGACCAGGTCGGGCTGGCTTTGCGCGATGTAGCGGTGCGCCGCATAGCTGCCGAATTCCCAGTGCTGGCAGGAGGCCACGGCCAGCTTGAGCAGGTCCGGCATGCTGCCGGCCGCCGGTGCGGTGCGCGTGCGGCCGATGGGGCTGACGGCGTCACCGAGCAGGAAGCGGTACCAGTACCAGTGTCCGGGCCGCAGACCGGTCACGTTGACGCGCACGCTGTGCGCCAGCGCCGGCGTGGCAATGGCGCTGCCTTTCGCGACGATGCGGCGGAAAGCCTGGTCCTGCGCGACTTCCCAGCGCAAGGGCACCGCCAGCTTTGGCGCGGAGTTGGCGTCCAGCGGATCGGGCAGGATGCGGGTCCACAGAATCACGGAATCAGGCAGTGGCGAGCCCGATGCGACACCAAGGCTGAAGGGATAGCCGGCCGCGTTCGACGGCGCCGCGCGCAGCGCAGCGGGACCGGCGGCGGTGACGGCCGCAGCCAAGCGCGCCGCGTCCAGCAGGAACAGGCGGCGCGAGCTCATTCCGCGTGTTATTCCGTGATCAGCGATTCGAGCGGCGGCAGCTGGCGCGGCTTGCGGTCCGGGCCGGTGGCGACGTAGGTCAGCGTTGCCTCGGTGACTTTCACGACATTGGTCTGCAGGCGGTTGCGTTCGGCGTAGACTTCCACGTAGACGGTGATCGAGGTATTGCCGACCTTGACGATGTCGGCATAGAAGGACAGCAGGTCGCCGACGAAGACCGGGTTCTTGAACAGGAAGGAGTTCACGGCAATGGTGGCAACGCGGCCATTCGCGCGGCGCACGGCCGGCAGCGAGCCGGCGACGTCGACCTGGGCCATGATCCAGCCGCCGAACACGTCTCCATAGACGTTGGCATCGGACGGGGCAGGCATCATCCGCAGCACCGGCATCTTTCCTTCAGGCAGTCGGGTGGTGGATGGCGTCTGGTTTTCTGGCTGGGTCATCTTGAAATCTCGGTAAAAAATTGGGACTCGAAAAACGTCGCGAGCGGCCGCAGTTTCGGTTGAGAAGCGCAGCTGTACTTGAGTACAGCGAGCATCGCAGACCGAAAATGCAACGCGCAGCAGGTTTTCGAGCTCCCAAACGCTACAATCGTCCCAGATTGAACCATAAATAAAGAACTCCTGTCATGCGACGCTCTTCTCCAAGCTCATCCCTGCCGCCAGCGGCCGACCCGAACGCCAGGCGCAACGACTGGGCCGTGATCGGCACCCTGCTGCCTTACCTGTGGGTCTACAAATGGCGCGTGATGGCCGCCATGGTCTGCCTGATCGGCGCCAAGGTCGCGAATATCGGCGTGCCGCTGGTGCTCAAGAATATCGTCGACAGCCTCAGCATCACGCCATCGCACCCGTACGCGCTGCTGGTGCTGCCGCTCGGCGCGCTGTTCGCGTATGGCGCGCTGCGCTTTTCCACCACGCTGTTCACCGAGCTGCGCGAATTCCTGTTCGCCCGCGTCACCCAGCGCGCGGTGCGCACCATCGCGCTCAAGGTGTTCCGCCACCTGCACGCGCTGTCGCTGCGCTTCCACCTGAACCGCCAGACCGGCGGCATGACGCGCGATATCGAGCGCGGCACGCGCGGGGTCAGTTCGCTGGTGTCGTACTCGCTGTTCTCGATCCTGCCGACCCTGGTCGAGATCACGCTGGTGCTGGTGTACCTGGCCGCGCGCTACGACAAATGGTTCTCGATCATCACCGGCGTGGCGCTGGCTGTGTACATCACCTTCACCATCGTCGTCACCGAATGGCGCACCCACTTCCGGCGCACGATGAACGAGCTCGATTCGAAGGCCAACACCAAGGCCATCGACTCGCTGATCAACTACGAGACCGTCAAGTACTTCGGCAACGAGGACTACGAAGCGAAGCGCTACGACGAAGGCCTACAGGGCTACGAGCGCGCCGCCGTGCGTTCGCAGACGTCGCTGTCCTTCCTGAACTCGGGTCAGTCGCTGATCATCGCCGCCGCCGTCACCGCCATCCTGTGGCGTGCGACCCAGGGCGTGATCGACAGGACCATGACCCTTGGCGACCTGGTACTGGTGAACTCCTTCATGCTGCAGCTGTACATCCCGCTCAACTTCCTGGGCGTGATTTACCGCGAGATCAAACAGAGCCTGGCCGACATGGAACGCCTGTTCGGACTGCTGGAGCAGCACCGCGAAGTGGCCGATTCGCCCGGCGCCAAACCCCTGGTGACGCACGGCGCGAAGGTCGAGTTCTCCCACGTCGAGTTCAACTACGACCCCAAGCGCCAGATCCTGTTCGACGTCGATTTCAGCATCCCGGCCGGCACCACCACCGCCGTGGTCGGCCACAGCGGTTCGGGCAAGTCGACCCTGTCGCGCCTGCTGTTCCGCTTCTACGACGTGCAGCAGGGATCGATCAGCATCGACGGCCAGGACATCCGCAATGTGACGCAGGACTCGCTGCGCCACGCGATCGGCATCGTGCCCCAGGATACCGTGCTGTTCAACGACACCATCGAATACAACATCGCCTACGGCCGCCCGGGCGCCAGCCGCGAGGACATCGTGGCGGCCGCGCGCGCGGCATCCATCCACGACTTCATCGAAAGCCTGCCGGACGGCTATGCGACAATGGTGGGTGAGCGCGGCCTGAAACTGTCCGGCGGCGAAAAGCAACGCGTGGCGATTGCGCGCACGCTGCTGAAGAACCCGGCCATCCTGATCTTCGACGAAGCGACGTCGGCGCTGGATTCGCGGTCCGAACAGGCAATCCAGGCGCAGCTGAAGGAAATCGCCAAGCAGCGCACGACCCTGGTCATCGCGCACCGCCTGTCGACCATCGCCGACGCGCACCAGATCCTGGTGCTCGACCACGGCCGCATCGTCGAACGCGGCACGCACGGACAGCTGATCGCGCAGGATGGCCTGTATAAACAGATGTGGGACCGGCAGCAGGCAAGACAGGACGAAGACCTGGCATCGCCGCCGCTGGAACTGGAACAGAATTTGGAATAAGAGTCACTATGGAAAAGCAGATCGTCGAGATCGACATGCAAGCGGTCGGCCACGGCAATCCGGCCTGGATCGCCGCGCTGGAAGCAGGGAAGGTGCTGTATTTCCCGAACTTCGGTGAGCACGGCTTTGCGCCGCAAAAGGAAGAGCTGGCGCTGTTCCGCGAAGACATCCGCGACCCCAAGGTCCGCAACATCAGCCTCGACCCCAGCGGCAAGCTGAAAGGCGTAATCGGCGACGAGGCCACGCAAACGCTGGCGGCAGGCATGGTCAAGCGCTTCCGCGCCCAGGCCGAGGGTTTGCTCGGCAATCTAGTGCCGCGCTACACCGAACACCTGCGCCGCGGTTCGGCCAGCTTCCGTCCCTCGAAAGTCGAGACCCGCGTGCAGTCCTGGCGCGCCGACGACCGCCGCCTGCACGTCGACGCTTTTCCCTCGCGCCCGAACCGCGGTGAGCGCCTGCTGCGCGTTTTCACCAATGTGAACCTGGAAGGCGTGCCGCGCGTGTGGCGCGTCGGCGAACCATTCGAAGACGTGGCGCGCCGCTTCCTGCCGCGCGTGAAACCTTACGTGGCGTGGCAGGCCAAGGCGCTGAATGCGCTGCACGTGACCAAGTCGCTGCGCAGCGAGTACGACCACCTGATGCTGCAGCTGCACGACGGCATGAAGTCCGACCTCGACTACCAGAAGAACGCGCCGCAGGAAACCTTCGGCTTCCCGCCCGGCTGTGCCTGGGTGTGTTTCTCGGACCAGACCTCGCACTCGGTGATGTCGGGGCAGTTCATGATGGAATACACGGCGCAGCTGTCGCCGATGCAGCAGTACGACAAGGAATCGAGCCCGCTCGCGATTCTGACGAGGCTGCAGGGGCACGCCCTGGTCTGAATTCCGGGCGCGGTACGCGGTCTAAGCAAAAACGCTTTCCGGTGTGCCGGGCAGGCGCAGCCGGCGCTTCGTGGACAGCAAGACACGGAGGTGGACCTCATGGCTACAGTCAAACTCGACAAAGGGGCGTGGCAAACCTACTTTGATCGCATTTCGAAGCAGGTGGTGGGCAAGCAGGCCGAGATCGAAGTCGCATCGCTGAACATCGGCGACCAGATCGAAGCCGAGTGGGTGCCGCTGCTGGGCATGACCTACGATCCCAAAAACGATCTGGTGGAAGTACTGCTTGAGGGCCTCGACCACCTTATCCGCAGCCCGCGCGACATCTACGTCGACCAGGGGCCGGCCGGATTGACGAGCATGGAGGTGATCGACGCCGACGACGTGCGGCAGATCATCCGGCTGCGCGATCCGATCATGCTGCCTTACTCTCCGTCACACTGACGGCCCAGCGCGATGATCGTGCGTGAGATCACCGCATCGATCGATGGGCGCGCGAGCTGGCCGCCAATCGCCGGTTGCTATTGCGCGTTCCGCGTCTAAGATGGCTAGATGCTCCCGCGGGTACCGCCTGCGGGTTTCACCGACCAACCGCCGGGACGTAGCGTTGCGTCTTTTTATGCGGGGCAGGCTATTTCCTGGCGGATCACAGGAGTAGACTATGAAAGCTGTTGTCTATCGCGGTCCCCGCAAGGTCGCAGTTGAAGACGTGCCGGATCCGAAGATCGAGCGTCCGACGGATGCCATCGTCAAAATTACCACCACCAACATCTGCGGTTCCGACCTCCACATGTACGAGGGCCGGACCGATTTCGAGCAGGGCCGCGTCTTCGGCCACGAAAACCTTGGCGTAGTCCAGGAAGTGGGACCGGCGGTCGAGCGGCTCAAGCCGGGGGACTGGGTCTGCCTCCCATTTAATATCAGCTGTGGCCACTGCAAGAACTGCGAGCGCGGCCTGACCGCGTACTGCCTGAGGGCGAACCAGCCGGGCGTCGCCGGCGGCGCCTTCGGCTTTGCCGATATGGGGCCATGGCCGGGCGGACAGGCCGAATACCTGCGGGTGCCGTGGGCCGACTTCATGGCCCTGAAGCTGCCCCCGGACGCGAAGGAGAAGCAGACCGACTACGTGATGTGCGCCGACATCTTCCCGACCGGTTGGCACGCGACCGAACTGGCCGGCGTGCGACCCGGCGATGCTGTGGTCATCTACGGTTCCGGTCCCGTGGGCCTGATGGCCGCGCACTCGGCGATGATCAAGGGGGCCTGCAGCGTGATGGTGGTCGACTGCCATCCCGACCGGCTCAAGCTGGCCGCGTCGATCGGCGCGATCCCGATCGACTACTCGAAGGAAGACCCGGTGCAGCGGGTCATGGACCTGACCCACGGGATGGGCGCGGACGCAGGTTGCGAATGCGTCGGCTACCAGTGCCACGATCCCGCGCCCCACCGTCACGAGCGTCCCAACCTCACGATGAACAACCTGGTTTCATCGGTCAAATTCACCGGCGGAATCGGCGTGGTCGGCGTGTTCGTTCCCCAGGACCCGGGCGCACCGGACGAACTGGCGAAAAAGGGGATGATCGAGTTTGCATGGGGCATGTGCTGGTTCAAGGGGCAGCGCATCGCCACCGGCCAGTGCAACGTCAAGGCCTACAACCGGCAACTGCGCGACCTGATCCACGCCGGTCGCGCCAAGCCCTCGTTCATCGTTTCCCATGAACTGAAGCTGGACCAGGCGCCGGACGCCTACCAGCACTTCGACGTGCGCGACCACGGTTGGACCAAGGTGGTCCTGCACCCCGGTTCCTAGCGGCGCGGCGCGCCATCTGCGAAAAGCCCCGCGGTCCTGCGACGAACGCAGGACCGCGGGCGCCCGGCTGGTCCGGGCGTCGCGGGATCAGTAACGCGCGCGGCGTTTCAGCAGGACCATGACGCCGCCCACCACCGCGGTGGTGATGAGCGCCTTGCGCACCAGCCCGGCCGGGTTGTGGCGCAATTCGGCCCGGATGCCCATTTCCCCGAGCACATTGGGTACGTGGCCATGCCGCAGGTCGTCGACGATGCCCTCGACCATGTTGACGCGGTCGGCCGCGAGCAGCATCAGCCAGTGGCGAAGATCGTTCTCCGGCAGCTTGTAGGCCAGGCGCCGGATCGCACCCGACACCCACTTCGGCGGCTGGGCCGTGCCGAAGATCGGCGTGATGCCCGGCCGCTCCGGAGAACAGAACACTTCGACGGTCTGCGCCTGCTGTACCGGCTGCCCCTGCGTCACGTGGATGAAGCGTGGCGGCGTGCGCTCCATCGGAATGGCCGGACGGTTCTTGTGGTCGAGGTCCGAACCCCAGCCGGGAATGCGCTGCAGGTCTTCGCGGGGCGGACTGTGCCGCTTGAGGTCGTAGTCGATCTGGCGCTCGTAGTCCACGTGGCCGTGGTGCTGCGGGTGGCGCCGCTGCTCGGCAAGATCGCGCTGGGCGATGTCGTTTTCCATGGCTGCTCCTTCAATGAATGACGCTGCCCGCCGTCGCACGCGCCGCGCCGGCGCGCGGGGGAATCAGCACGGTCTTGATGCAGTTGTCGTACTTGCTCGAGAAGATGTGGTACGCGTCCGACACCTCCTCGAGCGGCACCCGGTGGGTGATGATCTCTTTCGGGTTCAGGTGCCCCTGGCGGATGTGCTCGATCAGGTGCGGCACATGGCGCTTGACGGCGGCCTGGTTCATACGCATCGTGATGCCCTTGTTCAGCGCGTTGCCGATCGGGACGGCGTTGAAGGTTGGCCCGTAGACGCCGACGATCGACACGTTGCCGGCCTTGCGCACCGAGTTGATGGCCCAGAACAGCGCGGTGGCCGCACCCGCCTGCAGCATGGTCCAGCGCCCGGTAATCGTCTGGCTCAGGCTGCCCGACGCCTCGCAGCCGACCGCATCGATGCACGCGTCCGCGCCCAGCCAGTCCGTCATCTTCTTGATGTGCAAGGCCACGTCGCCCACCTCGCGGAAATTAATGACTTCGCACTGGGCGTAGCGCCGCACGAAGTCGAGCCGGTAGTCCACATGGTCGACCACGATGACGCGGCCGGCGCCGAACAGCCAGGCCGACTTGGCGGCGAAGATGCCCACCGGGCCGGCGCCGAATACCACCACGGTATCGCCTTCGTGGATGTCTGCCATCTCGGCCGCCTGGTAGCCGGTCGGCAGGGCGTCCGTCAGCAGCACCGCGTCGTCGTCGACGATGTCCTCGGGGATCTTGTATGGCCCCACGTCGGCCATCGGCACGCGCACGAACTCGGCCTGGCCGCCGTCGTAGCCGCCGGTGGTGTGCGAATAACCGTAGATGCCGCCGACCGCGGTCGCTTCCGGATTGGTGTTGTGGCAGTTGCTGTACAGCTCGCGCTGGCAGAAGAAGCAGGAGCCGCAGAACAGGTTGAACGGCACCAGCACGCGGTCGCCCACCTTGAGCGTCTCGACCGCCGAGCCGACCTCCTCGACGATGCCGACGAATTCATGGCCGAAGGTGTGCCCGATGCGCGTGTCGGGCACCAGCCCGTGGTACAGGTGCAGGTCGGAGCCGCAGATGCAGGCGCGTGTCACGCGGACGATGGCGTCGCCCGGGTGTTCGATCACGGGATCCGGTTTTTGCGATGCCCGGATCCGGTATGGTCCACGATAGTTTGTTGCTAGCATAGAAACCTCCTG
>Ga0065165_1002763_pt1 | contig 13952 bp, 8 predicted proteins | sample AraplaMF_Cvi_mMF_FD_63813 | JGI IMG/M metagenome (GOLD analysis project Ga0065165, IMG submission 63813) | Arabidopsis root microbial communities from the University of North Carolina, USA - plate scrape MF_Cvi_mMF (version 2) (version 3) | ecosystem: Host-associated > Plants > Roots > Endosphere...
AAAGCGAAGAAAGAGATAAGCGATAGTGGACAGGTGTATGCCAATCGTACCGGTACCTGTTATTTCTACAGCGACCCACAATCATTGACGAAACAGAAGAGTTGTGCTACCGGTTATATAGGTAGTAATGAAACATTCAGGGTGGGGTATGCTTATGATTCCTCTACAACCAGTAAGGCGGATGCTAATCAGAAAGCCAGTCTGTATGTAGCTAATAATGCACAAAAATATGCTGATTCCGTTGGTCAGTGCCAGGTATGTAATCTCTTCCTGAGCAGAAAATCCGGAGCAACTTTATCAGGTATATTTACAGTGAGCATCAAAAATAAACTTACTGGAGAATCACTTTACTCAAAAACATTTAGTGATCCTACTGATGCCAGCTTTGCGTCCTGTGCTTACCTGGCGGTTGCTGCAAATAATTATGTAACAGTAACGATTGCAGCCTTGAGTGGATCTGTATATCCAACTGTAAATGGTACGGAAAAGGCGGTAACACCAGCTGCAAGTCAGTCATGGGATGTACTTCCTAATGTAAATATCGTATTCTCAAATACGGCAGCGACGGTCTATAAGAGTGTTGAAACCACAAGGAATTTCCAGAAGACGAATTGTACCGGTGACTCAACGGGAACAGGCGTAAATTACACAGTGCCGGCAGGTACCTATTCATCTACTATTTCTCAGAATTATGTGGATTCTTTGGCCCTGGTTTACTGTAATGCAAATGGTCCGGCTTATGCAAATTCTTTAGGGTATTGTTTGCCTAAGAGTAAAAATCTGGGTATCGTGGAAAAGAAAGGTGCTACAAGTCCGGGGCAGCTGGCTGTAACAGTGACGAGGTTATCTGATAATGTGGTGGTTGCTAAAACAACTTCCGCGAATGATTGGCCATATTATACGGCGATTACAGGCACTCAGTTCAAGGTGACGGTGAGTGCGATTGGTAATCCGGGAGGAACGATTTATGTGGATGTAAATGGAACGCAGCAGTCGTTTAATCCAGGTGGTTCAGTGACGTTTAGTACGGCCACCACACCGATGTTGATCCTTGTCTGGAAAACGAATTAAGGAAAAGAGGTTGTATCAAAAGTAAAATTTCCGGGATCAAATCCGGGAACCTGATGGAAAGAATGTCTGTTTATGAAATTCTCAATGCCTCCAAGTCACTTTTGATACAACCTCTTTTATTAGTTTATTAATGTATTCTGTAAGGTCTCTACATGATGCTTCACATGCTTCTGAAACGCCTCCGGTGTTTGCCCCGTATGCACTTTAAAGAACCTGCTGAAATAAGGGCGGTCTTTAAATCCTAAGACCCAGGCTATTTCCTTAATACTATTTTCACTGTGTATGATCTGTCTTTTTGCTTCAAGAATTAAACGGTCATGGAGTAATTGAATACTCGTAGCATTCAGCACTTCTTTTAATACCTGGTTCAGTCGTTTTGCACTTAAGCCCAGTTTATCTGCATAGAACTGCATATTCCTTTCTTCTATATAATGATCTTCCAGCAACAATAAAAACTCGTACGCCCGTTTTTGATTGATGTTCAGCGAAGTGAACTCTTCATTCTTCATCTTGATGAGATGTAGTAAGAATACCTTCAGCAGGGATTTGATCATCGCAAGATTACCGGAATTATCCTTGTATTCAGCTTCCAGTAATTCATATACTTTATTCAGGCGCTCTACCTTATCAGGTGTTAGTTGCATGATCGTAAACTCACCACTGATATTAAAGATCCTGAATACATCGAGTGCAAACTCCTTATCTTCTTCTTCGAGTAACTCTCTTTTAAAAGAGAACAAGATCCCTTTCTTCCCCGCTTTATTTAACTGATGCACCCTATACGGTGGCATCAGATATACCCACTGCCCACGTTCCGCCGCCAGTTCAGGCGTGGTCTGATGCAGGGGATATTCATCCTGTAACCACAGCACTTCAAAAAAATCTTTCCTCGCAGGATCATATAAATAACTCGGCGGACAACTATCCAGGTTACGGATATATAATAATGCCCTGTCCAGTTGCACGCTATTCTCTTCGACTCTCATATTGTAAAGGTACGAAGCCCGCATTGGATAATTTTCCCATTAGGTGGGATTTTAGGGAAAAGCAGCCTTCCGCATTTCCTTATTATCCAATTGTTTGCGCTGATTGTATAAAGCGAACGGTGCTTTAAGACCTAATTTTGTACCCATGTTCACATCTGATAAAAGCGCACTGGCAGAGCGTTTACGCGCGGACCTGCCGATGATTCTCGATGAAAATACAAGACTGGCCAATAAGATGGCTATTGATGAAATGGCAAACCTGGCATTGATGCTCCAACAGGCCAAAAGGATCTTTGTAACAGGAGCTGGAAGGACTGGATTGATGATGAAAGCCGTGGCCATGCGATTGATGCATCTTGGATTGAATGTGTATGTGGTAGGAGAAACGACTACGCCAGCTATACAGGAAGGAGATCTCTTACTCGCAGCATCCGGATCCGGTACCACAAGTGCTATTGTGAAAGCGGCGGAGAAGGCGCATGCTGCAGGTGCTGGTATTGCGGTTTTATCAACTACAAATGAATCGCCATTGGCAGAGGTCGCGCAGTTGGTGGTGATTATTCCCGCAGCACAGAAGAAGGATTTTCATGGGGCGATATCGGAGCAGTATGCAGGGAGTTTGTTTGAGCAGAGTGTGTTGTTTGTGGGAGATGCAGTGTTTCAGGCTTTGTGGAAACTGAGTGATATTCCGGCAGAGGTGATGTGGAAGCAGCATGCGAATATGGAGTGATGTGTTAAAGAAAGAAATTAACAGTGAACAATGAAATGCTGTCTTCAAAAGAGGATGAAATGAACAATGAAATGACACCATAAGACAACATAATCTGAACAACACAATGCTGTCTTCAAAAGAGGATGAACTGAACAATGTAATGACACCATAAGACAACATAATCTGAACAACACAATGCTGTCTTCAAGACACGATAAATATCTAATCCAATAAAAATAAACTATCAATATGGCAAAATTACAAGTAGCAATAGATCTGCTCACAACTGACGAAGCACTGGCACTGGCAGGTAAAGTAGCCCCTTATGTAGATATCATTGAACTGGGTACTCCCCTGATCAAAAATATGGGCATCAGCGTGATCACCGCTATGAAAACAGCTCACCCTGACAAGATCGTATTCGCTGACCTGAAAACTGCTGATGCAGGTGAACTGGAAGCTGATATCGCATTCAAAGCAGGTGCTGACCTGGTAACCGTATTAGGTGTAGCAGGTAACGCTACCATCGCTGGTGCAGTTAAAGCTGCAAAGGCTCATGGTAAAGGTGTAGTTGTTGATACCATCGGCGCGCCTAACCGTGTTACAAGAGCAAGAGAAGCGGCGGAACTGGGTGCTACTTTCGTAGAACTGCACGCAGGTTTGGATGAGCAATGGACACCAGGATATTCAATTCAGGTTTTGATAGATGAAGCAGCTGTTGCTAATACACCTGTATCTATCGCGGGTGGTGTAAACCTCCAGAACGTACAGGCCGTAATTAAAGCGGGTGCCCAGGTAGCGGTTGCGGGTGCAGCTATTTATGCTGCGGAAGATCCTGCGGCTGCTGCGAAGGCGCTGCGAGAGGCAATAGACGCTGTTAATTAAGTTACGAGTGAATCCTTCTCAATAAGGCTGTACCTGTCAAGGTGCGGCCTTTTTTGGTATGGAAGAGGTGCTTTGGTTATATAATGTTTTATTATATTTGAGGATGAATCAGCCTATACTTTATGCGAGCCAGACCCATGGCCATCATTCCCATTCTCATTCTTCAGGACATCATAGCAGCAGTAGCCATCATGAATCCCATTCCAGCAGCTCTCATTCCAGTAGTTCCCATTCAGGTAGTTCCCATTCCGGCAGCTGGTATTCCAGCGGTTCCCGCTACCGCTCCGGCCATGATTACAACAACATCCGTTCGAGTTCTCCCGATGGTGGCTTTGGCCTTTTCGTGCTGGTGACGATGGTCATTCTCGCAGTTGTTTATATCATCGCTAAATTGGTGGAAATGGTAGTACAAAAAAGAGAACAATAACCCATTTTATCCTTTGCCAGGGCACTAACTGTTAAAAACATTCAAACTGAATTCAGAAAAGCGCCTTTACCGGCTTAATATAAACAGCAATAGCTTATCGTGAATAAGGAATAGCCAGATCAGGAAAGGTGCTTTCAACCATTTCCATAAATTCATTAAAATTTTCTACTTTACTTTCACTGATGAATTCATCAGGATCTATTTTCTGTAGGGCATAGAAATTTTCCATTCTTCAAATATAATATAATTACTAAGGCTGCTATCCCCATTCCTCCCGGCGTATTTACCTTTCCGGAATGATTGCTTATGGAAAAACACTACCCACTCTCCCCAGGCTATTATGCCCCCCTGTACCTTAAAATATGGAACTCAATAAATAAAAATATCGCGCCTGCAAAACTTCATCGAACGGAGATGAAAGCAATCTTCCCTCTAACCAGGTGATCTTTCAAAGGGTATCACCACCAGGCGGCTCAGAAATGAGCCGTCTCTTATTTAAACAAGGATAGTATCATTAAATGGACTGTCAGCTATCATTGTATTGGCCTTCCCGGTATCCGTACCTTTGAATCATCCTAAAAGTGAAAGACACATATTTTAACGACGACGATTACACAACTTTTTAAGTTCCACTTATGATAAAAAAGGCGAGTCATGTCAGGCTCGCCTTTTATCTTTTATAATAACCATCCTTCCTATTCTGATCACTGCATTCCACTATCCCCACGTACCTTTGAGAACCTTTGCCATTAAGACAAACCATTGATCAGAAAAAACCGCACCTTGTTTAGAAATGTCCATTTATAACCAGCCCAGAAGGCGTGTAATCCAGTTTATTTTTATCGGTCTTGTACTGCTGATTGTTTCCCGTTTATTTGTGTTACAAATAATTGAAAAAAAGTACTCTAAATTAGCTGATGCTAACTCCGTATTACGAAAGGTCGTTTATCCCAGCAGGGGGATCATCTTTGACAGAAAGGGAAGGAGCGTGCTGCGGAATGATGTGATGTACGACCTGATGGTGACACCCTCGAATGTTAAGAAAATTGATACCGCTTATCTGTGCCGCATCCTGGGCATTGATCTTCCTGAATTCAGAAAACGTATTGTGGCTGCTATCGTGAAGAATGGCAGGGTACGACAATCTGTGTTTGCACCTTTATTATTACCTGATGTATACGGTCAATTGCAGGAAAGTATGTACCAGTTCCAGCCGGGATTTGAACTCATGCCACGGCAGATCCGTTCTTATCCTTATAATGGTGCTGCCAATATATTAGGGTACATCGGTGAGATCTCGCCACAGATGCAATTGAACCCGGTGTATAAAGATTATAACATGGGCGATTACCTGGGTATGACAGGCCTGGAGAAAACCTATGAACATATATTAATGGGGCAGCGGGGTATTCAATACCTGGTAAAAGATAACCTGAACCGTACGCAAGGGGCTTATGAAAAAGGAGAGTTTGATACGGCTGCGATAGCCGGGAAGAACCTGCGTTTATCTTTGGATATTGACCTGCAGGTATTGGGAGAGCGACTGATGCATAATAAGATCGGGAGTATTGTGGCCATCGATCCGCAAACGGGTGGTATTCTCGCCATGGTGAGCGGACCTTCTTTCGATCCAAACCTGTTGACGGGTTCTTACAGGGCACGTAATTTTAATAAGCTATTTAGTGATACCACCAAACCATTGTTTAACAGGGCGATCCAGGGAACTTATCCGCCGGGTAGTTCTATGAAACCATTGACGGCATTGGTTGCGCTGGATGAGGGGATCATTACACCGGAATTTGGTTATCCCTGTCATGGTGCGTACCTGAGTTGTGGCCGCAGAATAGGCTGTGAACATGCTGAAGCCGGGCATGCAGCCAATCTGCGATTAGCGATCTCTCATAGTTGTAATTCCTATTTCGTGAACCTTTACAGGATGGCGGTAGATGCCAGGAAATGGGGTGGGGTAGAGAAAGGACATCAGAAATGGTATGAATACATGACTTCCTTTGGCCTGGGGCACAGACTGGGTATTGATATTCCGGGTGAGTATGCGGGATACGCAATTGATTCTGTCGGTATGAACAAGCGTTATCACGGGCAGTGGAATTCCTGTTCAGAATTGTTTGTGGGCATGGGTCAGGGAGCGGTAGCCGTAACACCTTTGCAGATGGCAAATGCCATGTGCATCATTGCAAATAAAGGATCTTATTACCTGCCTCATTTTGTGAGTAGTATTGATAATGATGATACGGATGTGCTGAAAAAATTCAAAGAAAAGCATACGGTAGCGCATGTACAGGATACAGCTTACAGTTCTGTGATCTTAGGTATGGCGGATGTGGTGGAAAGTGGTACGGGTAAGAATGCAAGGATAGATGGTGTAGTAGTGTGTGGTAAAACGGGTACTGCGGAGAACAATGCGATTGTAAATGGACAGTTGAAAAAGATGAAGAGCCATGCGTTCTTTGTGGCCTTTGCACCAAAGGATAATCCAAAAATTGCGGTGGCGGTGATCGTGGAGAACTCCGGTTATGGAGGCACCTTTGCAGCACCGATCGCTGGCCTGATCATGGAAAAGTACCTGAATGATACGATATCAATCAAGAAGAAACCGGTAGTGCAAAGGATGCTGGAGACAGTGACGATGGATCCGGTGGTGATTGCTAAATCCAAATTAGATTCACTGAATGGTGCAACTGCTCATTTAACAACAGACCAGATCCTGCGGGAGTATTTTAGAAATTGATCTGCTTTTACAAATGCCTCAGGAACATCTGTTGAAGTTATATTTTAGCAATTAATCTGCTTTTACAAATGCCTCAAGCGCACCTGTTGAAGGTGTATTTTAGCAATTAATCTGCTTTTACAAATTTCATACTGCTGGTAGTACCGTTAGCTTTAGTTAAAGCCAGCAGGTAGACCCCATTGGGTAAATGAGAGATGGCTAATGAAAGACTGGTTTTAGTCTGCATGTCATCTCTTTTTAAATAGGCCTTGCCATCCAGGCTATGTATTTCTATCGTTTTCCAGTTGGAAAGCTGATCTATGGTGATGCTCGTTGCGGCTGGATTGGGATAAATACGGGGCCCTGTAGCCGTCGCCGGATCAGGACTTACGGCAGTGATCACATCTACATTGAAACTAAGCTGATTGCTGGTAACCGTCGTATCAGTCAGGCATCCTCCCAGGTTGCTGGTGAGCTGGCAAAGGAGCTTGTCGCCTGTTTTCTTTGGTGTGTAAGTGAGCGTTTCGGCAGTGGCTTCGTCAATGTTAGCCCAGGTATGCGTATGGGTGCTGTCCATCCATTGGTAAAATGGATAGGCGCCACCGTTGGTGATGCCGGAGCTGATAATGGTGGGAACGTATTGCCTCACTGAAGTAGTACCGGAGATGACAATAGTGGGAGTGACCGAAGTATTTACTTTTAAATAATCTACATGGCTGCTATCATTATCTGCCAGGCAGCGAAACCGATAGCCGGACCAGGCCGGCAATACATTTGTAAGTGTCCATGTAGCAGCGGTAGCACCACTAATATCTACATAAGCGCTGCCTGTATTTTGTTGCCATTGATAAGCAGTCGCCGTTTTATCAGCTGTCAGCGTAACGTTGCTGCCTTCGCAGGCCGTAACGGTATCGACCTTATCAAAGGTAATATCCACCAGGCTCAGTGAAGCAAAGGTACTTCCTGTACCCACTCTCAGGTCTATATCCAGTGAATCTACGCCTGTAACTCCATTATAGTTGATCGCCCTGTCATAATCCGGACTTGCATTGGTGCTATATCTCGTATCGATATTCTTTGCGGCTGTCCAGTCTTCCCCTGCCAGTTTTGTTTCCAGGATCCTGGGTGTGGTACCCGCATCTAATCTCGCTCCCCACAACTTAAAATTGTAGATCCTGTTTTTGCTAAGTCCTTTAATGCGCAGTATCACCCCATTTGGATTAATAGAACTATGCAGGAACATGTTATCAGACAAGGCGGTGGAAGGATAATCACCTGCATCTACAGTAAAGCCATTATTATTAATCGCTCTTGTAGTGGATGAAGTATTATAGCTGCCATCCGGAGTACCTATTATTTTCATAGATATAGTAGTGGCGCTGTCGCCAGTACTAACAAGGGAAGTGATCGTAGCACCATCCCTGAAACCTGCAGATCCGCCATTGCCATACCAGTTATTCCAATAGTTCCCGTATACATCAGGAGAAGCCGTCGTTTGCCCCATCGCCGTGCCATTGGGTAATACTGTATTCACACCATCCCCACCCAGGTCTACGAGGATCCTGCTGGTGTTACGTACTTTTACACTGGTCGATGTACTGGCCACTTTCAGTGTCACCGTGTTGGAATAAGCAGAATAAGTGCCATCCGTGTATTGGGTTCTGACACGGAAATACTGTGTAGCCGTATATGTATTCGCGTAAGTTTTTTTAACTGTATCATTGACGGTATCAAAGATTTTCCATGTATTTCCATCAGCAGATGTTTCAATAATAAATACACCCGTCACCGGCTGGAAATAATTCCCCCATCGTGCAAAGAGACTGTCTGCTATAAACTGGTTGCCTGCTGCATTTAAATGTATGCCATCACCTGCACCGTAAACGGGATTGATGGCTGCATCTGTGCTGGCAGCTGTATTTACCACCGGGGTAAATCCTTCTACATAGCGGGTAGGCCATGCTGCCCGTATACTATCTGCAAGTACTTTCAATTGTGTTTGTAAAGTAGCATTAAAGGTAGTACGTGGCTGTGTTGTTTCCCAAAAGATAGGTACTCCACTATTCATTGCCAGCGCATCCAGGTACCTGAAGTTGGCCATGATGGCTGTATTACTCAATCCATTTGCCACATCATTTGTAGGCAGGGAAATGAAAATGAAATCCGGGTTGCTATTCAGCGCACTATCTATATTCTTTCCCGCTGTACCTCCTTTGGCCGTGGGCATAAGATTGGCACTGGCATACCCTGCCACAGACAAATTAATCCAGGTAGGACTGGAGGTGTTATTGGTAAGCCATGCACTGATCTTATCTCCCAGACGATCCGGATAAGATAAGAGATACCCTGCAAGGGTAGATGAACCCAAACCCACTACACGAGGGCTTGTGGTTAATGTTTTGTCGTTTGTATTCCAACGTAAGGTAAAGGTGTTATCACTGTTCCTATATACTCCTGCATGTAAAGTGGTATCGTTGGCATTCACTGTCAAACTGGTCAGACATATCACCAGCACGAAAAAATAATACCGCATAGAAAGGAATAAAATTAGTCTTTATGTAGAAATATGTTGTAGTAAATATTGGATGTGCATTAGTTATAATATATCTACCGACGCTTAAAATCCACCGAAAAAAATAGTAAATTCAACACCAGCCAAAATCTTCGTCATGCAATTTATCAGAAACCTGGTCCGGGTACTCATTGTATGTTTACCTGTAAGTGTAGCTGCCCAATCTGTACAGGTCATCACTAACCATGTTGGTTACGAGTATAACCTTCCCAAACATGCTATAATTAAAGCAGATTCCAAACAGTCCATCGATAAATTTGAACTGATTGCCGCCAATACCGGTCAAACAGTCTATGAAGGATCTGCAGTGTTCAGCGGTTCGGTTGATAAATGGAAGAATTGGGTGTTCTGGAACATTGACTTTAGTGATTATACTACTTACGGTGAATATTACCTTCGCCTCCTGGCGGATGGCAGGCTTATTCAATCTTATCCTTTCAGCATTAATAAGAATGTGTTAGAACAGGCAACTGTTTCTGATGTGATCTATTATTTCAAAGGACAGCGTTGTACAGGGCCTCTTGACCAGGCAGACAGTCATCTCAGTGTGGAGGGCAAAAGGGTGGATGCGCATGGTGGCTGGTATGATGCTACAGGAGATTATGGCAAGCACTTGTCTCATTTATCTTTCTCCACTTATTTCAACCCGCAACAGATTTCGCTCACTGCCTACAGTCTTTTTAAGACATATAAATTATTACAACAAAAGCCGGGAACTGACTATCGCCAATACCTGAGAAGGATCCTGGATGAAGCCACTTATGGTGCTGATTACTTAGCAAGAATGCAGGTAAAGGATGGTTCGTTTTATCGTTCAGTAGCAGCACCGGGCCCTGGCAAACTGGCCAAAGACAGGTTGATCCGCCCGGAAGATAAGGGGTACCGTATCAAGCAATCCAAAGATCAATCTTACAGTGGTACCGTGATGGACGAAAAGAACTGGCGGAGTTATCAATGTAGTTACCGCTCTGGTGCTGGTTTGTCCATTGCTGCTTTGGCCATGGCTTCGGTGATCGATTCGAATCAGCAATATTTGAAAGCAGCTGTGGATGCATTTAATTTTCTTGAAAAGGAAAATGTGCGTATGACGAACGATGGGAAGGAGAATATTGTAGATGATTACTGTGCACTCACTGCTGCGACTGAACTCTATATGGCTGCGCATGATGCACGCTTTTTAAAGGCGGCTGATAAGAGAGCAGATGCATTGATCAAAAGACTTTCTGACAAAGGGTATTTCATTGCTGATGATAAAGATCGTCCTTTCTTCCATCCTTCGGATGCGGGTTTGCCGGTGGTGAGTTTACTACAATATTACCAGATCGCAGCACCGGCCATGCAGGAGAAAATACGTGTAGCCGTCAGGAAAAATATGGCGTATGAATTGTCGCTTACCCATGCAGTGAATAACCCTTTTGGGTATAGCAGACAATACACGCAGGATACGGCAGGCATCAGGAAAACGAGTTTCTTTTTTCCACATGGCAGTGAAGCAGCACCCTGGTGGCAGGGTGAGAATGCACGCCTGGGCTCAGTTGCAGCCGCTGCCCGCATGGCCGCACAATTATTTAAGGCAGACAAAGCCTTTCATGATAGCCTGGAAACCTTTGCGCTCGATCAGTTAAACTGGATCCTGGGTTTGAATCCGTTCGATGCCTGTATGCTGCAGGGTACAGGGCATAACAATCCCGCTTATGGTTTCTTCGGCACTTTTGAATATACGAATGCACCGGGGGGCATTGTGAATGGTATCACATCAGGTTTGGAGGATGAAGCGGATATTGACTTTAACTTATCCTATGCAAAGACGGGAAAGGATTATGACTGGAGATGGGCGGAACAATGGCTACCTCATGCTGCGTGGTATTTATATGCCATTGCTGTAAAAGATTGATGAAAGAATTTTGCCTGATACAGCGACTGTAAAGGGCCAGGACTTAAAAAAAATCCCGCCTTGTAATAAGGCGGGATCTATATCGAAAATTAGATAGATACTGAAAATTAGATAGATACTGACTCTTCTTTTTCTTTCACAATCTTCACTTTCTCCTTTCTCATTACTCTTGAATAAAGAGACAATTTCGGATTGAAGATAAACAACCAGATCAGTTTTGACCATGACTGATGTGACAGTAATGAGTCATAATAGGATGGTGCTTTTGATTTGATCTGTGGCAACTTGTTCCATGGAATGGAAGGGAAGTCATGGTGTTCATTATGATACCCCACATTGAAGGCTACTTTATTCAGCGGACCATAATAGCTGTAAGTCTCCTGAACAGGATCGAGGGTCAGGTAGTGTTCCTGGATCCAACGGGCACCCAGTGGGTGTAAACCTACGGAGAAGAAGAAGCTGGCCAGCATAAATACGAATGCTTTTGGACCGATGAGCATAATGATAGCCACATCGAAAGCAAGCTGGATGATCCAGTTCATCACTACCCAACGGTCGAACAGTTCGATGTTCAGGCGGGCAGTACGGGTAACCTGGAAAACAGGGAAGAACAGGAACCACATCATTTTACTCAGTGGGTTGTTACTTACCAGTCTGGCTTCCCAGAAGTCAGGCAGATCGGCATCCAGATCATGTTCACCCTGGTAAGCGTGGTGCTTGAGGTGATATTTCTGGAAAGATGCAGAGCTGGCAAAAATGTGCGGCAGATTGGCGATCATACCAGCCAGCATATTCGGGAATTTACCTCTGAATATAAGGCCGTGGCTTGATTCGTGGATCATTACCCACAGGGCATGGCTGATGAAGGCACCTACCAGGTATGCTGCACCAAATACTAACCACCAGGAGTGATCATTCACCCAGTAGGAAATGGCAACCTGGGCACCAACGAGCCCAAGGATCAGGAATATGGTGTATGGATTTTTTCCTACGAGTTCCCTCATCTCCGGGTGTTCTTTAAGGATTTGTCTAACTCTCACATGGTGCGGATTGGGATCCGTACTCCAGGTAAAATCAGTAGGCTTGTTAGTCATGCGCTGTTTATGGATTGTTTGAATGTTACTGGTTTGTAAATAATGTTGTAGGTAAATCCGCCTTTAATTTGTCGCTCTATAGGTCATCACATGAGTTATTGGCAAGGAAATACTTCCGAAGGCAAAATATAAAAAATAATCTATATGCTATTGATGTTAGTTCGCCCGTGCTACCAAAATAATTGATTCTTTTTGTTTTGCAAGCGGACTCACACAAAAATTATTATCCCAGGGGTAGTTTTTAGGATTTCTATAAGGTTTGTTCGGGTGTGCTATAAGCGTTCTTCGACGCTAGTTCGATGCTAGTTCGATGCTTCTTCGATGCTTTAATTATTGAACAGTGCTATGAGGGGTGAAAAAGGGAGATAGCCCGAATTCAAATCCTTCATTTGGCGCCAATATCAAAAATGGTTAGATTTGCATTCTCCCATTTAATTCACAATACTACTCCCATTACTTAATTCATTGTAAAACAGCTATTTGTATCCGAATACCGGGCACATGTACAATTGTCATATGGCATTGTCATGCGACCTGGTCCAGGAGAACTATGTGTATTAAATTTTTACTTAATCGATAAAAACATATGGATAAGCTAAAACTGAAATTACAGGAGTACTATCAGCGTTGTCAGCAACCAGATTTGCGGACAAAGGCCGCCAGAGAAGAAGCCGGTGGTGCAGTTGTGCTGGAGATGGAGAATGATATTCTACTACAGTTCGGCTTGCCTACATCAAAGCGTTTTGTGCAGATCTTACATGACTTTGCAAGTCATCGTCAGCTGAGCGATCAGCTGCTGGATTATGTGAGTAAGAAGCTGAGAGCGGCAGCCCGCAAATACCTGCTGGCCCCGGTCGTGTCTGACATTGATCAGTTGCAACAAGCCGCCGAACAAAAACGCAGCCCTTATGACCTGCTGCCTGAACTGGGATACCCGGTCAATGACTTTTCGATCTTCCTGATCTCGGAAATATTATATCGCCGCAATATGCCGGCCGAAGAAGTATTGGACGAACTGAAAAAAGCACAGGACGGCGATGTATGGGATGACCTGCTCTCCCTGAACAATGTCGTTAACTATACCCATCACGAACTGTACAATCGCCTTCGCATGCAGGACCTGCGTATGATGGATGATTATCTCCTGTCCGTACGCCGCCAGGAAAAGGTAAAAGCCTCCAAAAAGGAAACCCCTGATACGGAAGGTTATACCCCTAACTACAGAATGGTGAGCAAAATACTGGTGGAAGATATCGTATTTGATGAGCATGCAAATCCCAGCCTGATCGGTAAACTGAAAGCTGGCAGCCGCCTGAGCAAGATCACCATCAGTATGGAAATGGCCGCCCTGCAAATGGTGCTGGCAAGCGCTGGCGAAAAAGGAGCTCAGATCAGCGCCCTGCTGAAAAAATCAAAACAACATCCTCCTGTGATCGATCTGCGCACAGAACTGGGTGATATACTCACGCTGGACAATTGCTACCTGGAGGTCTATAAACCCCAGCATAAGCGCGGACAGCAATGGGTAGAACCAAGAGATAGCGTGTTCTACCTACACGTGTAGGTAGAACACGCTATCTCTT
>Ga0065165_1002764_pt1 | contig 13948 bp, 15 predicted proteins | sample AraplaMF_Cvi_mMF_FD_63813 | JGI IMG/M metagenome (GOLD analysis project Ga0065165, IMG submission 63813) | Arabidopsis root microbial communities from the University of North Carolina, USA - plate scrape MF_Cvi_mMF (version 2) (version 3) | ecosystem: Host-associated > Plants > Roots >...
ACGAGATCGACGAGGCCGGAGCGGCCGCTCGCCCAATAGATCCCGCGCTCGAACAGCACGTCCGACAGCGCGCTCGCATCGATCGGCGTCGCCGTATCGAGATCGAAAGTACCCTGAAACATCACGCATCCCCTTTTTTCTTGTGCCGCCTCGTCCCCCGAGCGCGGCTCCCGTCCAACTCTGATGTGCATGACCCTTCCCCGGATCATGCGCTGTTCAACTTCTCCCCATGCCGTTTGCCGGCTTGTTGGAGGCGATGATGGCGGGCAAATTTGAATGGCAGTTTAAGTATCGCGATGAAGCAGACGTAAACGCGCGCGCGCGGCGCCTGCGCACGGAATGCAAAAAATGACTGTCTTGCAGACACTTCTGCGATTCGCCAGATTCGGTTTACCTTGCGGTTTTGGGAGAACGATAACCATCGCGCGCGCTGGCGCGTGTCCTGTGGCTGCAATTTGCCCGAAGCGGCGCGCTGTCGTGACCGCACTTGCCCCGTCATTCCCCGCGAAGGCGGGACCCCCGTACGCCGCGGCCCATCGGTTCGAACACCGCCGTCCCGGCGCCCTGAATCGCCCGGTCGGAGCCGGGCGACGACACCGCATGTGGGGAGATGGCGCATGACGCCATTCTCTCCGCGGCCTTCGCCTGCATCGGAGCAGCGCGGCCACGTCGCGGTCAGATCGGCAATGTGGGAAAGGGAATGCCGGCAATGCCCCGGCCTCAAGAGAACGAGGGCGTCGGCGAACACGTCAGGACCAGATTCCACGCGGGCCCGAAGGCCGCTTGTGAAATTGCGGAGCCCCTTGCGGAGAACCGCACCGAACGAAGAAAACTCGTTTCTTCTGCCGGACCGTGAAAGAGAACGATCCGACCGTTGACCTGATGTCTCGCCGACACCCTCTATCGTCGACCAGAACCTCCAGGAGGCGCTGATGACGTGCCGGCTCTCTAGGAGCCGGCAACTTCAGAAGTCGAAGTTACTTCTTCTTCGCGACCTTGCGGGTCTTCTTCGCAGTCTTCTTCACTGCGCTCTTCGCCTTCTTTACCTTCTTCGCCTTCTTCGCTTTCTTGGCCATGTTGCCCTCCGATGTGTGAGATGGCTCTAATCGCTGCATGCATTCGGGGATCGAGTGCACACTCATTCCGAATACACCAACACGACGAAAAAAACATCTTCTCACTTAAGGAAGTGTTGACGGCGCGATGCGCGTGCGCCAGCCGCGCCTGATTTGCAGACGTGCGGAGACACGCGTCTGCGATTGCAAATGCTTCGCGTAGCATCGACGTCGTCGAGCGATGCGATTGCAAAAAACTCTATGCAGCAAGTATTATTCTGCGCACGCACATCACGCGCGATCGATGCGATGAAGCACGCTGCGACGCGCGCGATCGCCTCGCGGAGGCGAGTCGCGGACTCTGAGTCGCGAATTTTGGCAACGAAATTATTTTCATGCTTAACGGCGGAAGCGCTCGTCGGAGCGTGTTCAAGCGGCCGTTTTGCGCGAATCGCGCGACGGCGATTCGGTGGCGCTGCGCGTCTCGCGCGGCTGATGTTTGCCACCGACGATGCGCGCGAGCGTCGCATCGCAAACCCAAAACGAGGTGACGATGCGTGTCCGTCACCTCGTTCGAACGTGTGAGGCTAGATGCCGAGCTTCGACTTGAGCAGGTCGTTGACGCTCTGCGGGTTGGCTTTGCCGCCGGACGCCTTCATCACCTGGCCGACGAACCAGCCGAGCGACTGCGGCTTGTCCTTGACCTGCGCGGCCTTGTCGGGATTGGCCGCGATGATGTCGTCGACGACCTTTTCGATCGCCGAAAGATCAGTCACCTGCTTCATGCCGCGACTTTCGACCAGCGCGCGCGGATCGCCGCCCTCCTGCCAGACGATCTCGAACAGATCCTTGGCGATCTTGCCGGAGATCGTGCCCTCGCCGATCAGGTCGACGATCGCAGCCAATTGCTCGGCGTTGACCGGAGATCCCGTAATATTCCGGCCTTCCTTGTTGAGACGGCCGAACAGCTCGTTGATCACCCAGTTCGCCGCCATCTTGCCGTCGCGCGCGCGGTTGGCGAGCCTGTCGAGCACGGTTTCGTAGAACACCGCGCTCTCGCGCTCGGCCACGAGCACGCTCGCATCATAGGCAGAGAGACCGAAATCGGCGACGAAGCGCGTCTTCTTCTGGTCCGGCAGCTCCGGCAGCTTCGCCTTCAACTCGTCGACGAACGCCTGGCTGAACTCCAGCGGCAGCAGGTCGGGATCGGGGAAGTAGCGATAGTCATGCGCCTCTTCCTTGGAGCGCAGTGAGCGGGTCTCGCCCTTGTTGGAGTCGTAGAGTCGCGTTTCCTGGCTGATCTGGCCGCCGTCCTCCAAAATCTCGATCTGGCGACGCGCCTCGTACTCGATGGCCTGGCCGATGAAGGTGATCGAGTTCAGGTTCTTGATCTCGCAGCGCGTGCCGAGCGGTGCGCCCGGCTTGCGCACGGAGACGTTGACGTCGGCGCGCAAGGAACCCTTCTCCATGTCGCCGTCGCAGGTGCCGAGATAGCGCAGGATCGAGCGCAACTTGGTCACGTAGGCCTTGGCCTGCTCGGCGTCGCGGATGTCAGGTTTTGAGACGATCTCCATCAGCGCGACGCCGCAGCGGTTGAGATCGATCAGGGACTGCGACGGCAATTTGTCGTGCAGCATTTTGGCCGGGTCCTGCTCCAGATGCAGCCGCTCGATGCCGATGGTCGCAGTCCTGCCGCCCTCGAGCTCGACGATCACCTCGCCCTCGCCGACCACGGGCGATTTGTACTGGCTGATCTGATAGCCCTGCGGCAGGTCGGGATAGAAATAGTTCTTCCGGTCGAACACCGAACGCAGATTGATCTTCGCGTTGAGCCCGAGCCCGGTCCGGACAGCCTGCCTGACGCACTCCTCGTTGATGACGGGCAGCATGCCCGGCATCGCGGCGTCGACCAGCGACACCTGGGTGTTCGGCTCGCCGCCGAACGCGGTCGAGGCGCCCGAGAACAGCTTTGAGTTCGAAGTCACCTGGGCATGGATCTCCATGCCGATGACCACCTCCCAATCGCCCGTGGCGCCCTTGAGAAGCTTGTGCGTAGCCATGCTCATGTCTTGCTCCCAAGCAGCGTGGCAGCGATCCGCTGCCACTCCGCTTCCAATGAATCCTTGGCCGCCGGCTGGCCAGCTTGGCGGTACCAGTAGCCGGCATTGCCGAGATCGCCCTCGACGCGGTGCAGATAGGCGTGCACCCAGGCCGCGTCGCGGCTGCTCTCGTCCTGAACGATCCTGTGCGCCCCGTCCCAGTCGCCCTTGGCGGCCCACCAGAGTCCGGCGAGCGGCGCGTTCAGCTCAGGCGCCGGCGCCGCGCCGTCGAGGCTCGCGATGAAGTCCGCGACATTCACCACCACCTCGCGGGCGCGAAGCGGCCGGCGGCCTGCTCGATCACCTCGCCGAGCGAGAACAGCGTCTCCTCGTCGAACGGACGGCCGATCAGCTGAAGCCCAAGCGGCAGGCCCTGCGCATCCTTGCCGGCGGGCACGGCGATGCCCGGCAGGCCCGCCATGTTTACGGTCACCGTGAAGATGTCGTTGAGATACATCTCGACGGGGTCGGCGCCGCCCTTCTCACCGATGCCGAAGGCGGCCGACGGCGTCGCCGGCGTCAGGATCGCGTCGACGCCCCTGGCGAAGCAATCCTCAAAGTCCTTCTTGATCAGCGTGCGCACCTTCTGGGCACGCAGGTAATAGGCGTCGTAATAGCCGGCCGAGAGCACATAGGTGCCGATCATGACGCGGCGGCGCACCTCGGCGCCAAAACCTTCGGCGCGGGTATTCTCGTAGAGCTCGTTGATGGTCTTGCCCTGCGCGCGCAATCCGTAGCGCACGCCGTCATAGCGCGCGAGGTTGGACGACGCCTCGGCCGGCGCCACGATGTAATAGGCCGGCAGCGCGTATTTGGTGTGCGGCAGCGACACCTCGACCAGTTCGGCGCCGGCTGCCTTCAGCCACGCCGCGCCCTCGCTCCAGAGCTTTTCGATCTCGGCCGGCATGCCGTCGAGACGGTACTCCCTGGGGATGCCGATCTTCATGCCCTTCACGGACTTGCCGATCGCGGCCTCGTAATCCGGCACCGGCATGTCGACCGAGGTCGTGTCCTTGGGATCGTGGCCGGCCATCGAGCGCAGCAGCATCGCACTGTCGCGGACGCTACGCGCGATCGGACCGGCCTGGTCGAGCGAGGACGCAAAGGCGACGATGCCCCAGCGCGAGCAGCGGCCATAGGTCGGCTTGATGCCGACCGTTGCGGTGAATGCCGCCGGCTGGCGGATCGAGCCGCCGGTGTCGGTCGCCGTCGCGCCCATGCAGAGCAGCGCGGCCACGGCCGAGGCCGAGCCGCCGGACGAGCCGCCCGGCACCAGCGTCGTGTTGCTGCCCTCGCGGCGCCACGGATTGCCGACGGGACCGAAGCACGAGGTCTCGTTGGCCGAGCCCATCGCGAACTCGTCGTTGTTGAGCTTGCCGAGCATCACCGCACCGTCGCGCCACAGCTGCGAGGTGACGGTGGACTCATAGGTCGGCACGAAATTGCCGAGGATCTTCGAGCACGCCGTGGTGCGCACGCCCTTGGTCGCGAACAGGTCCTTGATGCCGAGCGGGATGCCGGCGAGCGGGCCCCCCTCGCCTTTGGCGATCTTCTCGTCCACGGCCTTCGCCATGTCGCGCGCGCGATCCGGCGTCTCCATCACGAAGGCATTGAGCACGCGCGCCTTCTCGATCGCGCTCAGATGCGCGTCGGTCAGCTCGAGTGACGTGAAGGTCTTTGCCGCAAGACCCTTGCGGGCCTCGGCGAGCGTCAGCGATGTCAAATCGGTCATTTATTGATCGGGCTACAGAAAAACGGAGACAGGGTCTTGTCGTTGGCCGGGTCGTCTTTTTTGGCGGCAGCCTTCGCGGCGGCCTCGATCTCGTCGAGCACGGCGTTGACGGCGACATTGGGATCGGCAGCCTTGCCCTGCCGCTCCATCTTGTCGAGATAATTCATGTAGGCCTGATAGGCCTTCTCATCGTCGCAAAGCATGCACATCGGGCGGCGTCCTGAAAATTATTCGACGACCTTCGGCACCAGGAAGAAGTGCCCTTCGGTCGCTGGCGCGTTGGCAACGATATCGTCGGCGATGTCGCCGTCGTCGACCACGTCCCGCCGCTTCTTCATCTGCATCGGGGTCACCGAGGTCATCGGCTCCACGCCCTCGACATTGACCTCCGAGAGCTGCTCGACGAAAGCGAGCATGGCGTTGAGCTCGCCCTGAAGATGCGGAACCTCGTCCTCGGAAACCGCAATGCGCGCCAGATGCGCGATGCGGCGGACGGTAGCGGCGTCGACGGACATTATATATGGCCTCTCACGGCAAAACCTATGTGCCGTATAGCAGAGGCCGCTTTTGCGCCGCAACTAGCGCATGATCCGGAAAAATGTGAAGCGGTTTTCCGAAAAGATCATGCGCAAACAAGAACCTGAAGCACCTACTCCGCCAGCGCTTTCATGCGGGCCAGCGCCGATCTGGCCAAATCCCGGGTCAATTCGGCCGCCGGGACCTCGCGGCCCAGGGCGACAGCCTGGCCAGCCCAGAGATTGGTGAAATCCACCCTGCCCTGCTTTTCGGCAGCCGCCTTGAGCGGCACCAGCGCGGTCGCCGCATGGGGAAACGGCGGCGCGTCCGGCGAGATCGGGCCGGCCTCGCGCATCAGGCGGTTCTGGACCCCGCGTGCCGGTCGGCCGGTCATGACATTGGTGATGACGGTGGAATCGTCCCGCGCCTCGGCAAGCGCCTTGCGGCCGCCCGCGCTGACCTTGGATTCCGGACAGCGCAGATAGGCGCTGCCGATCTGCACGCCGGAGGCGCCGAGCGCGAAAGCGGCGGCAATGCCGCGCCCGTCGGCGATACCGCCGGCGGCGATGACAGGGACCTTCACGGCATCGGCAACCTGCGGCACCAGCGCAAAGGTGCCGGGCTGCTCGGAGATCTTGTCGGTCAGGAACATGCCGCGATGGCCACCGGCCTCGGCGCCCTGCGCGATCACGGCATCGGCGCCGTGCTGTTCCAGCCAGACCGCTTCCTTCACCGTCGTGGCCGACGAGATCACCAGGCAGCCGGCTGCCTTGACGCGCTTGAGCAGCGCCTGCTCCGGCAGGCCGAAGTGAAAGCTGACCACCTCCGGCTTCAGCTCCTCGACCACTTCGCAGAACGAGGCATCGAATGGCGCGCGGTTCGCCGCGTTGATCGGCGCTGCGGGATCGAGACCATGCTCGGTATAGTAGCCCGCCAGGCGCTGCTTCCAGCGCGCTTCGGCCTCTGGCGTGAGATCGACAGGCGTGTGGCAAAAGAAGTTCATGTTCACCGGCGCCTTCACGCGCTGGCGGATGATGTTGACCTGCTCGCGCGCCTTCTCCGGCGAGAGCATCGCGCTCGGCAACGAGCCGAGCCCACCGCCCTCCGCCACGGCGATCACCAGCTCGGCATCCATGACGCCGGCCATCGGCGCCAGCACGATCGGAAATTCGGTCTTGAAGAGATCGATCAGTCGACGGTCAGGCCACATGGTTGTCTCTCTCGTCTTCCTTACCCTCCCTGGAGGGGGAGGATGAACAATTCCGCGCCGTGACTACCGAATTGCGCCGTCCGGCAAGAAGCTGTTCCGTTTCAATTGCAATCCGCTCGACGATCTCCGCCGCCGGTGGAATATCATGGATCAGTCCGACGGCTTCGCCTGCAATCACAGCGGCGACGTCGAAATTGCCGGCGGCCTTTGCCACCGCATACTCCGCCGCGACTGCGGCGACATTCTGCATCAGCTCGACCTCGCGGCCGATCCAGCGCCTGGCATGTTCGTTGATCAGACACCTTCCCGTGAACGGCGCCGGCCAGACATTGTTGCGGGAGAGATCGAAGACGATACCGCGCACGGTCGAACCGCTATTCGCCGCGCAGATGCGCCGCTTGGCTTCCTCTGCGCCATCGGCCTCCTGGCTGGCATAGAAGCGCGTGCCGAGCAGCGCGCCGCTCGCGCCCAGCATCATCATGGCGGCGACCCCACGTCCGTCGGCGATCCCGCCGGCCGCCACGACAGGCACGCGGCCAGCCACGAGATCGACGATGGCGGGCACGAGATCGATCGTCGTACGTGACGCGCCGTGACCGCCCGCCTCCGTGCCCTGCGCGATCAGGACGTCGGCGCCTGCATCGAACGCCTGCCGGGCCATCACCTCGTCCTGCACCTGGCAGATCAGGCGTGCGCCAGCGGATTTGATTTTGGGAGCGAACGGCGCGGGATCGCCGAACGACAGCATGATCGCCGATGGTTTTGCAGCGAGCGCAACATCGAGAAGCTCAGGCCGCCTGGCGAGGCTCCAGGTGATGAAGCCGATCCCGAACGGCGCACGTAATCCCGCAAGCTTCGCCGTCTCCCGCTCCAGCCACGCCCGCTCACCATAGCCGCCGCCCAAAATGCCAAAACCGCCGGCAAGGCTCACGGCCGTCACCAGCCGGCTGCCGGCGAGGACATCCATCGGCGCCAGCAGGATGGGATGCTCGATCTCAAGCAGCGTCGTCAGCGGCGTCGCGATCGGCATGGCACCCTCCTTCTCTGGACAGCAAGACTAGGCGCGACTAGCATTCTCGAAAAATGAATTGTTACGAACGCTGCCATCTAAAAAGCGAAACGACGCCATGGAACTCAGCGATATCCAGACCTTTGCCGCCGTCGCCCGCACCGGGGGCATCACCCGCGCCGCGGAGGAGCTGAACACCGTCCAATCCAATGTCACCCAGCGCGTGAAGGCGCTGGAGGCCGAGATCGGCACGCCGCTGTTCGAGCGTCACTCGCGCGGCATGACGCTGACCGGCGCGGGCAAGCGCCTGCTCCCCTACGCCCAGCGGATGGCCGCATTGTCGCGCGAAGCCGTGCTCGCCGCGCGCGACGATGGCGAGCCGAAGGGGCCGCTGGCGATCGGCTCGATGGAGACGACCGCCGCCGTGCGGCTGCCGCCCCTGCTCGCCGATTTCCACCGCCGCTTCCCGGCCGTGCGCCTCTCCTTGCGTACCGCAACGACAGCCGATCTCGTCACCGGCGTGCTCGACGGCTCGCTCGACGGCGCCTTTGTCGCGGGCCCGATCGCGCATGCCGACCTCGCCGCGACGAGCGCGTTCCGCGAAGAGCTGGTGCTGGTCAGCGCGCGGCGCTGGATTTCGCTTGCCGAGCTGCGCGCGGGCACGCCGGAGTCCGGTCCGACCGCGCTGGTGTTCCGCGCCGGCTGCACCTATCGCCAGCGGCTCGAACAGGTGTTCGTCGAATTCGGCTGGCCGTCGGCCGCGCGCTTCGAGCTCGGCACGCTCGACGGCATGATCGGCTGCGTCGCCGCCGACATGGGCGTGACGCTGCTGCCGCGTGCGGTCGTCGAACGCAGCGCGATGGCCGGCAGCGTGACCATCCACACGCTGAGCCCCTCGCACGCGCGCGCCGAGACGCTCTTCATCCAGCGCAGCGCCGGGCATCAGTACAGCGCATTGCAGGGTTTCGCCGCCTGCCTGAAGAAGGACGACGACGTCATCGCGGCCTGATCCACCACCGCCGCAGCGCAACCAGGGCCCAGATCGCCTCGACGAGCCCGAACGGCCAGGCGCCTTGCAGGAAACCGTAGGCCGAGCCGAGCGCGCAGGAGATGGCGAACAGCAGCACGAACCAGGGACTGCGATCCTCGAAGGCATAGCAGACCAGCATCGCAGAGACGGCGAACAGGCCGAATAATGTCAGCGCATCCATGTTCCGGGTTCACTCCGCAGCGCAACGCGTGATATGCGCTGAACCATGCCGGCTCTTATCCTGCCACTGATCGATGCTGCAACCCACTGGCCCGAACGCGGCGGGTTGATCGGGCTCGATCTGGGGACAAAAACCATCGGCGTTGCCGTCTCCAATCAGGACCGGCGGCTTGCGACCGGCGTCGAGACGATCCAGCGCAAGCAGTTCAAGCAGGATGCCGCCCGCCTGCTCGCGATCGCGACCGAGCGCAAGGTGGTCGGCTTCGTGCTCGGCCTTCCCATCAACATGGACGGCAGCGAGGGCCCGCGCGCGCAATCGACCCGCGCCTTTGCCCGCAACCTCGCCAACCTGACCGCGCTCCCGATCGGCCTGTGGGACGAACGGCTCTCGACCGCGGCGGTCGAGCGCGAGCTGATCGGCATGGATGTCAGCCGCGCCAAGCGCGCCGAGGTGATCGACGAGCACGCCGCGATCTTCATCCTGCAAGGCGCACTCGACCGGCTGGCCAATCTTCGCAGCGGGACCGGCTGAACCATGGCCGTCGTGATCGCGGCATTGCTGCCGGTCTTCATCCTCATCGTGCTCGGCGTAGTGCTCCGGCACAGCCTGATGCGGCTGGATACGCAATGGCACGGGCTGGAGCGGCTGACCTATTTCGTGCTGTTCCCGATGCTGCTGATCCAGACGCTGGTGAAGGCGGACCTTTCAAAAGTGCCGGTCGCCGGCGTCGGCGGCGCGCTGCTGCTGTCGGCGCTCGCGATGTCGCTGCTCTGCCTCGCACTGCGCCCGGCCCTGTCGCGGCTCGATATCGACGGCCCGGCCTTCACCTCGATCTTCCAGGGCGCGACGCGCTGGCAGACCTATGTGGCGCTGTCGGTCTGCGCCAATCTGTATGGCGATCTCGGGCTTGCGCTGGCCTCCGTCGCCATGGTCGCGATCATTCCGCTGGTCAACGTCTTCAGCGTCGCGGTCCTCGCGCATTATGCCTCACCCGAAAAACAGTCCGCGCGCGCGATCGTCATGACGGTGATCCGCAATCCGCTGATCTGGGCCTGCGTCATCGGCCTCGCCATCAACCTGCTGCACCTGCCGTTGCCGAAGATCTGGCATGAGGTGGCGGACGCACTCAGCCGTTCCTCGCTCGCCATCGGCCTGCTCGTCACCGGCGCCGGCCTCCAGCTCAAGGGGCTGCTGCGCCCCAGCGTGAGCGCTGGCCTCGGCGTCACCTTCAAGCTGGTGCTGATGCCCGTGCTCGCGCTGGCGCTCGCCGTCTGGTTCGGGCTGACAGGCACCAACCTTGCAATCGTCGCGATCTGCGCGGCAGTGCCGACCTCGCCCAGCGCCTATGTGCTGGCCCGCCAGATGGGCGGCGATGCCCCGCTGCTGGCGCAGATCATCACGCTGCAAACGATTTTGGCGGCGATCACGATGCCCATTGCGATCGCGCTGGTGGCGTAGACCGCGTCATTGGAGCGCAGGTCCCACCTGCGTCATTGCGAGCGCAGCGAAGCAATCCAGAATCCCTCTGCGGAAAGACTCTGGATTGCTTCGCTGCGCTCGCAATGACGGAGTATGCAGCCTCAACTCCCCAGCCACATCGTCAGCACCACCGCGGTCAAGTTATTGAGCGCATGCAGCACGATGGTGAGCCAGAGCGAGTTGGCGCGGTAGCGCATGTAGCCGAACCAAAGGCCGATGGTGAAAACCTCGGCGAGGAAATACAAATCGTACTGGAGATGCACGACCGTCCACACCAGCGACGACAAGACGATCGCACCGGGCACGCGCAGAAAACTCGCCGACCATCCGCGATAGAGGAAGCCGCGCGCGAGCACCTCTTCCGACATCGGCGCCGCCACGCTGAAGGCAAACAACAGCATGAGCGCGCCGCCCTTGTCGCGGCCCGACTTCAACAGATCGGTCATGAAGCCCGGCGTCGCCTCGCGGCCGAGGCTCCGCGACATCGTCTCCCAGGCCACCACGATCAGGATGAGCCCGACCGCGCCGAACAGCAGCTGCTTCCAGGACGGCCAATGCAGCGCGAGATAGTCGACGAAGGAGGCCTTCTTGATGCGGATGGCAAGCCACACCGCGGCGAGTGTCGCCGGGAGGCCCATGATCACCGAGAACGCGAGCGCCGCGGGCTCGCGACCGACGTCCTGCATCGATGTGAGGCTCATGGGAGCGCCGTGGTCCCAGACCAGATAGACGATGGCACCGATCTGCCCGACGAACATCGCAGCGAAAATGACGACGCCCCATAGCGCCGTGCCCCAGAATTTCCAGACGCGCAGCGGCGCCGGCGTCACGGTCAGCGGTGGCAGATCGGGATTGAGCGAGTCCATCACGGGGCTTTCGTCGGGAAGGCTCAAGGCAGCGCCCTCTCCAGCAGCCCGCGCACATCGCCTCCGTCCAGCTCGACCGCGCCATACATGCTGGCGTGATTGGCAACGAGGCGCGTGGCGGCGAACAGCTCGGCCTGGTGCGGCGAAACGCCGTTCAGGGCTGCGGCGGCGGCCAACAGCGCCAGCTTCTCGACCGCGAGCCGCGCGACGCGCTCGCCGTCGCCACGGCGGAAGGTCTTGCCGATGAAGGCGACCGCCTCACCTGCGCCGGGCAATCCCTTCGTCTCGGCCGCCAGACCTTGCAGCACCGCGGTCGCCGCCTCCGGCTCGCGCGAGAGCGCGCGGAGCACGTCGAGGCACATCACATTGCCCGAGCCTTCCCAGATCGCGTTGACCGGCGACTCCCGATAATGGCGCGCTAGAATGCCGTCCTCGACATAGCCATTACCGCCGAGGCACTCCATCGCCTCGTAGAGAAAGGGCGGCGCGCTCTTGCAGGTCCAGTATTTGATTGCGGGTGTCAGCAGCCGCATAAAGGCGGCCTCCGCCGCATCGTGCGGGGTGCGATCGAAGGCACGGCACAGCCGCATCACCAGCGCCGTACTCGCCTCGACATGCAGCGCCATGTCCGACAGCACCGCCTGCATCAGGGGCTGATCGGCGAGATGTTTCTGGAACACGCTGCGGTGACGGGCGTGATGCAACGCATGCGCCAGTCCGGAGCGCATCAGGCCGACCGAGGCGATCGCGCAATCCTGACGCGTCAGCTGCACCATCTGTATGATGGTGCGGATGCCCTTGCCCTCCTCGCCGACGGCTTGCGCATAGGCGCCGGCAAACTCGACCTCGGAAGATGCATTGGAGCGGTTGCCGAGCTTGTCCTTCAACCGCTGGAACTGGATCGCATTGACAGATCCGTCCGGCGCGAAGCGCGGCATGAAGAAACAGGTCAGCCCGCTATCCGCCTGCGCCAGCACCAGGAACGCGTCGCACATCGGGGCTGACATGAACCATTTGTGGCCGGTGATGCGATAGGCGTCGCCATCACGCACCGCGCGCGTCATGTTGGCGCGCACGTCGGTGCCACCCTGCTTCTCGGTCATGCCCATGCCGAGCGTCATGCCGCGCTTCTCCCACCACGGCGCGAAATTGGGATCGTAGCTGTTGGTCGACAGCACCGGCATCACGCGCGCGAGCAGGTCCGGCTGCATCGCCAGCGCGGCAACGGACGCACGCGTCATCGTGATCGGGCAAAGATGGCCGGTCTCGACTTGCGCGGCGATGTAGAACTTCGCCGCACGAATGACCTCGGAGGCATCGCCAGCGGGCTTGCCCGCCGCCGTCCATGTCGAATTGTGCACGCCTGCGTGCGCGCTATGCGCCATCAGCTCGTGATAGGCGGGGTGAAACTCGACCTGGTCGCGACGATTGCCCTTGGCATCGAAGGTGCGCAGCTTCGGCGTGTTCTCGTTGGCCACACGCCCGCGATCGGCCATCGCGGCCGAACCCCAGCGTTTGCCGAACTCCGACAGATCCCGCTCCGCTGCCGCGCCCCCATTGGCCTTCACGGCGTCAACCAGCGGCTGGTCCACGGCGAACAGATCGACGTCCTCGAAGGGCGGCGACTGGTTGAAGACCTCGTGGGTGGCGAAGCTCGGCTGGGTCATCTGCTTTCCTTCGGCGCGGAATCAGTTCCGCCGCGGCGCAATCGGGAAATCATAGGCCGCCCCGCCTGCCCCCGGCAGGGAAAAATGCCACCACTCCTTCGAATAGTTCACAAAGCCTTGCTTCGCCATCGCAGCCACCAGCCGCCTGCGCCAGGCGCGCTGCTCCGGCGTGATCGACGTCGCGGCGGTATGTCCCTTCGTGTCCGTGCAGTCGTAGCCCGTGCCCATGTCGACGCTGCCTTCCGGCAATCGCGCTTCCACTGGCGCGGTACAATCGGCATACGGTTTCGCGGGATCGATCTTGGCGGAATTGTCAGCCTTGAGATCGACCAGCGTGAGGTCGAGCGCGGCGCCCGTGGAATGCTGCGAGCGGCTCGCGATGTAGCCGAGACGGAACAGCTCGGTCTTGGGGATCTTCGGATTGTAGCGCCGCTCGGCTGCGGTCTCGTGACCGTTCTGCGACCACTTCACCATGTCGAGCGAGGCCCGCGCCGGCCGGTAGCAGTCGAACATCTTGAGCGAGAGATTTTGCCCGGCCAGCTCCTGCTGCACGGCCTTCAAACGCAGCCCGACCTCCCGCTTCACCACGCATTCGCCGGCGTTGTAACCGGCGAGCGGACGGCCAACGAAATTGTTCGGCGTGGCGTAGCGGATGTCCTGGATGATGCCGGGATCGATGTCGCGCAGATAGACGAAGCCGCCGGGGAGCGATTGGGCTTGGGCTGCGCTGATTGTCACTGCGGCCAAGAGCACAGTCAAAATTGTTTTCACGGAATGCCCCCACGTCGTCATGGCCGGGTTTATCCCGGCCATCCACGTTCTTTTTGCGTCAAATGCGATAGAAGATCGTGGATGCCCGGGACAAGCCCGGGCATGACGGAGAAAGTGGGGACGGGCCTCGCCGCAGCGGCAATACCGACAGATCAGGGGATAACTCACTTCCCCGGCATTGGGCCTTGCTCCCCCAGCCATCCGCGCCTATACCTCTCGCTTTAATGACATCGAAATCGACCTTCGTCCTCGGCCACCGGCATTTGCTGGGCATCGAGGGCCTTTCCGCGGCCGACATCACCGGCCTGCTCGACCTGTCCGAAGAATATGTCG
>Ga0065165_1002765_pt1 | contig 13924 bp, 16 predicted proteins | sample AraplaMF_Cvi_mMF_FD_63813 | JGI IMG/M metagenome (GOLD analysis project Ga0065165, IMG submission 63813) | Arabidopsis root microbial communities from the University of North Carolina, USA - plate scrape MF_Cvi_mMF (version 2) (version 3) | ecosystem: Host-associated > Plants > Roots >...
GCAAAACACGGCCTATCCGCTAATGAAAGGCGCGGCAGCGTTTTTTCTCGATTTTCTGATCAAAGATCCTAAAACAGGTCTCTTAATAAGCTCTCCATCCAATTCTCCGGAAAACGGCGGGCTGGTTGCCGGTCCGACAATGGACCATCAGATCATCCGTGCGTTGTTCAAGGCTTGCATTGAGACGGCGGACATTCTAAAAACGGATGCCGCATTTGCCCAAAAACTGGCTGAAACCAGCCAGCAAATCGCGCCGAACCACATTGGCCGCTACGGACAGTTGCAGGAATGGATGACGGACATCGACGATACCACCAGCCATCACCGCCATGTTTCGCATTTATGGGGTGTGTACCCCGGCGAAGAGATCACGCCAACTGCAACGCCCGAGCTGCTCAAAGCGGCCATGAAATCGCTCCGTTACCGTGGCGACGATGGCACGGGGTGGAGCCTGGCGTGGAAAATCAACTATTGGGCACGGTTCCTGGATGGCGAACATGCCTATACAATGATCCGCAAGCTTTTCAACCCGGTGTATGATGCCGGCCAGAAAATGAGCGGCGGAGGCTCCTACCCCAACCTGTTCGACGCCCACCCGCCGTTCCAGATAGACGGCAACTTCGGCGGCGCTGCCGGTATCCTCGAGACATTGGTGCAAAGTCATTTGGGAGAAGTCAATGTACTTCCTGCGCTACCGAGCGCATTGTCGGAGGGGCGCATCAGCGGGCTATGCACGCGGGGTGGTTTTGAAATGGATATGGAATGGAAAAAAGGCAGACTTACGGCCCTTACCGTCCGCTCGAAAGCCGGCAACCCTTGCAAACTGCGCTATGGCAACAAGGTGGTATCGGTGAATACCACGAAGGGCAAAACGTACCGTTTCGGGCCGGATTTGAAGATTTTGAAATAAAATCAACTTTTTTCGGCGACGCGAAAATGCTGCTGACATACTGCTGTCACTCGACGATGTTTAGTTTGTAATGTAATCAAACAATAAACTTTAAAAACCTTTGACATGGAAACTAACAACACCGCACAAGAACTGGCAGCTCCCACAACCGTTATTACTGCTGAGGCACTTCTGGAACATTGGCAAGGCCACCGTCGCGTCAGCCGGAAGGTTATCGAAGCATTTCCTGAGGATCAGTTTTATACTTTTTCGATCGGCGGCATGCGTACTTACGCCCAGCTCACCATGGAGATGATCGGCCTGGCTGCTCCCGGTATCCGCGGTATCGCATTTGGCGACTGGACGTTCAGCGAGCCGGTGCTCGATCACTCGACTCCCGCTCCGGCCACCAAAGCGGAAGTACTCAACCTGTGGGACCTGGTAACCGACTACATTAACACGCTGTGGCCGCAAATTCCTGCGCAGCGCTTCAACGAGGTAGAAGCTGCCTTCGGAATGTACGAAAACACGATCTACAACACGATCCTTTACCTGATCGACAACGAGATCCACCACCGTGCGCAAGGCTACGTGTACCTGCGCGCGCTGGGCGTGGAGCCGCCGTTCTTCTGGGACCGCGCCTAACCGCCGATACATTCAGCCCCATTTCACTTTCTCACGGGTATGCGCTGGCGCTCCCGGCAGGAAAGGGAAATGGGGCTTTGATTTTCATGGAATGGTTTTAGTACCTACCTTAGCGCCATTGAAACAATTGAATTTGAGAACTATGCCGCACATGAAATCCAAAGTACTGACAGTAGCCGCCGCTGCGGGCCTGCTGTTTACCATGAACAATGTCAACGCGCAGGTAAGACAACCCGCGCCAACGGGACAAGTTCCGAGAGCCTACTCCGGCGCGCAGTCGGCCCCTGCCGCGACTTTCAAACCAAAACCTACGGGACAGATAGCGCCTGAGGCACCGGGACAGCTCGGTACCATCGTACAGCCCGCTCCGGCCGTTGCGCCCGTTCAGAAAGTGTCGGATGTGCAGGACCTGGGGTTTGAAGTGAATTCGCGGCCCGTTACCCAGCAGGGTACGGTACCCAAAGTGAATACCTCGCAAGACCCGCGGACCATGCCGGAGCGCTATCAACCTCAGGTGATCCAGCAGCAATCTGCCGCCTCCACCCAGGTTCAGCAAGTGCAAATGCAGCAGGTTCCTTCGAATGGAACGCCCCGCGTAACGACGCCCGCAGGAACATACGCACCCGCAACACAGACGTCACCTGTGCAAGGCTCCACGCAACCCGTTACCGGGCAGACGGTGCCTCAGCAAGGGCAGGTTAACACACAATCGACGGCATCTCAGCCAACCCAGTACAGCGCTCCCAAAGCCGCGCACCAGCGCGTGGATCCGAAATAGCCCAAACCCCGGTCTTTCCGGGGTTTTTCAGTATAAAAAGTACTTACTTGATAATGGTGGCCCTCAGCGGCTGGGCTTTCAGTTAGCATAACAACTCGATGAAACCCAAATCTCTTACGGGATTTTATTGGAATTCGAGAAGGCAAATTCGATCGGTATTACCGAACCAACGGAGTAATCCAATTACGGAGTTCTTTTTTCGAAAGATGCGATGTAGGCTACTCCACACGGATCGCCTGGTCGACCGCAGGGCAATGCGGTGATAGAAATTGCAGATATTCGATATTCCTTACTAAACTGAAGCCACCTAGCAATTTCTATACGGGCATCCCTGACGTTTTTAGCCTCGCCTGAAATAACGTGATTTTCAAAGGTGTCATCGTTAGTTTTGGGGGAAGTCAACGCATAAACTGAAAGCGATATTAGCAGAGCGATTACGAGAATAAAAAGTGGAAGCTTTTTCATGTCGGCATAGAGTTAAGTTCTCTTGAATTTACTCTGCATGTCAATAAGTTAACAACCGGCTGATAATTGTCGTACGCACTATAAATGAAAAAGGGAGAAGAAGATTATTCGCGCCGGTACATCAGAAATATCGATGAGTTCGCCTTGAAAGTTCAGGCAATGCCGGGGAACTACACCCAATGGATCGGCCAAAACACGGACAAGCTTTGAAGAGCAAAAGCCCTAGCCTATTTCATAAAGGACAACTACTCAAAAGGCAATTCGCTTGGGCTCTCTCGGATAAGTCCGAAAATATCAACTAATGTTGGCGTTGGCGGCTAGACAAAAAATAACCAGGACCGAAAAGCCATCCGATTTGGATGGTTTTTTTATGTCAAAACCTAAGCATTGTTCCCATAAGGATCAGCTAGCAAAAATAGCCCTCACAAGCCCACAGTCCCCCTTTTCTCCAAATCCTGTCTCATTTCACCCGTAAATTGTCCTATACTCACCCCGGAAAAATGCCAGGCTGGCCGTATTTTTGTAACAACACTTCGCAAGCCGGTGACAAGCCGGTGATTAATCCATATCGTTATGAAAACGTTTTATGCGGTTTTAGCCAACTCGCTGGCGGCCGCGCTTACAAATACGTTTGTCTGGTTTGCCGTCACTTTCTGGGTTTATCTCGAAACCCGGTCGGTACTCGCCACGTCGGTCATGGCCGGGGTTTACCTTGCCACGGTGGCTGTTTCGGGATTTTTCCTTGGCTCGATCGTCGACAGGTACCGGAAAAAGACTTCGATGATGCTCTCTGCGACGCTCACTCTGGTGCTCTACATCGTCGCCCTGATCATTTACGTCTCCACGCCCGAAGCCGTTTTCAAAGACGATTCGAGCGTTAACCTCTGGCTTTTTATCACGCTATGCCTCTTCGGCGCCATTACCGGGAACATCCGCTCCATTGCATTATCCACCGTGGTGACGATCCTGATTGAGGAAGATAATCGGGACAAGGCCAACGGAATGGTCGGCACAGCAAACGGGGTGTCGTTTCTGATCGCGTCCATTTTCAGTGGGTTGGTGATCGGATACCTCGGCGTGCTATGGATGATGGTGCTCGCCGTGGGGCTGAGCGTCCTGGTGATCCTGCATTTGCTTACGATCTCCATTCCCGAAAAAGAGGTCGTCCACGCCGAACCGCACATGCAGCACATCGATATCCGCGGCACCATTGCAGCCGTGGGCATGGTTCCGGGTCTTTTCGGACTGATTTTCTTCAACACATTCAACAACTTCCTGGGCGGGGTGTTTATGTCGCTCATGGATGCGTACGGCCTCTCGCTTGTGTCCGTACAAGCGTGGGGAATCCTGTGGGGCGTGCTGAGCCTGGGTTTCATCGTCGGCGGGCTGGTGGTAGCCAGGCGCGGCCTGGGAAAAATGCCTTTGAAAACCCTGTTTACCGCCAACATCGTCATGTGGCTGATATGCATGGTTTTCCCCATTCAGTCGTCCATTGTGCTGCTGGGCATTGGTATGTTCGTTTACCTCTGCCTGATCCCGGTTGTTGAAGCGACCGAGCAGACGATCCTTCAAAAGGTTATCCCGCACGAGCGGCAAGGGCGCGTGTTCGGATTTGCACAGAGCATTGAGCAAGCGGCCTCGCCGATTACCGCATTCATGATCGGACCTATTGCCAAGTTCATTTTCATTCCCTTCATGACCACCGGCGCGGGCGTACGCCTCATCGGTTCGTGGTTCGGGACCGGTACTGCGCGTGGCCTGGCGCTTTTGTTTATTGTAACGGGCATTGTAGGCCTCATTGTGACGCTGTTCGCCATGCAATCGGCAGCGTACCGGAAATTATCGCTCGTTTATCAGCAACCCGCGCCCGAATACGATACCGACGACATACCCGTCAGCGAGGAGGCCTCATAGTATTTTATTTTCAATCAACAACTAACCGACACAGCTATGTTTGGACAAACGAAAGCTTTCAGCGGATACTCGGTAGACGACCTGCGGAAAGCACAACAGTTTTACGGCGAAATACTTGGAATAGAAGTATCGCAGGAGCAGGAAATGTCCGTGCTCCACTTGCACATTCACGGAGGCTACGAAGTGATCCTGTACGAAAAACCGAACCACGAACCAGCGACCTTTACCGTCCTCAATTTCCCTGTGAGAAACATTGAAGAGGTCGTTAAAACACTGAAATCCAAAGGAGTGAAGTTCGAGAGCTACGACTGGCCCGGGTTCAAGACGGACGCCGACGACATCATGCGGGGCAACGGCCCCACCATCGCATGGTTCACCGATCCGGCTAGTAATATCCTGTCGGTCATTGAAACTGAAAAATAATCGTCCTTAACCATCAACCGAAAACATGGAAAATGTAAAAAGCACCCGCATGCAGGGTATCGTGAGCATGTACAACTTGCAAACCCCCTTTTTTGCCTTTGTAACAGAGAATATATCCCAGGAAGACACGCAGAAGCGGCTCGATACCAAGGCCAATCATATCGGCTGGCTCGCGGGCGCACTCGTGGAGCAACGTTTTGAGCTTGCCCGTCACCTCGGCTACGACGGCCACCAGCAGGCCGACGAGCTGTTTAAGGAATTCAAGGGCATTCAGGACGGCGTGGAATATCCGTCAATCGCGTCATATCAGGAGGATTGGAATAAAATCACCCCTATCCTGAAAGACTTGCTGAGCAACGTGAGCGATGACGAACTGGAACGGCGCATCGATATGGGGCCAGAGTTCTCGCTGTCACTCTATGAACTGGTCACGTTCTCGATTTACCGCGAAGCGAATATCATCGGACAACTCGCCCTTTGGCGGCGGTTACTCGGGTATCCGGGCATGCGGTACATGTAAAAATAGGCGGAATTGTACTTTCTTGCGGGCTAATCAGCGATCAGGCATTCTATGAAAATGTTCCAGCAAGGCATTCAGCTCAAAGCAAGAAGCCGCGGTTTCCACCTCATTACCGGGGAAATCCTTCATGCATTACCGTCGATCAGCGAAATCAAGGCCGGGATGTGCCAGGTATTTATCCAGCACACCTCGGCTTCGCTGACGATCAACGAAAATGCGGACCCGACTGTGCGCATCGATTTTGAGATGTATTTCAATAAGTCGGTCCCCGAAAATGATCCCGATTACCAGCACGACTACGAGGGTTCCGACGATATGCCGGCACATTTGAAAGCGTCGCTGCTGGGAAGCTCTGTGATGATCCCCGTACGGAACGGCCGCCTCGCGCTCGGTACATGGCAGGGGATTTATCTCTGCGAGCACCGCGATTACGGCGGCCCGAGAAACCTCATGGTCACTGCCTGGGGCATTTAGGCATGAGCGACATCAGGCATTCGTTACCATGTTTTCCGCCTTCCTCAAAGCCAACAGGTGTTGCGGGACAAAGCCGGGATAGCTGAAAACGATATTTGCCGTAGCCATTCAAATATTACTAAAAGTATTTAACATATTATAAGTACCATACATTCTTTCCTAGGCCAAATCCCCACGGCCCCTCTGGTGAGCGGCGGCCAAAAACTAGCACACCATCCGCTCAACGCCATTGGGTTATCGCTTCGGAACCAGGCCCGTCGTTGGTCCACACCTTGTCGCAGAGCGCAATCTGTTTCAAAAACGAATCTCTCGTTGGCGCCGTCAGGACGTTTCCGCCGGAAAGGTATTGATAGCCCGTCAGCTGGTCCATACAGGAGACGAGCATTTGCTTCTCGGCATTGCCGGCAAAGTTGGCGTCGCATTGCAGCGCATATCTAAGCATATCGGTATCGAGAATTCCCGTCCGGAATGCGCCCTGGTGCCCATCGGGGCGGTTTGTTTCGTGCAGGTTGTTAATGAGTGAAACGGGATAGCTTTCTGCTGACATCCAGCCGTTTCCATGGCGGGTCTGGTAGGCCCTGGTAAGGTAATAAACCGTCGCGGGAGCGTGCAAGCCATTGCGACGCAGTATTTCAAAAGCATTTCGGCTGGTGGTGTTCGAGCGGGTCACATTTGGGAAAATACCGAAATTCATATCCAGTAAAATTCCCTGCCCGCCTTCGAAAATATAATTCTCAAAACCCATTGCGAACAACCTGCTTTCTGTCAGCAGGCGGATCTTTCCACGGGCACTCGCGACATCACGTAGAAACTGATCAAGTCGCATAATTTCCAGTTCGAGCGCTTCCAGGCAACTTTCCAACCCGCGTGATTTGAACCTGATCCGGTAGTAATCGCGCACCGCTTCGAGCTTGCGTTCCAAAACAGCCGGGAAAAACAAGTCCTGCGCGTACAGCTTGAACGTCCCCTCGTTCCGCTCGATAGTCGCGCCAAAGCCTACGCCCACCGTGCCGTGAGCGAGGTTAGCGCGGTCGCTTATATTATAGAATTTGTCAAAAGGTGTTGTAACCATAGTCAGCGGGTCCACAAACAATACCGGGCTGACGCCCCATCGCTGCAATGCCCTGGATTCCCGAACAATACCCGTAGGGTCGATTGTACAGAACCGGGAGAAAAACGCGGGTACCTGCCGGAAAGAGCCTGAGCCAAAGTTCGAAAACACGTGCAGCTGTCCGTCCGCGTGCATGACAGTGTGCCCGCATTGGTGCCCCCCATTGAACCTGATCACAACGGGATGGTCCAGCTTGGAGGAAAGGTAGTCGGTAAAAACGCCCTTTCCTTCATCGCCATAACCCATCCCTAAAACAATCTGAATGTTCCCCATTACAATGCGATAATGCCGGATATACCGTGGTCACGGCGAACGAGTGAATCTTTCACGGCCACCAGTGCGTTGGAAACCGATTGTCTTGTTTTGCTATCAAACCGGCTCATGGCATCATCGGCATTAACCCCTTTTACCAGCGCCACGGTGGTAGCGATGAGCTCGGCAATGTTGTTCTGGTCTTCGAGCACCAGGAAACGCTCGCCGAGCAACGTCTTCCATTGTGAAAACACAAAATGATCGTTGTGATAGCTGGCTTCGTTGGCATGGATATGAAAAACGAAATACGACCGGCAGGCTTCGTTCAACAGTGACGCCGCATTGAGATTTTCTTTTCCGCGGTACCCGCATTTGGCTTGCAATAAATCGGCCGCCATTACGTCATGGAAGCCCTCGTCGCCGATCGTAAAAAGGAAGCCCTTCTCCTGCCTTTTCTCAAAGGAATCAATGGAAGTATGCCTCGCCGCGAAGTACCATGCCAATGGATAACTTTCGCGGTTCTGCCCGCCTCCTCCCCGCTCGATGAAAATCCGGGAAAGGCAGGCATCCAGCTCCATTGTACCCGATTCGAACTGGCCTACCTGCAAAGGATAATCGTCGGAAATATGGTCCCCAACTGCCATAAACATGATTTGCGGATCCAGAATACCGTTGCTTATCAATGTGTTCATCAATGCGCCCAGTTTATTCTTGATCAGGTTTTCGGGGATCGAGCCCATCGAACCGGTTACATCCAGCGCCACGATGATCGGCACCGAATCGGGATGCAGATGCGAATCCCGCGACTCCCGGACGTCGACACCCTCGGGGGAGAGGTCGGGATGGATCACGCCCAGCTTGTTTTGGGTGAAATTGTCGTCGATCGATTGGGTCCTGCGCACCCGGCTCACGCTGTCGTAAGCATCGTCACTCCATGAGGAATAGCCCATTGTTTTAAATATTTAAGTGTATGAATTGAGATGGAAAATTTCGGTCGAGCATTTCGCGGTATTTTTCGTAGCACAAGAGCGAATCGTCGTCGGAGCTTAGAAGAAAATCCACGAATTCACGATGGTGGGTTTTACGTAGCGCAGTACCAAGCCCGGAACGGTCACCGAGGAGATAAGAGCCTATCCGTTTCACCATTTCGAGGTCGGCATTTTCGGTGGCCTTTTTGTCTCTCAGCAGTTGCCCGGGATACCAGTGCCGATAGGCGCCCGATATGGTCTGCACTTTGCCGTTTAACGCCGACAGATGGTAAAAACCGGCTACGGCAATCCCGTGTGTTTCAGGCACGAGCATTACCTGCGCGGGCGTCAGGCCCAGGTGTGCGTGGCCCGTATGCCTGTGCAGCAACATGCAGAATTCCAGCAACCGCGAAACAACCCAGTTCACATGCTCTTGTGGTAATGTGAGGTTCGCCAGCGGTACGGCCCTTTGGGAAAGCAAAAAACTGTCGTCGGCATCCCAGCTGTAAGGCATGTAGCGCCTGAAATGCGCAGGGGCAGCGGCTGCGACTTCCTCCTGGTTCCGCTTGGCCTGCCCCACGGCCTGTTTGTCGCCCTGGAAGAGTACCCAGTGATTGTTGGTCAGGAATTTGCCGGAATCGTCCGCAAAGGCAGTGCCGTTGCCAAAATGCCGGAACAATTCGATCAACCGGTTGGTAGCCTCCTGTGCAGAAGGATGGCTGCATTTGTCGGGATGGATGGCCTTCAACATGTCCCGGTAGGTCATGGCCGTACTTTCTGCCAATACCTGGTAATCGATGGCTTGCAGCACCTGCCCGATCAATCCGCTGTCGTCTGTCATGACTCGTAATTTCCGTTTATGAATACCCACAAATAGCTGAGAGAATGCCAAGGTATTCGAAGTAACGGCACCAAGCCTACGCCATTGAGCATGTGAATGATATGGATTAGCAATCGGTGCAACGTGGGGTCAATTCCCTTTGTCACAATCCCCCCCTGACAATGTCGCAAATCACATCTGTTTTTCTTGACCGAACCCGCTTAGTTTGTAACATCGGAATAATGCTAAACAGGGCGGTTCAAAACGGCTCCAAAACGGATCGGAACAATGGTAGAGGTATTCAAAACAACGGTAGAGAAGCAAAGCCAGGCGAGGTTACTCAGCGATCTGATTTGCCTTGCATTCACAGGTTACCGGGCCAGCTTCGACCTCGAAGATTGCGATAAAGTACTGCGGATCAGTTGCGACGGCGCGACGGTATGCAATACCAGCGTCATAGCGCTGCTGGAAAGCTTCGGCTATGAGGCGGCCGTTCTGGAAGATGTTTATTCCGAAACCGAACACTCCGGCAGCATCGCAAGTCCTATCCATTCTATAACCGCATAAACTACATCAACCATGAAAAAGACAAGGATCATCTTCTGGGTTGTCACGGGAGTGCTGGCCGCCATGATCGGCATTGGCGCTGTGTACGATGCCATTTCGGCGCCGGAGGCCGTCGCGCACGTAACACGCATCGGGTATCCGGCTTATATAGTACCCTTCCTGGGCGTTGCCAAAATCCTCGGCGTCATTGCGATCCTCGTTCCGGGTTATCCGAGAATCAAGGAGTGGGCCTATGCAGGTATTTTTTACGATTTGTTCGGCGCGTTCTACTCGCACATGGCATTCGGCGACGGCCCCGATATGTGGGCACCTTTTATCATCGGATTCGCGCTGATCGCCCTATCCTATATCTATTACCACAAATTGCAGCGCGAAACTTTCGCTACCGCTTAACAGGGGCACGGATTCCAGCTCTTTCATGATTCCCTAATCAACTTATTATCAATCTAATAACCTAAAACACTTTCAAAATGAAGATCGTCAAGAAAATCCTTTTTGTCATTGCAGGCATCATCGTACTCGCCCTGGTGGCCGCACTTTTTGTGAGCAAAGAATACAGCGTCAGACGGGAAATCACCATCAACAAACCCAGCCAGGAAGTGTTTGACTATGTCAGATTCATCAAAAACCAGGAGCATTATAACAAATGGGTGATGATGGACCCGAATATGAAAAAGGATTACCAGGGTACCGACGGCACAGTGGGCTTTGTATACGCGTGGGATAGCCAAAAGGACGATGTCGGCAAGGGGGAGGAAGAAATCAAATTACTCGAAGAGGGTAAAAAAATCAACCTCGAAGTCCGGTTTAAAAGACCGTTCGAAGGACTTGCCATGACCGAAATGACGACCGAAGCGATTTCACCCACGCAAACCAGGGTATCGTGGGGAATGAGCGGAAGAAGTGCCTATCCCATGAACCTGACGAACACCCTCATGGACGGCATGCTAGGCGCCGATCTGGAAGAAAGCCTGGGCACGCTGAAAGGCATTTTAGAGAAATAGATAAGTATAACTAACTCATCAACAACCAATCCGTCAAAAGCTATGTCAATCATTTCATCATCCGCAGAAGCGAAATCAAACGAAACAGTGGACCGGAAACAGCTATTGCACGACCTCGACCAAACCGAGCAGGATTTTTACGCGATCCTCGCCGCGTTAACTCCCCGACAGGTAAACACCGTACCGTTCGAAGGCAGCTGGACAGCCGGCCAAGTCACAGAACACATCCTGATGTCGGAATCCGGCATTCCGGAGACAGTACTCGGCTCCACGGAGCAAACCGACCGGCCGGTAGCACAATATGTACCCGTCATCGAATCGATATTCCTCGACTTCACGGCCAAGTACCAGGCGCCTGAGTTCATTATCCCGTCGGAGGGCCCGCACGACCAGCAGCAATTGCTCGAAGCATTCAAGAGCGAACGCGCGGCGATCCGCGAGATAGCGGCCAATGAAGACCTCACACTTACCTGCACGGATTTCGAATTCCCCCAAATCGCCAACCTTACCCGCTGGGAATGGCTGCAATTCGTACTCTGCCATTCGAAAAGGCATACCCGCCAGTTGCGCAATATTTCGGAAAAAGTTAGCGGGGTATCCGACCTCTGATATTTCAAAGATTGATAACTTGCGGACTCATTTTTACTATCTCAGTGCTATGTTCCGTAAGTTATCATTCTTGTTACTATTGATGGTTGGCATGTCGAATGGCTATGCACAGGTTGCTGCCACCAGTAAGAAAATAGCCCCTTTTCAAATCAGGCTGGTAAATGGCCAGCAGTACACGTCGTCGCAGCTTGCGGCCGGGCCGGTGGTACTCATCTATTTTTCACCGGATTGCGAACACTGCCAGAGCTTCACCAAAGATCTGCTGAAAAATTCCAGCGTCGTTGCCAACAAGCAGGTCGTTATGGTCACATTCCAGGCGATGGACATGCTGAAACCGTTTGTGAGCCAATACAGCCTCGGTACTTACCCGAATTTCAAAGTGGGTACAGAGGGTACGTCCTACCTCGTGCAGCGCTATTACCAGATCCGCTCATTCCCTTACATTGCCATTTACGACAAAAAAGGAAACCTGGTGAGGACATTCGAAGGCGAACAGCCGCACGCCGAAATTTTCAAGGCTTTGAAACAAATCTGACGGCGATAATTTCCCGCATTTTATTTAAGTTGTAAACCAATGCCAATGCACTAACTGCGCAACGGCATTGGTTTTTTATTTACCCTTCCTATCTCATTTAAAATGCCGGTTGACCAAATCAAAACTTCCGCAAAGTTCCGGAAGTATGCCCTTCGCGCTTCATTCGCTATTGCGCAATTCGTAATCATCTATTTTTTGCTGATTTGCGGGGCTGTGCTGCTCACCGGTTTATGCGCACTAGGCGGTTACGCACTTATCTACATTAAATTTACGGCGCTTACATTCGGATTGGCCATCGGATTACTTTGCGTCGGTTTTTTTGTCTTATTCTTTCTGGTCAAATTTATTTTCAAAAAGCATGTCGTCGACAGGTCGGCGCTTACAGAAATCACCGAGAAAGACCAACCCGAATTGTTTGCATTGCTTCGCGAAGTGGTTCAGGAAGTGCAAACCGATTTCCCCAAAAAGGTTTATCTATCTCCCGAAGTGAACGCCTCCGTTTTCTATGATTCCGGTTTTTGGAGCATGTTCCTTCCTACCGGAAAGAACCTCCAAATTGGACTGGGGCTTGTTAACTCCGTTACAATCAATGAATTTAAAGCCGTATTGGCCCATGAATTCGGTCACTTTTCGCAAAGCAGTATGAAAGTGGGCAGCTATGTCTACCATGTCAATTATATTATTTACAACATGCTCTACGATAATGGATCGTTCGACGGCATGCTCGAAAAATGGGGAAATTCGAACTTCTACATTAATATTTCCTCCTCTCTGGCCAAATGGGTTGTAAAAGGTATTCAATGGATATTAAGGAAGGCCTATAACATTATCAATATCAACTACTTTTCCTTATCGCGGGAAATGGAATTCCATGCCGACGAAGTGGCCGCGCACGTGGCGGGTTCTGCGCCGCTCGCAAGCGCGCTCAAACGTTTCGGGCTTGCAGATTATGCCTATAATATGGTTTCGGACAGCTATCATCGTCAGGGGCCCGGACCTCGAAATTTCTATGCTCAGCATGCATTTGCCCTCACATTCCTTGCTGAAAAAGACCATCTCACTTTCCAGCATGGACTGCCGCAGGTAGAATCATCTCTGAGCCGTTACAATAAATCGAAATTGGTTATTACCGATCAATGGGCGTCGCACCCGAGTGTGGAGGATCGCGTGGAAAAACTGATGGCACTCAATCAGGCTACGCGCAATGAAGACTCTCGGCGCGCTTATGAGTTGTTCCGGAAAATGGGTGATATTCAACACGCATTCACCCATGAAATGTTCTTCGGGTCCGGCCTTCCATCGGATATGGTTTTTCAAACGGACCAGGAATTTCAAGACGCGTTTCTGACAAGTTACGAGCAGAACTCGTACAACGAAATATTTAACGGGTATTACGATATCAAAAGTCCGGCATTTCCGGAAACAGAAATTGATGTTAACGCTGTAACAAATCCGGCGCAGTTATTCAATGACGAAATGGTGGACAATGCCTATCTTGAAATAACGATCAAATCAGATATTCAAACCATCGAAGCAATCAGCGACGGCCGATATCCGATTAAATCGTTTGATTATGAAGGCATTAAATATACTGCCGATGATGCTGCTTTCCTGTTACCAAACCTTCGTAAGGAACTTGCTGCCGTACACGAGACTGTTGCAAAAAACGACACCCGTATTTATCAATTTTTTATGCAAACATCCCGTCAGCAACAAAAAGACACGGAGCTAAAAACTCTAATATCGAACGTTGGGAAAGTAAGGAAAATCAACGAAGAGCTCCATCTCATTTATCAGGAGATGGAGGAACGAACCCATTTTTTCACGTTGGCAAATCCGACGGAACAAATTGAAATCAATGTTTCGGAGCTATCGGAAACGGAAACCAGGTTCAAAAAACAACTTGCCGCGTTGCAAATTAGTCCCCTGTATTCACCAAGCATGACCAGC
>Ga0065165_1002767_pt1 | contig 13910 bp, 11 predicted proteins | sample AraplaMF_Cvi_mMF_FD_63813 | JGI IMG/M metagenome (GOLD analysis project Ga0065165, IMG submission 63813) | Arabidopsis root microbial communities from the University of North Carolina, USA - plate scrape MF_Cvi_mMF (version 2) (version 3) | ecosystem: Host-associated > Plants > Roots >...
CACTACGAGTTTAACTTCTACGTTGCCGCGGGTGGCGTTTGAGTAGGGGCATACCTGGTGTGCTTTTTCTACGAGGCTTTCGGCCAGGGGGCGTTCTATCCCGGGGACCTCGACTTCTAATGTTACGGCGAGGCCGTATCCTTTTTCGCTTTTGCCAATACCTACGGATGCGGTTACGGATGTGGTGCCTGCTTCTACTTTTTCCATACGGATGATCATGGATAGGGCGCTGTCGAAGCATGCGGCATAGCCGGCGGCGAAGAGGATTTCTGGGTTGGCGTAGTTGCCGCCTCCGCCGCCCATTTCTTTGGGTACGCGAACGTCGAGATCGAGCGAGCCGTCAACTGATTTTACGTGGCCGTCGCGGCCTCCGGTTGCTGTGGCTTTTGCCGTATAGAAGATTTGCATGTGTTGTTTTGTTTTGGCGTTGTGGGGTAAATATACATGCCGGAGGGGAAAATCAGGGTGAGCGCGAGGGTAAGGGGGTGTTTTGTTGGGGGGGAGGTAAGGAGGCGTCATTTGGCGTGGAATGGAGAAATTTTGAGAAAGATTGCGGTGTGGTAAACTAGAATGATTCTAAATACGTCTGTATACACTATGCGAACAGCTTTGGAGATACCTGTACATAGACTTGACCAACGGGCGCCGTTGGGAGTGGAAGTGCTTACGAGTGATGTGGATTTTGATACGGATGATCGTGTGAATGAGATTCACCGGGATGATCATTATACGTTTATGGTGTTGGAGACGGGTAGGGTGGAGATGATGATCGATTTTGAGGCGCAGGAGATTTTGCCGGGGTCGGCGTTTATGGTTGCGCCGGGGCAGGTGCATCAGTTGTTGAACATGGAGTCGAGTACGGGGTGGATTATTTCGATGGACGCGGCGGTGATAAGCGATATCTGTCTGCCGGTTTTTCAATCGCGTGATACGTATACGCCGCTTGTGTTGTGTGACGAGCAGTTATCGCCTTTGCGTGATTGTGCGCGGTTGCTTAATACGTTGCACCGGCAGCAGGTAAGCACTGCGTTGCACGGTCAGACGGTGCGGCAGCTGGCGTCGGCCTATGCGGCTATGATGGCTACAGCGTATAACGATAACGTTATGGTGCCGGAGCGCGCGCTGTCGCGCTATGGTGCTATTACGCAGTCGTTCCGGCGTTTGCTGGCGCAGCATTATAAGGACGACAAGACTCCGTCGGGTTACGCGGACCGGTTGCACCTGTCGGTTAATTATCTGAACGAGGCTGTGCGTACGGAGACGGGTATGCCTGTGCGGTACTGGATTCAGCATACGGTTATGCTGGAGGCCAAGCGCCTGCTGTATTACACGCCGCTTAGCGTTAAGGAAATAGCCCACGCATTGGGCTTCGAGGATCACGCGTATTTCACGCGGCTCTTTACGAAGGTTAACGGTGCATCGCCGCTTGTGTTCAGACGAAGGCAGCAGGGCGGTCCGGCTCTGATGGCCCCGTAGGCATTGGTGTTATTCGCCGGCGATGGCCTGGATACGTTGGCGGTATTCTTTCGGTGTTATGCCGGTATGTTTTTTAAACGCGATGTTGAATGTGACCTTGGAGTTGAAACCACAGTCGTATGCAATGCCGATGATGGTTTGTTGTTCGGGTTGAGCCAGCATCTTGCGTGCCCGCTCTATGCGGTAGCGGTTTACGAAGTCATGGAACGAGGTGCCAAGATGATGATTGAGTACTTGTGATAGCTGATGGTTGCGCAGGCCTACTTTGGCGGCGAGGTCTTTTAACGATACGTCGTTTTGTGTGAAGAGCCAGTCTTCGCGCATTACCTGGTACAGGCGGTTCTCGTAGAAGCTGTAGAGTTCTTCGGGAAGGGGGCCCGAGGTAGCAGGTGTCTTGAGGTGATAGGTGGCCGCCATGGCATCGGAGAGGTTTACGCGTGCAGTCATCATACGTTGGGTTTTGCGTTGTTTGGCATGAGACAACCCGAAAGCGATTTACCCCTATGGCACCCTGTTAAATTTCCGTACCTTTCCGATTATCCCGAAAAAAGGTATATGCGAAAGGCCGCCACCAAAGCAGTAGTTACTCCGGTGTATGCGCTGGACTCGTTCAGCGAGAAGGCGAGGGAGAATTCATTTTATATCGAGACGCTTACGGGGCATGTTGAAGCGCACGAGTTTGTGAGCCGTCCGCACCGGCATGATTTCTACCTGGTGTTGTATATTACGAAGGGCGGTGGTGAGCATACGATAGACTTCACGACGTATACTGTACAGCCGCGAAGTTTTTTTGTGATGACTCCGGGGCAGGTGCATTCCTGGAAGCTTCGGCCGGACACGGAGGGCTATATCTTATTGTTTACGCCTGCATTTTATGAGACAGGTACTACGGAGCGGCACCTGGTGGAGTTTCCGTTTTTTCATTCGCTCAATCCCGGGGCATTGATTCAACTAAAGGCGGATGATGCTCCGATTGCGTATGTTATTCTTGAAGAGATGCTGCGTGAGTATAAGGCCCCGGCATCGCTGGACCTACGGCTGCTGCGTAGTTATCTGGATGTTGTGTTGCTCAACCTGGCGCGGTATAATAAAGCCGAGCGGGCTCAGGAGGAGACTACACAGCTTACGGCTACTTTTAAACTACGCAAGCTGGAAGAGCTTATCAACCAACATTACCGCATGCTGCGGCAACCGCATGAGTATGCGGAGCTGATGAACTTATCGGCGTCGTATCTCAATACGTTGTGTAAGCAGAATCTGGGTAAGACGTTAAGTGACTTGATCCATGAGCGGGTTATTCTGGAGGCCAAGCGGTTCTTCGCCTTTTCTGACCTTACAGTAAACCAGGTGGCGGATGCGCTTCATTTCACGGAGGCGTCGTATTTCATTCGTTTTTACAAGAAACAGACGGGTTTTACGCCTGAGCAATTTCGCGAACAGCTGAATCGTACTATTTAAACCATAAATAGTGCCGCTACCTTTTGGGCTCTCTGCCGTTTATTTGTATAGAAACAAACGTTCAAGACTATGTTTAGCAAGGGAACCAAAATGTACAGCATACTTCATGAGAAGTGCCCACGGTGTCATACCGGCAATATGTTTACAAATTCGCCTTTCAGCGCTCGTTTTGCTGATATGAATAAGACATGCCCGCACTGTGGTTTCGATCTGGTTCAGGAGCCTTCGTTTTATTTCGGTGCTATGTACGTAAGTTACGCGGTGCAGGTGGCGGTGTTTGTTGCTGTTTACCTGGTGCTGCGCTTTACGATAGATCCTTCTACGTGGACGTATGTGGCCTGGATGATTGTGGGATCGATCGCGGTGTTGCCGTTCAACTTCCGTGTTTCACGGGTTGCCTGGATAAATATGTTTGTATCGTATAAGAAGGAGGCCGAGCTACAGCCTTCGGCTTCACACTAGGTTTGCACACGTGTGCGGAGTTTTTGGTGAAAAAAATATCGAGAAAAGGCTTGCATCTCTGAATTGTCTTTTCTTGCTTTGTAAACGTTCTTTAAAATCTTATCCAGAAAGACGGAGGGAATTGGCCCTTTGAAGTCTTAGCAACCTCTTCTGAAAAGAAGAAAGGTGCTACATCCAGCCCCGGTAACGGGGATAGATAAGTAAGAAAAAGCAAATAGGTAATCTAACGATACTTAAAAGCTCTTCTGACTTGTCGGGAGAGCTTTTTTTATGTGTTCGCTTTTCGCGAGCGCGGCTCTTCCGGACAATGTACTGGTATATGGTTTTCTGTCCCCTTCGGGGAGGACGTTTTTTATACATTAAAAAACTTAAAACACTTACCAGCATGAAAGATCAGACTTTCCTCCTCCAAAGCATTCCTGTAGATCCTCAAACGGGAGCACTTTCAGTTCCTATCTATCAGACGACGACGTTTGCGCACGATTATCCGGGGCAGCACCGCGGTTATGATTATACGCGCTCCGGCAACCCTACACGCAAGGTGCTTGAAGACCTTATTGCCAAACTTGAGAAGGGTTCTACGGGAGCGGCCTTCGCCAGTGGCATGGCGGCGATCGACGCGGTGCTTCGCCTGCTACAGGCCGGTGACCATGTGATTGCCGGTAACGACATTTACGGTGGTACTTACCGGTTGCTTACTACTTTGTATAAGAAGGCCGGTATAACGGTTACGTTTGTAGACCTGCAAGATGCTGTGGCTATCGAGAATGCTATTCAAAAGAATACAAAGCTGCTGTGGCTTGAAACACCTTCTAATCCGTTATTGCGTATTATCGATATCGCGGCTGTGGCAACGATCTGTAAGAAGCACGGTGTGTTGCTGAGTGTGGACAATACGTTTGCTTCGCCGGTAGGGCAGAAGCCGCTGGTGCTCGGCGCGGACATTGTGGTGCATAGTGCAACAAAGTATATTGGTGGGCACAGCGATGTTATTTCGGGATTGGTTGTGACGAAGACGCCAGAGCTTGGCAGTGAGATTCTGTTTGTACAGAACGCTACGGGTGGTGTGTTGAGTCCGTTTGAGAGCTGGTTGCTGATACGCGGCCTGGAGACATTGGAGCTGCGGGTGCGTCAGCATTCGGAGAACGCGTTACGTGTGGCGCAGTGGCTTCAAACGGTGCCTGCGGTGAAGGAGGTATACTACCCGGGATTGGAGACTCATGAGCACCATGCGGTGGCGGCTAAGCAACAGAAGTATTTTGGTGGTGTTGTGTCGTTCCGGCTGGCGAGCGATGATGCGGCGCATACGGCCAACGTTGTATCTTCTACGAAGGTGTTCAAGCTGGCGGAGAGTCTTGGCGGGATCAAGAGCCTGATTGCGCATCCGGCTACGATGACTCATGCGTCGATACCGAAGGAGCGTCACATTGCGTTCGGTATTACGGATGGTTTGATACGGCTTTCGGTTGGGCTTGAGGATGCTGACGATCTGATTGCGGACTTGCAGCAGGCTATCGGTACTGGAGAAGGCGTTACGGCTGAGCGTGAGTTGGCGCTGGCTGCTGTTCCGGCTTAAGCGCTGCTCTGAATCGCGGATTTTTTATATCCTGAGATTTCATTCATTTTTGTTGTGGCGTCAATCTGATCCCAATCATGAGTGATTATACTGTTTTTCCGTATTCTGCCATTGTGGGGCAGAATAATTTCAAGCTGGCCCTTGAGCTGTCGCTGGTAGACCGTACGCTTGGCGGCGTGCTGGTATCGGGCGATAAGGGTACGGGCAAGACTACTACGGTGCGTTCCCTAAGCGCGTTGCTGCGCGAGGGGAACGACTTTCCGTTTGTGAATTTACCGGTGGGCGCCTCCGAGGACCGGGTGCTCGGTTCGGTTGATATCGAGAAGCTTATTAATGAGAAGCGGCAGGTGTTGCAGCGTGGGTTGCTGGCGCAGGCACACGGTGGTATTTTATATATCGACGAGGTGAATCTGTTGCCCGACTATCTTACGGATGTATTGCTTGATGCTGCCGCTACCGGTGGCTATTACCTGGAGCGTGAAGGTTTATCTGCCTGGCAGCCGAGTCGCTTTAGCCTTGTAGGTACTATGAATCCTGAGGAGGGCGCGTTGCGTCCGCAGTTACTGGATCGGTTTGGTCTTGGTGTAGATGTCAAAACGCCGCATGATATACAGGAGCGTTCGCGTATTGCTCAACGGCGTATAGCGTTCGATACTGATGCGGTAGCGTTTACGGCTATGTATGCGGAGCAACAGCGCACGATACGTGAGCGCTTGCTTGGGGCAACGGCCGCGCTGGCCCGGGTGCAACTGCCGGAGTCTTGCTTTACGTATGCCTCGGAGCTTTGTCTGCGGCATGGCGTGGAGGGTGTTCGTGCTGACGTGTTGCTTGTTAAGGCCGGCCGCGCGTATGCCGCGCTGCATGGTGGAGCGATGGTGACGCCATCTGATATTGATGCGGTTGCTCCGTTTGTGTTGCGCCACCGTAGTAAGACGCCACCGCCACCATCGGGCCATACGCCTGAGGGGTCGAACGGTAACGGTGGTCAGCAACACCAGGAGCAGCAACAGCCGACTGCCTCGGGGCAGTCGCAGCCGCAGGCGTTGAAGGCAGCGGCGACGACGCAGGGTGTTAAGCTGTTTCGTAAGCAAACGTCGCGTGCTGTGACGAAGGGCAAGGTTGCTCCGGTAAAGGAGGCTGCTGTGGCCCGCCCGGTGGGACGGCCTACGCAAGAGTGCGTTGACATATTAAAGAGTGTTGTGCGGTATACGGCGACGGGGAAGTTCGAGGTGGTTTATAAGCCTAAGCAAGGGCAGGGCACGGTGTGGGTTATTTTTTTGATCGATTCGAGTGCGTCGATGATGCGCGACCGTCAGATTCAGTATTGTAAGGGTATTATCGAGCATACGCTTCGTGTATACTCGGGCAAGCGTGTGTGTTTTGCCGGGGTAGGACTTCTACAGGGAGTGGCTGAGGTTGTTCATGCCGGTACTACCGATGTTCAGGTGTTTGCTGAATGTCTTGCCGGTTTTCAGTCAGGCGGGCGTACGAACCTTACGGCTGGTTTTCACAAGGTGTCGATGTTGTTGCGGCAGAACCACCGTGCGCGGCAAGAGCAGAAGCAGCTTTATATTTTTACAGACGGTCGTATCAATGCGGCGATGACTTCTACGGCGGATCCGGTGCTGGAGGCTGTTGATTATTATCATAAATACCTCAAGGGCATTGGTTATACGCAGGTATTGAATACGGAGCACGGCTTTGTAAAACTGGGTAAGGCTCAGGCATTGGCCGATCAGCTGCGTGTGGCGTATGCGAACGTGGCGTAATGTGTGTTGTATTTAAAACCATCCGTTAGGTATTACGAGTATTTCATTTACTTTTGCCTCTGTTACGGTTGTTACCAGCCGCCATGCAACGGCGGTAACATGAAAAGGGAATACCGGTGGAAATCCGGAACAGTACCCGCTGCTGTAATCCTGAGGTTTACGAAGTTAAGCCTCTGTGTTCAGGCCGCACAAGCCACTGTTTGCTTCCGTTCGTACGGGGTGAATGGGAAGGTTGCCTGAGCCGGGAAAGTCAGAAGACCTGCCATAACGTGATTGATGCTAAACGCTTTCGGGTGAAGAGCTGCGCGATTATGGAAAAATTATATCCTGACCTTTCCGGAAATGCTACCGGTGTGTCGTCTGCGGCGATACCGGGCACACGCCGTAAGTTTGCGTGGCTAACGCTTATGGGCAGCCTGCTGTTTATACTGCTGGTGCTTGATATAGCGTTGGGTTCTGTTCGTATTCCGGTGGCGGATGTTGTACGAATCTTAATCGGTAGCGATAACGGTACAGACCACCTGGCGTGGTATAAAATCATTCATAGTCTTCGTATTCCCAAAGCTTTTACGGCTGTGCTGGCCGGTGCGGCGCTTTCGGTTAGTGGTTTGCAGATGCAGACGCTGTTCCGTAACCCGCTTGCGGGGCCATCGGCTCTTGGTATAACGTCTGGGGCTAGCCTTGGTGTGGCGGTGCTTATGCTGGGTAGCGGCAGTATGGCGAGTGTGTATGCCATACGGCAGTTGGGTATTGGCGGGAGCTGGCTTATTGTGCTGGCCTCGTTTGGAGGTTCGGCGCTGGTGATGGCGTTCGTTACAAGTATTGCCTGGCGTGTGCGTGATAATGTTGTGTTGCTTATCGTAGGCCTGTTGCTTTCGAACCTGATTCTGGCGTTGGTAAGCATCTGGCAATATTTCAGTGAGCCTGAACAGATCCAGGATTTTCTGCTCTGGACTTTTGGTAGCCTCAGCGGTGTGTCGCGCCAACAGTTGCCGATACTTGTTGTTGTGGTGCTTGCCGGGCTGGCGGTGACTTTTCTTTCTTCAAAACATCTGAATCTTCTTTTGCTGGGCGAGCACTATGCTGCCAGTATGGGGCTGAGTATACAACAGACGAAGCTGCGTGTGATAGGCTCTACCAGTTTACTGGCAGGCGCTGTAACGGGTTTCTGTGGGCCTATTGGTTTTGTGGGGATTGCGGTGCCGCATTTATGTCGGGCTTTGCTGAATACTTCGGATCATCGGTTCCTGATTCCGGCCTGTTGCCTTGTAGGAGCTAACAGTATGCTGGCGTGCGATATTGTGGCGCAGCTGCCGGGCTATCATACAACGCTACCGATAAACGCCGTTACGGCTGCCCTGGGCTGCCCGGTGGTTATTGCTGTTGTGTTGCGGCGCCGGCATGTAAACAACCCAGGTGTATAGTACTAAGTATTGAGGTAAAAGCAGTAATGACGGATACAGCAGTTTTACGGACATCAGCCCTTACGATAGGTTACCGCCAGAACGGTAAGACGGTGTCTGTATGCCAGGGGCTGGATCTGGCGCTGCACAAGAAACAGTTTGTGTGTCTGCTGGGTGCTAACGGTGCGGGTAAGAGTACGTTGTTGCGAACACTTTCGGGAGTACTGCCGCCGCTGGGCGGTAATGTATATGTTGAGGGCACGGACATCGGGCAGATGTCTAAGGCGGCGTTGGCGCACAAGGTCAGTCTTGTGCTTACGGATACTGTGCAGGCGGGCAACCTATCGGTGTATACGGTGCTTACGCTGGGGCGGTATCCTTATTCGGGCTGGTTGGGTATGCTGAATGCTACAGACCGTGCGATTATACGCGACGCGGCGGAGGCCACGGGCATCCAGGCGTTTCTGGATAAGAACATTCATGAGCTTAGCGATGGCGAACGCCAGAAGGTTATGATTGCCCGCGCCTTGGTACAGGATACGCCGGTGATTATTCTGGACGAGCCTACGGCTCACCTGGACTTACCGAACCGTGTGACTATTGTGCGTTTGCTGCGCAACCTGGTGCAGCGTACGGGCAAGAGTGTTTTGCTTTCGACTCATGAACTGGACCTGGCATTGCAAGCGGCGGATCGTGTATGGCTTATGATGCCGAACCAGTCTATGCTGTGCGGGACGCCGGAGGATTTGATTCTTGACGGAACTTTTGAGGCGGCATTTCGCCGTGAAGGTTTTGAGTTTAACCGTGCCACGGGCACGTTCCAGGTGCATACCCCGGAGCCTGGAAAGACGATACACCTGAGCGGTGAGGTGCAGGAGGTGTTCTGGACGGGGCGCGCCTTGCAGCGGGAGGGATATTTGTTGACAGAACGCAACGATTGCCCCACGCGGGTATATGCCGGTATGTATAATGGCACGGCCGGGTGGACGTTGCGCCACCATGATTCGACCTGTATGTTCAACACGGTGGCCGGATTACTAGAACACTTACAACAGAAACATAACGATTAACGCGTCATGGGAAAAGACCTAACCAATGTAAAACATACTGTTTTTGTTTGTACCGGTGGTACCTGCAAAAAGGCCGGCTCGGAAGAGAATATGCGTGAGTTACGCTGTGCTGTAAAGATGGCCGGTCTGCACGAGTGTATTCATACTGTGAAGTCGCTGTGCCAGGGGCAGTGCGAGAGTGCGCCGATTATGTTTATTCAACCGGACAATGTGTGGTATAAGCAGATGGATGCCGCGAGTATCGATGTGCTGGTGAGCAGCAAGCTGGCCCGTGGCGAGGAGCTTTTGGATAAGGTGCTTTACCGCGAGGAATGGGACGCGATGAAGCCGGTACGTGTTATTGAACCGAAGACACGCAACGAGTTTTCGATGCAGCAGGACAGCTTTGCCGGTATGGTTTACGGTACTTCCGTGTATGCCTGGGAACACAATGCCTACCCGTTGTTGAAGGAGATTTTTCGGGTTTATCGCCCGCACGTTGCGCTACACCATGGTACGCAGCGCCTGCAGTCTGCTGCGTTTATGATACAGTATGTTAACGGTGTTGCCGAGATTACGGGCGATGTGGCGGGTGAGTCTTTGCAGGTGGTGCTTTCGGCCACGAAGGAGTCGCCTTTGTTTTTGCGCAAGGTGAGTCGTATAAAGCTGTATCGTTATCCGGACAGCGACCGGTGCGGGCTGTATTTTGCCAGTTCGCACGATGGTGTGTTTATTCATGCCGAGTGGACGACTCATGAGGATCTCTGGAACCACCTTGTGAACAACTATGTGGCTATAAGCGGATGATGTTTTATCTGGAACGGACTTTAATCTTTACTATACAAACTATATGATTCGAACACTACCCTGGATTTTTAGCATTATGATCGTGATGCTGCTGACGGTAACTCTGGCTTCGGCGCAAGGGAACCGCAGTATTCATGGCGTTATACACGATGAGTCGGGACAGGGCCTGGCCGGTGTAAATATTATACAGAAGGGCACTACGGCCGGTACGCATACGGATGCGGGCGGCACGTATACGTTCGAGGTTTCGGGAACTGCACCTGTTCTGGTGTTTTCGTTTCAGGGATACCAGACGAAGGAGGTACGTGTTGGCGCATCTGACGAGGTGTCGTTCGCGCTGGCTACTGATCTGAAGGCGTTGAACGAGGTGGTTGTAACGGCTACCCGCGCACCGAAGGCTATTGAGGATGTGCCCCAAAAGGTGTTGGTGATACGCCGCGCGGATATCGATAAGACGATTGCGGCGGATATGACTGACCTGCTGAAGAAGACTGCCGGTGTGGATGTGATTCAATATCCGGGTATGTCGTCGGGTGTGGGGATTCGTGGCTTTCGTCCGCAGTTTTCGGGTATTAATCAACGTACGCTGGTGTTGATCGATGGTCGGCCAGCCGGCGCTACGAACCTGGCTACGCTGGATATGAATAATGTGGAGCGCGTTGAGGTGTTGAAAGGTCCTGCGTCTGCGCTTTATGGTTCGCAGGCTATGGGCGGTGTTGTAAATATTATTACCCGTAAAACGAAGGGTGATGTGTTGGGCACGGCGTTCGCCGGTATTGGCAGTTATGGCGTAACGACGGGTGGTTTTGCCTTTGGCGGTAACCTGACGTCGCGTCTGGATGTTGACGCGAGCTTTAAGAGCTATAACCAAAACAAGGATTTTAAGATCGGAAAGAACAATGTGTTCCGCGATGCTTTTGGCTGGGATACGGCCGACCGCGTTCTTTGGCAGGAGACCGGAAAGTCTACGGAGACGATTGACGATACACGCGGCGACGGTATTACCCGCGCCAACACAAGCTACAGCAATTATTCTGCTGCCGCACGCGTGGGGTATACGTTGGGCGATTCATGGCGCATCGATGTTAAGGCCGATCGTTTTTATGCGAAGAATGTGAATACTCCCGGTGATATTGAAAACGGGAACATGAGCCCGGGTTTAAAGAACCTGGATCGTTACAGCACGGATGTTATTGTGAAAGGAAAGCTGACGGCTACGACAGAGCTAACGGCAAAGGCATTCGGTGCCCGCGAGCGTACGACTAATTATACGATAGCGGTGGATACTACCGCGGTGCGCTCGCAGTTTGTAAGCTCCGATAATAAGCTTACCTGGCAGGGCGGGCAGTTTATGCTGCGCCAGCAGGTAAAGAATCATTATTTCAGCGCGGGTCTCGATTATACAAAGGTAACGCAGGATAATTTTTCTTACAGTAACCTTGGCGTTGTGCGAGCCACGTCGGTAAGGAGCCCCAACTTCGACCAGGTGAATACCGGAGTCTATGCTCAAGGGGAGTTGAACTTTATTGATAATCGTCTTAATGTTACGGCAGGTGTTCGCTATGAGCGGATCAGTTATGACATTACGGGGACGAATTTGTTTCCAGCCCGCCAACAGTCGAACAATGTGGTTAACCCGAGCGTGGGTATTAACTACAATATTCTGCCAAATGTTTATCTGCATGGTACGTTTGGTACTGCCTTTACTACTGTGGGTATTTTTGAGATAGCCGGCTACTCTGAAACGATTGTGAACAAGGCGAAGGATACGGTGGATGTTTTTCTGGGTAACCGTGATCTGAAGAACCAATCGAGCCGTACGGTTGACGGTGGTGTTCGGTATGTTGATGCCGACCGTGGTTTGTCGATCGATGTTTCGTATTTCAATACTTATTTCGATAACAATGTCGTGGCGCGGGTTATTCAATATCCCGGTATGCCGGCAGAGTCAGGCAAGGCTATTCGCAACCTTAATACATACACCAATGCCAAGGGCACGCATCTATCGGGTCTGGAGGTTGATGGTTCTTACGATTTTGGTGTGGCGGCTCAACAGCCTTACTCGCTTAAGGTGTTTGCCGGCGGTGTGTGGATTATTAAGTCGAACGAGATCCGCGATATATACATGCAGCCGGAGCCGTTAACGCTGAACATGCAGAACGTGGCTGATGTGACGCTGAATTACGGTATAGGCTACGATAACCTGAAATGGTTCTCGACGCGACTTTCGGGGCGTTATGTGGGCCGACGTTATGATACGGACTGGGCTTATTACAGCGCCGCCAATGGGTATGCTACGTATGCCGATGTGCGCTATGCCGCCTTTATGACGCTGGACTGGTCTGCGAGCGTTCGCAAGGACAAGCACGAGCTTAGCCTGCTGGTGAATAACCTGACGGACGAGAATTATTATGAGAAGCGCGGTTATAACCTGATGGGCCGCAATTTCCTTTTGAGATACACTTTGCATTTTTAATCAATCGATTTATAACCAAACACTGTATAGCATGAGTATAAATAAGAAACTGCCTATTACGATTATAACCGGTTTTCTGGGCTCCGGTAAGACGACGTTGCTGCACCAGATTTTGAAGAATCCGGGAGGCCGTCGTATTGCGGTTATTGTTAATGAATTTGGCGAGGTAGGTGTAGACGGGGAGTTGCTTAAGGCAGCGGACTGTGGTTGCGAGGAAGAGAATATTCTTGAGCTGGCCAACGGCTGTTTGTGCTGTACAGTACAGGAGGAGTTTCTGCCGGTGATGCAGCAGCTTATGGAGCGTAAGGACAGTATCGATCACATTGTTATCGAGACGTCGGGGCTGGCGTTGCCCAAGCCGCTGGTGCGCGCGGTGAACTGGCCCGACCTGAAGGCACATGTTACGGTGGACTCGGTTATTACGGTAGTGGATGCCGTGGGCCAGGCAACCGGTGAGATATGCGACCGTGAGCGCGTGCAGGCACAACGTGAGGCTGATGATTCGCTGGATCACGAAACGCCGATTGAGGAGCTGTTCGAAGACCAGCTTAACTGTGCCGACCTTGTGGTGATTTCTAAACGTGATCTTGTCGATACGGCTACGTATGACGATATCAGCACGATCATTAAAAACAATCTCCGTAACGATACGATCAAGATTGTAGCGTCTGAGCGTGCTAATGTAAGCACGGATGTGTTGCTGGGTATTCATGCTGCGGCTGAGGATGACCTGGAGGCCCGTTACTCGCATCATGAAGCGGAGCATGCCGACGGCATTGCTCACGAGCATGACGATGGCTTTACGTCGGTGTCGGTAACGGTACGTGCGCAGCATACGCCGGAGCAACTGGAGGCCGCACTACGCAAGCTTATTACGCAGTTCGAGATATACCGGATCAAGGGCTTTATCGATGTGTCGGCTAAGCCTATGCGTATGATTCTGCAAGGTGTTGGCGATCGTTTTGAACGTTACTTCGACCGTGCGTGGAAGCCGGGCGAGTTGCGTGCTACGCGGCTGGTGGTTATTGGCCACGAACTGGAAGCGGGTGCGATAGACGCCGCTTTGCACGCGTTGCTGGCGTAGGGATATAATTTAACGCAGTATGCATCTTATAGCAGCAATACCCGGTGGGTGGAGTCCGAATCAGGATGGCGTGCTTCATGTGGAGCAGAGCCCGGGCGATATTGTGTTTCTCTCAGCGAGTGACACGGAGATCGCCACGGTGTCGGAGGCCTACCAGGTATTGCATGCTGCCAACAGTACGTTGCCTACCCTGCGGTTGGCAAACCTGGGTTACTTTAAGCAGGAGCTCACGGTAGATACGTATGTGGAGGAGGTTCTTGAAAGCGCGAAGCTTATTGTTATGCGCGTGCTGGGAGGAAAGGGGTACTTTACGTACCTCATCGAGCAGGTGCAGTTGTTAAGCCGCGAAA
>Ga0065165_1002771_pt1 | contig 13881 bp, 16 predicted proteins | sample AraplaMF_Cvi_mMF_FD_63813 | JGI IMG/M metagenome (GOLD analysis project Ga0065165, IMG submission 63813) | Arabidopsis root microbial communities from the University of North Carolina, USA - plate scrape MF_Cvi_mMF (version 2) (version 3) | ecosystem: Host-associated > Plants > Roots >...
GGCGCCAAGCAGGGTGCCCTCTCTTTTTGGTTACTTTTTCTCTGGGCACGCAGAGAAAAAGTAACTCGCCCCGCGGCAGCGGGGCGAAACCCTCGCCAAAGGCGAGACAACCAACCGCAACGCAACAATCTCCCCCGCGGGAAAAGGAGAGCACTCAGACCGGCAGATCAAACAGCAGCAGCTCAGCATCGCCATTACCTTCGAGCTCGATCAACGCAACGTCCCTGAGCTGCAACGCATCGCCCGCATTCAGCACAATACCGTTGACGGTAACGCTGCCGCGCGCCACATGGACATAGCCCAGCCGCCCCGGCGCAAGCGCATGGGCAAGCTTGTCGCCGTCCGCCAGGATCGAGGCGTACAGATACGCGTCCTGATTCATGCGCAGCGAACCATCGCGGCCATCCGGCGAAACGACCAGACGCAACTGGCCGCGCTTGGAAGCCTCATCGAAATGCTTTTCCTCGTAGCTGGGCTCAACGCCCTGGCGCTCCGGCATGATCCAGATCTGCAGGAAGTGCACCGGCTCCCTGGCGTCATGATTGAACTCGCTGTGGCGCACGCCGGTGCCCGCGCTCATGCGCTGCACGTCGCCGTAGCGCAGCACCGAGCCCGTGCCCAGGCTGTCCTTGTGCTCCAGCGCGCCGCCGAGCACGTAGGAAATGATCTCCATGTTCTGGTGGCCGTGCGTGCCGAAGCCCTGGCCGCCGGTGACGCGGTCCTCGTTGATCACACGCAGCGGGCCGAAGCCCATATGGCGCGGGTCGTAGTACTCGGCGAAGGAAAAGGTGTGGCGGGACGACAGCCAGCCGTGCTCGGCGCGGCCGCGTTCCTGGCTCTTGCGGACTTCCAACATGGGATGCCTCCATAGTGATGTGCGATGGATTCGATGGCTTGCCGGCCCGGGCCACCCAGCCCAAAGAAGCCTTGTTTTGCTTGCCATCGCGTCCTGATGGAGAGAGTATGGGCGCCCTCGCCGGCGGGGAAAAGCGAGTGGATTGCCGGCCTATCATCGAGAATTTCGAATGCTGCGCCTGAGCCTCGACGCCCTGCAGATCCTGGACGCCATCGACCGCCGCGGCTCCTTCGCCGCGGCCGGCAAGGAGCTGCACAAGGTGCCCTCCACCATCTCCTACACGGTGGCCAAGCTGGAGGAGGAACTGGGCGTGCAGCTGTTCGAGCGCGCCGGCCCGCGCGCCGACCTGACCCAGGCCGGCAGCGTGCTGCTGAAGGAGGGCCGCCACCTGCTGCGCGCAGCGCAGGACCTGGAGGCGCGCGTGCGCCGGGTGGCCTCGGGCTGGGAAACCGAGTTCGCCATCGAGATCGACTCGATGTTCGCCCCCATCGCGCTGCGCGAGGACATCGAGGCGTTCTGCGCCGTGGCCGACCGCACGCGGCTGCGGGTGGGGCAGGAAGCGCTGTCCGGCACCTGGGAGGCGCTGCTGGAGCGCCGCGCCGACCTGCTGATCGGCGCCGCCGGCGAAGGCCCCTCCGGCGGCGGCTACGTGGCCGAGCCGATGGGCTCGCTGCCGTTCGTGTTCGCGGTGGCGCCGGATCACCCGCTGGCCGCGCTCGACCGCCCGCTGGGCCGGCTGGACCTGCAGCAGTACCGCGCCATCGCCGTGGCCGACAGCGCGCGCAAGCTGGTCTCGCGCACCGTGGGCCTGGCCTTCGGACAGGAGGCGATGACCGTGCCGGATATCCGCAGCAAGCTGGATTTCCAGCGCGCGGGCCTGGGCTTCGGCTTCCTGCCGGAACCCTACGCGCGCCCCGCGATCCAGGCCGGCGAGCTGGTGGTCAAGCAGGTGGAAGAGCCCAAGCCGGCCGAGACCTTCTACCTGGCCTGGCGCACCGGCGAGGAGGGCGCCGCGCTGCGCTGGTGGATCGAGCGCGCGCGCCGGCCCGGCACGCTGGAGCGCCTGCTCGCGCTATCGTTCTGCCACTGACCGGATGACCGGATGACGGAGGCCGCCATGGCACCCTTCGGACGCGCGCTGCGGCGCCTGCGCCAGCTGCGCGGCATGAAACAGAGCCACCTCGCCGAACTGCTCGGCGTCACCCAATCGACCGTGTCGCGCTGGGAGCGCGGCGACCTCGACCTGTCCGCCGCACAGCGGCTCGCCGTGCAGCGTTTGCTGGAAGCGCGGCCCGACCCCGCGCAGGACGCCGCGCTGAAACGGCTGGTGGAGCACTCGGCGCAGAAGGTCCATCTGGTCTGCGACCGCACGCACCGCCTGCTGGCGGTGTCGCCCGCGCGCTTCGCCGACTGGCGCCGGCCGGCCGCCGAGCTGCTCGGCACCTGCATGCTGGTCTATGCCACGCCGGAAATCCTCGCCGCCGAAGCCACGCTGGATGCGCGCGGCTGGTACGAGGACCGCCAGGGCTCGCTGCGCATCGCCACCGGCACCAATGCGGAGCTGCCCATCCGCCCCGGCACCGCGCTGTGGGAACGCATCGCGCTGGCGGACGGCAGCATGGGGCGGCTGGTCACCACGCTGGCCTGAGCGCCGCGCATATTTAATGCGTGGCGGGCACGCCGCGCCGCTCGCTACGCTCCGGTTCCCAGCAGCACGGGAGCAAGCCATGACCATCCTGGTGACCGGCAGCGCCGGCCATCTCGGCGAAGCGCTGATGCGCAGCCTGCAAGCCGCCTCGCGCGAGGCCGTCGGCATCGACCTGAAACCCTCGCCATTCACGCGGCACACCGGCGATATCGCCGACCGCGCCTTCGTGCGCGCGGCGATGCGCGGCATCAGCGCGGTGATCCACACCGCCACCTTGCACAAGCCGCATGTGGCGACGCATCCGGCGCAGGATTTCGTCGACACCAATATCAGCGGCACCCTGGCCCTGCTGGACGAAGCACTGGCGGCCGGCGTGCGCGCCTTCGTCTTCACCAGCACCACCAGCGTGTTCGGCGCGGCGCTGACGCCGGCCGCGGATGCGCCGGCGGCCTGGATCACCGAGAACGTGGCGCCGGTGCCGAAGAATATCTACGGCACCACCAAGCTCGCGGCCGAGCAGTTGTGCGAGCTGTATCACCGGCGCCATGGCCTGCCCGTGGTGGTGCTGCGCACGTCGCGCTTCTTTCCCGAAGCGGACGACGATGCGGGCAAGCGCGCCGCCTACACGCTGGCCAATGCGCAGGCCAACGAGCTGCTGTACCGCCGCGCGGATATCGAAGACGTGGCGAAGGCGCATCTGCTGGCGGTGGAGCGTGCGCCGGCGCTGGGCTTCGGCCGCTATATCCTCTGCGCCACCACGCCGTTCGCGCCGGAAGACCTGGCGCTGCTGCACCGCGATGCGCCGGCCGTGCTGCGGCGGCTGTTTCCTTCGTTCGAGGCCTTGTACGGCGCGCGCGGCTGGCGCATGTTTCCGCGCGTGGATCGCGTCTACGTCAACGCGCTGGCGCGGCATGAGCTGGGCTGGCAGCCGCGGCATCACTTCGCCCACGTGCTGAACTGCCTGGCGGCGGACCGGGATTTCCGCAGTCCGCTGGCCGTGGCGGTGGGCGCCAAGGGCTATCACGCCACCAGCTTCGGCGAGATGCCTTATCCGGTGGACTGAAGGCGCCGCGCGTACTGCGCGGGCGTGCAACCGACCAGGGCGCGGAAGTCGCGGATGAAATGCGCCTGGTCGAAGTAGCCCAGCGACAGGGCCAGCTCGATCCAGTCCGCGGACTGGCCTTGCTGCAGCTGGGCGATCGCCTCGTGCAGGCGGTAGCGGTTGATCGTCCATTTCGGGCCGATGCCGACGTAGTTCTTGAACAGGCGTTGCAGGGCGCGTGCGTTGAGTGCGCTGCGTTCGCACAGTTGCTCGACCGTGGTGATGGAGCGGTCGGCGGCGATGTCGGCGACCAGGGCGGCCACGCGGTCGACGGTGGCGTCGGGCGCGGGCAGATGTGCCATCAACATCCGTTCGGCGGCAGCGGCCATGTCGTCGACTTCAGGCGCGGCGGCTATCGCGGCTTCGTAGCTGTCGGCGTCGGCGCCGAACAGATCGCCGGCGGCCATCGACGCGTCCATCAGCTTCGCCACCTCCGCTGCGTAGAACGGACGAAAGCCGCCCGGCCGGAACTTGATGCCGAACACCTGCCCCCGGCCTTCCAGCACGCGCACGAAGCGCCCCTGGTGCACGCCATGGATGCGCCCCTCCACCAGATGCACGCTCGGATGCGGCAGGGTTTCCTGCGTCTGCGGCGGCAGGCCGCGCAGGTCCCAGGCGACGAACCAGTAATGCTCGACCAGCCCCGCCAGCGCGGCGCCGGGCAGGCGGCGCTCGTGGCGGAACTCGCCCTGCGGCAGGCGCGGGTGCAGCACGCCGCGCGGTTCGGGAGCCTTGGCGCTCATGGCTGTCGCGTTTTTCCAATCATCGGGAAGGGCTTCCTGTTGCAATGGCCACGCACTGACGGAGCACGCTATGTTCCCCCGGCTTCCCTTGCTTGTCGCCGTCGCCGTGCTGGCGATGGCGCCCGCCGCATCACACCTGTCGGAGAATCGCATGAAGCACGCCCAAGGCAGCTTCGAGGTCAAGCTCGCACCGCAGCCCGCCGCACCCGGCACCGAAGCCGCGGCGCTGGGCCGGCAGACCATCGACAAGCAGTTCCACGGCGACCTCGAAGGCAGCAGCCTGGGCGAGATGCTGGCGGTGATGGACAAGAACACCGGCTCCGGCGCCTACGTGGCGCTGGAGCGGGTCACCGGCACGCTGGGCGGCAGGCAGGGCAGCTTCGTGCTGATGCACAGCGCCACCATGACGCGCGGCGCGCCGGCCTTGTCGGTAACGGTGGTGCCCGATTCCGGCAGCGGCGAACTGCAAGGGCTGAGCGGGACGCTGGCGATCCATATCGACGCGAAGGGTGCGCACTCCTACACCTTCGACTACAGCCTGCCGGCGGAGTGAAAGCCGCTCGTCATTCCGGCGCAGGCCGGAATCCAGTAGCGACAACACTGGGTTGTCGTGGGAACGTTAAAAAGCACGCCTTGGAGCACCACGCTCAATGCAGCGCACCGCCACTGGATTCCGGCCTGCGCCGGAATGACGAGCGGGAGGCGTTGATGCCATCAGAGAAGGCGGCGAATGCCTTCGGCCGCGGTAAGCAGTGCGATGCCCATCAGCAACGCCCCCACCGCCCGCAAGGCCATCCGCGTATACCCCGGCCGCTCTGCCAGCCACAGCTGCGCGCCGCCCGCCGCACACGCCAGCGCGCCATACACCGCCAGCTGGGTCAGCACGATCACCACGCCCAGCGTCGCCGCCTGCGGCCATAGCGGCCCCTGCTCGCGGCGCATGAACTGCGGAAACACCGCGAGCATGAACAGGTAGGCCTTGGGATTGAGCAGGCAGGTGACGGCGCCGCGGCGGAAGGTGGTCCAGCGCGACTGGCCGGCCACCTCGGCGGTATGCAGCGCGCCGCCTTCGCTGCGCCACATGCCGTAGCCGATCCAGGCCACGTAGCCCGCGCCGATCCACAGCACCGCCTGGAACAGCACTGGCGACCACTGCAGCAGCGCGCCGACGCCCAGCCCGGTCAGCAGCACATGGCAGGCGCCGCCGGCCATGATCCCCGCCACTGCGGCCAGGCCGCCGCGGCGCCCGCCGCTCAGCGAACTGCCCAGCACATAGGCCATGTCCAGGCCGGGCAGGGCGACGATGCCCAGCACCAGCAGGAAGAACAGGCCCAGCTGCACGGCAGGAATCATGGCGGCGACCTCGTGAGGTAACGGCTTCAGCCTAGGGTCGAATCAGGGCGAAGACGGTCCTGTTTATCCGCTAGGCTGCGGCCATGTATCGCCCCGCCACCCGCGCCCTGGCCGTGCTGGAACTGCTGCAGACCCATCGCCGCATCAGCGGCGTGGAGCTGGCGCAGCGGCTGGGCGTGGATGGCCGCACGGTGCGCCGCTATATCGCCGCGCTGGAAGAACTGGGCATCCCGATCACCGCCGAGCGCGGCCGCCACGGCGCCTACCTGCTGGTGGCCGGCTTCAAGCTGCCGCCGATGATGTTTACCGACGACGAGGCGCTGGCCTTGTCGGTAGGTTTGCTGGCGGCGCGCAGCATGGGGCTGACCGAAGCATCCGCGGCCGTGGCCAGCGCGCAGGCCAAGCTCGAACGCGTGATGCCCGAACGCCTGATGGCGCGCACGCGCGCGGTGGCCGACACGGTGATGCTCGACCTGGCGCGTTCCGCGGCGGCGGGCACCAGCGACACGCTGTTCGCGCTGAGCGCGGCCGCGCAGCAATGCCGGCGCGTGCGCATGCGTTACCGCGCGGCCAATGGTGTGCAGAGCGAGCGCGAGATCGATCCCTATGGCCTGGCCCATACCGGCGGCTTCTGGTACGCGGTGGGGCATTGCCATCTGCGCGGTGGACTGCGTTCGTTCCGGCTCGACCGCATCGCCGAGGCCGCCGCGCAGGAAATACTGTTCGTGCGCCCGCGCGACTTCGACGCCGTGGCGCACCTGACCTTCAGCCTGGCCACGCTGCCGCGCGAACACAGCGTCGAAGTGTTGCTGCATACCACGCTGGACGATGCGCTCGAGCGGCTGGGTGGCACCATGGGCCTGTTCGAGCCGACGGAAGCCGGCGTGCTGCTGCGTGCGCAAGTCGATGGGCTGGACTGGTTTGCCCGCCAGCTGGCGCGGCAGCCGTTCGACTTCAGCGTACGCGGGCCCGATGGCCTGCGCGCCGCCGTGGGTGCGCTGGCGGCGCGCCTGGGCGCAAGCGCCGCGCGCGGCGGGTAAGGCGACGCAACGCACGCAGGTCCTATCGCGCGCTTCCTTCGCGCTCCGATGCACCGTCCCGCTCAAGCACGGCAAGGATGCGCCGCACGCGTTCGCAGGTCGCTTTCCGATAAGCCTCCTGCCTTCCCTGCCCGATCATCGACGCATGCAGCTGCGCGGCCTCCTGCGCCGCACCGACGAAGATCGCCTTGCGCTGCGCATCGCCCTGGACCACCCATTCGCTGTACGCCGCGAACCTGGCCAGCGCCGGGGCGGGGAGCCGGCAGACGTCGCGCGCGGCCACCATGTCCATGCCGGCGTCGCGGGCGTCCTCGGCGGTGGGTTGAGCGGCCGCATCCGCGGCGACGCCGGCGGGCGTGGCGGCGGGAATCTCCGGCATCGGCGGCGCGACCGCAGGTTCGACGCGCGCATCGTCCGAGGAATGGCAGCCGGAAAGCACCGCCGCGAACAAGGCAAAAACCATGAAGCTACGCATGCACTCCATCCCGCTGTCCAGGAAACGCCGCGAACGGATGCTGACCTTTTGCATGGCCAGGCCGCTTCGCTGGCCGGACTACGTGCCGCCCGGCCCCCACGTCGCGACGGGGACCAGTACTTCCATCACCCAGGCGCGCTCGATCGGCCCGAAATAGCGGCTGTCGAAGGAAAGCGGATGCGTGTCGGACATCACCCACAGCTGGGACGGCGCCAGCCGCAGCCGCGCCGGCACCGGCCGGGGCATCGGCCGGCCGGCGGCATCCACCGCGCGATGCGCGCTCAGCGGCAGCAGCCGCCCATCCACCCGCACGCCGTCGTCCTGTGCGCTGATCCATGCGCCGCCCACCGCGGCCACGCGCTTGAGCATCGGCAGATAGCCATTGCCGCAGGCCTCGCCCTCGTGCAGATAGCCGCGCTCCATGGCCAGCGCGATGCTGCCGGAGCGCGGCGGACAGAAGCGCACGTAGGCGCCGCGCTGCACCGGCCGGTCCACGACCCGGTACAGGCCCGGCGGCAGGCTGCGCGTGAGGTTCAGGCGCAGGCCCGCGACGTAGCCCAGCTCCAGCAGGATCAGCGCCGCCAGCAGCACGCCGAAACAGGCGATGCCGGCACGCCGCGGTCCGCTGCCGTAGCGCGACCGGCACGGCGCCATCTCAGCGGAAGGTGACGCGCACGGCGATCGGCCGCTGGATGCGTCCTGCCGTGATGTTGCCGGTGCTGCGCTCCAGGCGTGCGCGGAACGCATAGCTCGAGCCCGTGCCGATCGCGGCGAATCCGCGCGACACGCCGGGCCGCATGCGCGCGGCGCCATCGCCGGTTTCGATGGCGATGCCGTAGCCGCCGGGACCGTTGGCGTTCATGGCGAATAGATCCGCATGGCTGGCGTCGGCATCCGCCGCGGTGCCGAAGGTGACGTCGGTCAGCAGGCCCGACGGATCCGCGCAGGACGCCATGGTCAGCTTGAACGCCTGCCACGCGGGCGTGACCTTGCCGCCACGCAGGTCGGAAGCGGTGTAATTCCCCAGCGAAACCTCCTGGTTGAGCGAACCGGTTTCGATCGAGCAGGCCGGGCGGATCAGTTCCAGGTGCACCATCGTGACCGGATTGATGATCCGGTTGGGCGCGAAGGCCGTCATGTCCGGCACCCAGATCCGGCCCAGGCGGGCGTTGACGGCGGTATCGGCGTGGCCGTATCTCACCGGCCCGCCGGTGCGTACGTACTCCGGTTGGAAAAACGTCTGCCACGTGGATGTGCCGGCGGCAAATGTCCTGGTCGCCTTGCGTGGCAATGCCGCGTAGCCCGTATCGCCGGGAACCTTGGCATAAAGCCGGATGCCCACGCCCGAGCGCTGCCCGCCCACGGTCAGTTCGCGCACCGTGCCGTCGACCAGCCCGTCGCCCTGCAGCTCCATGCTGACCTCGGTCGTGGTCTGCGCCGAGCAGTTGATGCTTGCGGTGGCGCTATCCGCCGGCGTAGCCCGGATGACCGCGCCGGCTGGCAGATCGCCATCCACCACGATCCCGTCCGTGCGGTTGACGATGAAGGGCGGGGTATAGGTCACGGTGCACGCCGCGCTTGCGTCACGGGCATGGCAGGCCGCGGCGGCGCACACGGCGAGGAACAGGAATCGGGTCAAGGCCATGCGGGATGATCTCCATGGTTTCGAACGCCGGCCATGTTGGCTTCGCCAGGCTGGCCGATGCGGTGGTCCGCCGGCGGCGAGGGCGGCCGGATGTCGTCGATGCTGTGCGTGTTGAACTGCCTGCGCAGCCACTGGCTCCAACGCCAGGCCCTGCGCATCAGCTGCTCGCGGTAGCGCGCGTTGTGCCGGGGCGTGCGCGAGTGATAGTTGGCCGCACGTGTCCACAAGTCGCCGCCGTCCTTGCGCAGATGCCCGCGCAATCGCCACGCGGCCAGCCGATAGGCAAAGATCACCCTGGTGCCCAGGATGACAACATCCGCCTCGCTGCGGCCCGCGCATAAGCAGACCAGCCAAAGCAGGCCGGCCAGGCGGCTGCGTAACATGTGTTCCATAGGCTTTCCGTTCGGATGGATCGCGGGCGGCGCGATGCCGCCCGCTTGCGGAGATGAAACCGGCTCAGTCGTAGCTGGCTTCGTAGATGACGTCCGAACGGACATTGCCCGCGGTAGCCACGCCGGTAGCGTAGTACTGCACGCCATACCTGATGGCCGTGGGGCCGGTGGTGGCGAGCGTGACGTCCTTGCGCGTGTGATTGGTGAGATTGATCACCGCGTTGCTCTCATCGAGCATCTGCAGGTCGACATTGGCCGCGCCGGTGAAGCCGAGCACGTTCTTCATGCGCCCATCGATATTGACGCTGGGACTGCTGCCGACGAAGCGGAAATGCGCCTTGGTGATCGCCGCGGTGGCGCAGGAACCGCCCTGGCCGTTGCTGAACACCACTTCGAAGCCCTTGCGCCCCGCGGTCTTGGCGGCAGCATCCAGCGCGGTGGTCCTGACCGGATCCAGCGCCACGGTGAAGTTGCCGAAAGCGCCGTTGCTGCCGTTGCCGCCGCTTACCACGCAGGTGCTGTCGGACACGGCGCCGGTGAAGGTGATGAGCCCCTGGTCGGCGTTGGCCGCACCAGCGGTGGCGGCGAGCGCCAGGCCGAAGATGGCTGTCTTGATGTGCTTCATGGTTGCTCCATTGGATGAAGTGGATCGGTTGGTTCGCTTGTCTGCCGCCTCCGCGGCCTTCTTCGTCGTCCGTCGGCCATGCCACGAAGACAAAGACCTTTGGGAGCATTCCGCTTCGGCGCTTCCCACCTTGTTCAGGGCATACCTGTCCGCCATCGCTGTTTCCGGCGATGTCGATGTCAGGTTCGCGATGGATGGACAGCGCAAAGCGGATGCGCTGCCCGCACGGGATGCCTGCCTCGCTAGTTACGACGCATCCCGTGCGGGTTTGGACGGCTGAATCATAGGAAACGACTTGCGGCTCCATCCATAGTACGAATTGTAAAAATGAGCCGATATCGGGCTTCGACACACTTTTGGGAGCAATCCGATTACCACCGAACGGCGCTTCGCCGCGCCTCACATCGCAACCGCTTATGGTGACTTTTCACCATGCGTGAATAGGTTGCGCGTCAAGCCTCGGATGCATCGTGCGGCGATCCTTGCTTGCCGGAATGTTCAACCGGAAAAACCCTCGCGCCGCAGGAAGTCGAACAGCTCCACATCGTTGCGGATGCCGAGCTTGCGCGCTGCGTCGCTCTTCTGCTTGCTGATGGTGGTGATGCCGCGGTTGAGCTGCAGCGCGATCTCCTTCACCCGCATGCCCTTGGCGACCAGGCGCAGCACTTCCACTTCGCGCGGCGACAGCAGGCGCTGGCCCGCGGCATGCGGCCGGCGCAGGCCCGCCTGCGCCAGCAACTTGCGCAACGGCGCGCTCACGTAGACGCTGCCGCGCCGGATGGCCTGGATCGCCGTCGGCAGCTCGGCCATCGACGAGGCCTTGTCGAGCAGGCCGAGCACGCCCGCGGTCTGCAGCAGGCGCAGGATGCTGGCGTTGCTGGTCATGCTTAGCACCAGCACCGGCAGGTCCGGATGATTGCGGCAGATGCGCTCGATCATGGCGTAGCCGTCCGGGTTCAACGGACCCGGCATGGACAGGTCGGTGACCAGGATGTCGAAGACCTGTTCCGCGAGCAGGGCGAGCAGCTCGTCGACGGTGCCCGCCTCGGCCACGACCTTGCCAGCCTCGTGGGCTTCGATGACGGAACGCACGCCGATGCGCACGACGGGATGATCGTCGGCAAGAAGGATCCGCAGGGACATGACCGAGAGGCTCCGAGACGAACGCGCACCAGCTTAGGCGCATGCCTTGGCGATGCGTAGACGGGCGATGTCCGAAAGTTATCTCCAATACGCGGCTATGCTGTATCCCGTTGCACCGCCGCGGTACCCGATCGCCCGGCGCCACCGGGCCTACTCACCGGAAAGGAGCAGCTCATGCCTGTGCGCCAACGTTTTCTCATCGCCGCCATCGCGCTGGCGCTCGCCGCGCCCGTGGCCGCCCAGACCGGGCTCGGCTATATGGCGAAAAAACTGGACGTCGCCGTGAAGAACTTCGACGCGGCCGACCGCAACCACGATGGCCTGCTCAGCAAGGAAGAAGCGCAGAACGGCAACGTGCCGTTCATCGCCAAGCATTTCGACCAGATCGACCGCGAGCATCGCGGGCAGGTGTCGAAAGAGGATGTCGCCAATTATCTGAAGTCGCTGACGCGGCCGGCGCCGGCGGCTTCGGGCGCCAAACCTTGAGACAAAGCCTAGAGATAGAACCCTTCTCCCTCCGGGTCGCCGAGGGGAGAGGGGCTTAAGCGTCAGAGCGCGGCTTACTGCTCGGTCACCTTCAGATCCTTCATCAGCAGATCGAGCTTCGGCTTCATGCTGTCCTGGCCCTGCGAGCCGGCCATGGCATAGAACACCGAATAGACCACGCCGGGCGTCGCACCCGCGCCGCTGGCCGGCGCACCGATGCGCGTCTCGCCATTGGCCGAGTACGCCGTGCCCTCGTAAGGGTGGCGGCGCTTGAGCAGCTTGTCCCAGTAGCTCTTGGCGTCGTCGTCGAGCGCCGCCGGCGGCACCACGTTGCGCTCGATATGCAGGCGGTCGGACTCCTGCGGGTTGGCGCGCAGCGAGACCGCGTTGACGTCCCACACCACCTTGCCATGGTCGGGCACGAAGCCCATGCCCAAGGTGAGCGTGCTTTCCGGCTCGATCTTCTGCAGCTGCGGCGTCACCGAGAAGGCCAGGCGATTGGAGCTGTAGCTGAAGCGCTGCTGGTAATCCGCCTGGATATGCACGGACTTCAGCGCATCGGGCAGCAGGGCGGTGTTCTTCAGGAAATCCTTCCACTGCGCCAGCGAGCCCTCGTAGCCCACCGACATGTAGTCGAGCAGGGCGCGCATGTCGGCAAGGTTGTCGTAGCTGTCATCGGCCGAGGCGAAGCGCATCAGCATGGCGTAGCCGTCCGGCACCGGCAGGGCGAAAGTGATCACCCGCGTATTGGCGAACGGCAGCGTCCACACGCGCAGCTGCCAGCGGCGCTGGGAGTGGTCGACATACACGCTGTCGGTGGCGGGCTTGCCCAGCGAGGTGATGCGCACCTGCTCCGAGCCGACCGGGCGCATGAAGATGCCCATCTTGCACAGCTGCTCGGACAAGGCGCTGGGGTCGTTGTAGAGCTTGTCCGCCGGGAGGTTGTCCGGACGGCGCAGATGCAGCAGGAAGTTGTGGCCCGACACGCCCGCCTGCACATAGCCGTTGGCGGCCAGCGACATGCGGTTGCCTTGCTTCTCCACCAGGCCCCATTCGCCGGCGCTGTTGCGCACGATCAGGCCCGGCACGGTATTCATCCAGGAGGCGCCGTAGAGCAGCTGGTTGGAGCCGTCGCCGCGCGGGAACAGCTTGTCGGTATCGCGGCTCAGGATTTCCTTGAGCTGGTTGTCGATATAGCCGTTGAACACGGCTTCGTAGCGCTTGAAGAATTCAGCCACGCCCAGCGGCAGCGCGAACTGGCCCTTCAAGGTGTTGCTCAGCGTGCTGCTGAAGATGTCGAAGCGGAACGGCACGCGGCTGTCCATCACCGCCTGCGCCGGCGCATTGAGCACCTCGCCCATCTGCAGCGCATAGTTGAGGTTTTCGTTGGCCGACTTCATCAGCACCACGCCGATGACCTTGCCTTCCTTATTGAGCAGCGGACCACCGCTGTTGCCCGGCGAGGCGGCGGCGGAGAAGCGCATCCACTTCCACGCGCCGTCCTGCTGCTCGGGCGTATCGGAGGTATACAGGCCATCGCGGATCACCACGCCCGTGCCCAGCGCATTGCCCACCGCGTAGACCTCCTGGTTGAGCACCGGCTTGGTGTCGACGTCCAGCGTTTCCGGGCCCGGGTTGCCGGACACGGTGAACACCACGAAGTCCTTGCGCAGGTCGAACTTCTCGATCTTGTCGATCGCATAGACCTTGCCGTTGGCGTCGCGCAGCGAGGGCGCGCCCCACAGGCTGTCCACGCCGGTGAGCAGCACGTGGCCGGCGGTGACGAACTGGTTCTTGCCGATGGCGAAGGCGGTGCCGATCGAATGGTATTTGTCGGTGCGCTCCTGGAACGGGAGCAGGTCCAGCGGCAACGCCTTTTCGTAGGTGAGCGGGTCGTCGGCGGGTTTGGCGGCGACCACTTCGAAGGTGGCGCCCTGAATCTTCGGCAGCAGGGCTGCGTCGAGGCTGGCGGCGGCGGCCGCGCCGGTGGCGGCCAGCCATAGCGCGAGGGCGCAGGCCCAGGTTCGGGCGAGTCCTTCGCCCCCGATCAGCGACCACTTCGTGTTCCGCATAGGTTTCCCGCGCGTGAGTTCCGGCGCCGGGGCCCCCTCCGGGCGTCCTTGTCACGACGGAATGGGCGGCATATTGGCATGCCGCAGGGGGGATTGCATGGGCTGGGGTGGGCCCCTGCCGGCCCCCTCTGGTTGTGTCGCCAGATGTTGCGATATCGCGGCTTAGATGCTTGCTTTTTGCTCGTCATCTCGGCGTAGGGCGGGATCCAGTAGCGACTAGGTGTGGTTGTCGCGACTTGGCCGCTTATGCAGCGGGCATTTCGGACGCCTGCCGGCGCCCGAGTCACTTTCTCTTTGCTGG